>OOIG01000976.1_pt1 | contig 22575 bp, 24 predicted proteins | sample 1692091 | NCBI WGS metagenome assembly OOIG01 (sample SAMN06348188, study PRJEB24527) | human gut metagenome | biome: human gut; feature: ankylosing spondylitis patient; material: feces | host: Homo sapiens | place: China | collected 2015-10 | reverse complement strand
TGCGTAAACGTGCCGCGCATATAGTAGCCCTGGCCGCCGCGCGCCTTGACGAGCTTCTGGAACTTTGGCACGATGCGGTCATAGCTGCCGTTGCCCGCGAGGTCGACGCGGAAGCGGTCATTGACCTCCTTGCGGCCATCCAGCGACAAAACAACGTTGTGGCATTCTTTATTGCACCAGTCGATGACCTCGTCCGTGATGCCGATGCCGTTGGTCGTCATCGTGAAGCGGAAGTTTTTGTTGTACTTTTTCTCGATGCTGCGTGCATAGGCGACCAGCTGCTTGCAGACCTCAAAGTTCATCAGCGGTTCGCCGCCGAAGAAATCGACCTCGAGGTTGCGGCGGGTGCCGGAGTTTTCGATGAGGAAGTCCATGGCCCGCTTGCCCACCTCGAAGCTCATCAGGGCGCGGTCGCCCTGATAGCGGCCCTGCGAGGCGAAGCAGTAGGAGCAGTTGAGGTTGCAGGTGTGGGCGACGTGGAGGCAGAGAGCCTTCACCACCGTCTGGCGGTTCTTGAAGTCGAAGGCCATGTTCTCGTAGACGTCGGGTGCCCACAGCTTGCCTGCGGACTCCAGAGAGGCCACATCCTCGAGGCACTGGCGCAGGTCGGCCTCGGTGACGTCGGGGCGGGAGCCGTACTTGGCCAGCAGAGCGGCCACGATCTCGTCGGCAGAGTGCTCTTTGTACATCGCAATGGCGTCGTAGGCCACGTCGTCCACGACGTGCACCGAGCCGCTGCAGGTGTCCAGCACGATGTTATATCCGTTCAGTTGATACTGGTGTACCATTTCATTCTCCAATCTATTGTTGCCATAAAAAAATGCCGCCCTGCAAAGGCGGCATAGGGTCTGCAATGATTACTTATTGCTGTTCTCGCACTGCTGGTTTGCGACGCCGCAGGAGGTCTTGCAGGCAGACTGGCAGGAAGTCTGGCACTCGCCGCAGCCGCCGGTCACGACGCTCTTGGTCAGGTCACGAGTAGCGATAGTCTTAATACGTTCCATAATTGAAAACCTCTCTAAGCTCCAAAGTTTTGCATACAGCGCTCTGTATACAGTGTTATCTTTATGTATGATAACACGATGTTGGGATTCTGTCAAGATTCCGCGCGGCGTTTTTTAGCCCAGAGGCTGATACTTTTTCAGGATGGTGTGCAGCCCCAGCTCCCGGGCGCGGGCCAGCAGGTAGCGGTAGCGGCACAAAAGGGCCTGCCGCTCGTAGATGCGCTGTTCGATGAGGTCGGAGTCCACCTCGAGGTCGAACATCATCGCGTTCCGCTGCAGGCAGAACAGGCACTCTTTCAGCTCTTCTTCCAGCTCGGGGTGGTAGCGCTCGTGCTCGTTGTCGCGGGGGATGCGGGGCGAAAGCAGAGTCTGGGTGGTCTTGGATGGGGTTTGCAGCATAAGGCGTCCTCCTTTTGAAGTTTGTGTACCATAAAATAAAAATGGCAGAATAACATAGTTTACTTTATTATATGGTGCAGAGGACGCGGAAAATGCTGGATTCTGGTCGGCACAAAAAGAGACCGCCGCCTCCGGGTGCAAAGGACGAAAAATTATCTCGGAAGTGCGTCTGTTTCCAAAAATCTGCAAATTTTTTCAGATTTCCGCTTGACAAAGCGCCCGGAGGCGGGTATAATAGCACACGTTGACCGGCTCACCGCCGCGAGACAAAACCGAATAATGGGGATTTGCATAGTGGTAGTGCGGTAGACTCTGACTCTACTTGTGGGAGTTCGATTCTCTCATCCCCAACCAAGAAGCCATCTGATTCGCTCAGGTGGCTTTTTTGTTTTGCCTTGGGGCCGGTGTGACACAAACTTCTGATTTTTTTCCGGCGGGCGGGGCTATACTGTTCTTTGATGCAACAGGGCAATACAGAAGACAGGAGCCATGCAGAAGATAGGAGCCACGCAAATGAGCATTTGGGATGCATTCGGCAAAGGACGGTACAAGGGTTTTTCCCGGGAGGCGGGGCAGCTGCTGGACAAGGCGGTGGAGCTGGCCGGAGGGCTGGGCTGCAAAAAGGCGGACACCGGCCATCTGCTGTGGGCGATGCTGCAATCGGACGGCGGCCCGGCGGCCCGCTTTCTGGCCGGGAAGAACATCTCGGAGCTGGAGGTGCGGCGGCAGCTTTCCGCCGGGCGGAGCGGCACGGCCCTCCGGCTGGCTCGGGGCGACATGGCGGCAGACCTGCGCCGGGCGATGGACTACGCCGTCATCGGGGCACAGAACGCCCACCTGAGCCGGGCCGAGCCGGAACACCTGCTCTGCGCCATGCTGGAAGACGCCGACTGCGCCGCCGGTGTCATGCTGGCTTCGATGGGCGTCCAGCTCACCGAGGCGGTGCGGGAGTGCCGCCAGCTCTCGGGGCAGTTCATCCTGCCCATCCAGCCCCGGACGTCCCCGCCTCTGCCGCGAGGGAGCCGGGCCAGCGACAAATACTGCCGCGACCTGACCCGCCGGGCGGCGGACGGTGAGCTGGACCCGGTGTTCTGCCGGGAAAAGGAGCTGGACCGGATGGTAGAGATACTATGCCGCCGCCAGAAAAATAACCCCTGCCTCGTGGGGGAGCCGGGCGTGGGCAAGACCGCGCTGGCCGAGGGGCTGGCCCAGCGCATCGCCGACAAGCAGGTGCCCCGGATGCTGCAGGGCCGTCGGCTGTTGGCGCTGGATATGGCCAGCCTCGTGGCGGGCACCAAGTACCGGGGCGACTTCGAGGAACGGTTCAAGAACCTGCTGGAAGAGCTTGTCCGGGACGGCAGCGCCATCCTCTTTGTGGATGAGTTCCACACCATCGTGGGCGCAGGCGCGGCAGAGGGGGCCATCGACGCGGCCAGCATCTTAAAGCCGGTGCTGGCCCGGGGCGAGCTGCAGCTCATCGGTGCGACGACGAATCAGGAGTTCCGCACCCATATCCAGAAGGACGCCGCCCTCGAGCGCCGCTTTGGGCGGGTGCAGATCGAAGAGCCGACCCCGAAGCAGGCGGTGGAGATTCTGGAAGGGCTGGCCCCCCGCTACGAGCGCTACCACGGCGTCCGCCTGCCCAATGAGGCCCTGCGGGAGGCGGTGGAGCTTTCGGTGCGGTACCTGCCGGGGCGCTGCCTGCCGGACAAGGCCATCGACCTTGTGGACGAGGCCTGCGCAGCGGTGCGCATCCGGGCCGAGCGGGAGGGGGAGAAGGACCCCGTCCTGAGCCGGAAGGAGATCGCCCGGGTGGTGGCGCAGGCCAGCGGCGTGCCTGCCGAGCGGGTGGGCGAAAAGGAGCGGGAGCGTCTGGCCCGCCTCGAGGAGCGGCTGAACGCCGAGGTGGTGGGGCAGAGCCGGGCCGTGGCGGCAGTGGCCGGAGCCATCCGGCGCAGCCGAACGGGGCTGGGCGAGCCGGGCAGGCCCATCGGGGCGCTGCTCTTCCTCGGGCCGACCGGCGTGGGCAAGACGGCGCTGGCAAAGGCGCTGGCCGAGAGCTGGTTCGGCAGCGAGAAAGCCCTGCTCAAGTTCGATATGTCAGAGTATCAGGAGCAGCACACGGTGGCCCGTCTGCTGGGTGCGCCTCCGGGCTATCTGGGCCACGACGAGGGCGGTCAGCTCACCGAGGCCGTCCGCCGCCGCCCCTACAGCGTCGTCCTCTTCGACGAGATCGAAAAGGCCCACCCCGACATCCAGAACATCCTGCTGCAGATGCTGGAGGACGGCCAGCTCACCGACTCCATGGGCCGGAAGGCCGATTTCCGGAACACCATCGTCCTGCTGACGTCCAACCTCGGGGCACGGTTCCTTGCGGGGCAGAGCGCACCGCTGGGCTTTGGGGCGGGCAGCGAGGCCGCCTTTGAAAAGCAGTCGGAGGCCGCCGTCGCCGAGGCGAAAAAGTGGTTCCGGCCCGAGCTGGTGGGGCGGCTGGATGAGCTGATCGTCTTCCGCCCGCTGGAGGAGCAGAGCCTCTGCTCCATCGCCGAAAAGCTGCTGGGCCAGCTGGAAGAGCGTGCGGCCCGCAGCGGCTACCAGCTCACCCACACGGCCCGGGTCGGCCCGGCGCTGGCCGCAAAGGCCCGCTCGCCCTACGGGGCGCGGGAGCTGCGCCGACAGGTGGACCGTGCCGTGGAGCAGGCCTTCGCCGACCAGATCGCCTCCGGCAGCGTGAGCCTCGGCCAGCGCTGGACGGCAGACTGCACCGCCGACGGCACCATCGTGGTGGAGGAGACGCAGACGGCGGGCGTCGGGTGAAAAGCTCTTGCATCTGCTCTGGTTTTCCGCTATGATAGAGGGCAGGAATCACCAGAGGAGGAAGCCGAATGCGCTATCTGTTTTTGCTCAACCCCGCCGCAGGCAAGCGGGACTGCACCACCGGGCTGACCCCGGCCATCCATGCCGCCGCCGGACGGGCGGGCATCCCGCCGGAGAAGCTGCAGGTCGTCGTGACCCAGTACGCGGGCCATGCCCGTGCGCTGGCTGCGGAGGCGGCGCGCACCGCCGAGGCCGAGGGCGAGCCGGTGCGCATCTGGACGGCGGGCGGCGACGGCACCTTCAATGAGGCACTGGCTGGTGCCAATGGATGCGCCCTTGCCGCCGTGGGGTGTCTGCCCTTCGGCAGCGGCAACGATTTCCTCCGCACCTACGGCACGAGGGAGGAGTTCAGCGACCTTGACGCGCAATTCGCGGGCGGGGCGGTGGACATTGATTTGATGGAGACCGACCTCGGCCTCTCGGCCACCATCTGCGCTGCCGGGCTGGACGCACAGGTGGCCTACGGCATCCCCCAGTTCCGGCGCATCCCCTTCTGCGGCGGCGAGATGGCCTACGCCCTCTCCATCGTCCGGCAGCTCTGCGGCCACATCGGCCGGAAGGTGGCGTTCACCATCGACGGCGAGGAGCTGACGGTGGACTGCCTGATGTGCGCGGTCTGCAATGGCCGCACCTACGGCGGCGGCTTCTACGCCGCGCCGGAGGCCCGGCCCGACGACGGCTGGCTGGACGTCTTTATCATCCGCAGGGTGGGCCGACTGACCATCGCCCGGCTGCTGGGGATGTACAAGGGCGGGAAGCATTTCCGGGACGGTGCGCTGACCGAGCAGGCGAAGCCCTACTTCCTCTACCGCCGGGCCAAGTGCGTCTCCCTGCGCCCTGCGGATGGGCGAGGCCCCATCGTGGCGACGGCGGACGGCGAGTGCGCCCCCTGCGAGGCCATCACCGCCCGGCTCAGGCCGCTGGCGGGGCACGTCCTGCTGCCGAAGCCTGCCTACGAGCGGTTCATGGCTCAGCGTGCCAGCGTATAAAAGGAGAGACTGCGGAAAGACTGCGAAGCGCCCTGCCGGGGGCGCTTTTTTGCTGTCATAAAATATTAACAAAGAAATTTGCAAAAACCCTTGATTTTTCTGCCTGAGATGAGTACAATACACTTAGCACTCAGGGAAATGGAGTGCTAAACACCCGGAAGGGAAAGCCCCGGGTCATGAAAAAGTTTCACTTTTATTTTTTATAATAGGAGGGCAAGAACGATGAAGATCATTCCTCTTGCAGACCGTGTTGTTATCAAGACTGTTGAGGTCGAGGAGACCACCAAGGGCGGCCTCATCCTGACCGGCAGCGCCAAGGAGAAGCCCCAGGTGGCTGAGGTCGTGGCTGTTGGCCCCGGCGGCATCGTGGACGGCAACGAAGTCAAGATGACCGTGAAGGTTGGCGATAAGGTCCTGACCAGCAAGTACTCCGGTACTGAGGTCAAGGTGGACGGCGAGGAGTGCACCATCGTGCGTCAGGGCGATATCCTGGCCATCGTGGAGTAAGTTTCCCCTCTGAAATTGAAATTTGAGCTTTGAAGGAGCGATTTGATTATGGCAAAACAGATCAAGCAGGGCGAGGATGCCCGCAAGGCACTGTGTGCCGGTATTGATACCCTGGCAAATACCGTGAAGATCACCCTGGGCCCCAAGGGCCGCAATGTGGTGCTGGGCAAGAAGTTCGGCGCACCCGTCATCACCAACGACGGCGTGACCATTGCCAAGGAGATCGAGCTGAAGGACGAGTTCGAGAACATGGGCGCACAGCTGGTGCGTGAGGTCGCAACCAAGACCAACGATGCCGCAGGCGACGGCACCACCACCGCAACCGTTCTGGCACAGGCCATGGTCACTGAGGGCATGAAGAACGTTACCGCCGGTGCCAACCCCATGGATATCCGCCGCGGCATGAGCAAGGCTGTTGCCAAGGCCGTTGAGACCATCAAGGCCCACAGCCAGAAGGTCAAGGACAGCAACGATATCGCCCGCGTCGGCACCATTTCTGCCGGTGACCCCGAGATCGGCCGCTTGATCGCCGAGGCCATGGAGAAGGTCACCTCCGACGGTGTCATCACCATCGAGGAGAACAAGACCACCGCCGAGACCTACAACGAGATCGTGGAAGGTATGCAGTTTGACCGCGGCTACCTGACCCCCTATATGGTCACCGATACCGACAAGATGGAGGCTGTTCTGGACAACGCCGCCGTCCTGATCACCGATAAGAAGATCAGCGTCATCCAGGATCTGGTCCCCCTGCTGGAGCAGGTCATGCAGAACGGCATGAAGCTGCTGATCGTGGCTGAGGACATCGAGGGCGAGGCTCTGTCCACCCTGATCGTCAACCGCCTGCGCGGCACCCTGAACGTCTGCGCTGTCAAGGCTCCCGGCTTTGGCGACCGCCGCAAGGAGATGCTGCAGGATATCGCTATCCTGACCGGCGGCACCGTTGTGTCCGCTGATCTGGGCTATGAGCTGAAGGACGCTACCGTCCAGATGCTGGGCCATGCCCGTCAGGTCAAGGTCACCAAGGAGAACACCACCATCGTGGGCGGCGCAGGCGATAAGGATGCCATTGCAGCCCGCATTGCACAGATCCGCAACCAGATCGAGGCTTCCACCAGCGATTTCGACCGCGAGAAGCTGCAGGAGCGCCTGGCAAAGCTGGCCGGCGGCGTTGCAGTCATCAAGGTCGGTGCTGCTACCGAGGTCGAGATGAAGGATAAGAAGCTGCGCATCGAGGACGCTCTGAACGCAACCAAGGCTGCTGTTCAGGAAGGCGTTGTCGCTGGCGGCGGCACCGCTCCCATCAACGCCATCCCCGCTGTGCGCGCCCTGTGCGACACGCTGGAAGGCGATGAGCGCACCGGTGCCAAGATCGTCCTGAAGGCTCTGGAGGCACCTCTGCGCCAGATCGCCAAGAACGCCGGTCTGGAAGGCAGCGTCATCATCGACAAGATCGTCTCTGCCAACAAGCCCAACTACGGCTTCGACGCTCAGAACGAGGTCTTTGTTGAGGATATGATCGCCGCCGGTATCGTTGACCCCACCAAGGTCACCCGTTCCGCTCTGGAGAACGCAGCATCCGTCGCTGAGATGGTGCTGACCACCGAGAGCCTGGTCGCTGACCTGCCCGAACCCCCCGCTGCTCCCGCAGCCGGTGGTGACATGGGCGGCATGGGCGGCATGTACTAAGCCGCACCGGCTCCCCATACCAATTCAATACGCCGCAGAAGGCAGAACTTCCCACCCGGGAGGCTCTGCCTTCTTTTTTGTTGACACCCTTTCCAAACAAGAGTATACTTAGAAAAATTGTTTTTGGGAAAGGAAACACCAATGAACACTGCCGCTTTTACCGCCTACCGCGAAAAAGTTGTATCCAATTGTGCCCGTGTCATTGTGGGCAAGGAGGATGCTACCGAGAAAATTCTGGTCAGCTTCCTCTGCGGAGGCCATGTATTGCTGGAGGATAAGCCCGGCACCGGCAAAACCATGCTCCTGCGTGCATTTGCGCGCACGGTGGGCGGGAGCTTCAAACGGGTGCAGTTCACGCCCGACCTGCTGCCCTCCGATCTGACCGGCATCAATTTCTACAACCAGAAGTCCGGTGAGTTCGAGTTCCGGCCCGGCCCGCTCTTCACCAACTTTGTGCTGGCGGACGAGATCAACCGCGCCACGCCCCGTACCCAGTCGGCCCTGCTGGAAGCCATGGAGGAAAGGCAGATTACCGTGGACGGCGTGACCAGCCGCCTGGCTGAGCCCTTTATGGTGCTGGCCACCCAGAATCCGCTGGAATCCTTTGGTACCTTCCCGTTGCCAGATGCCCAGATGGACCGCTTTTTCATGCGGCTGTCGCTGGGCTATATGACCCGGGAGCAGGAGCTGGAGGTGCTCTCCCGCCCCTCGGCCCAGACCGTGCTGAACGAGCTGCAGGCCGTCGTCACTCCCGAGGAGACCGCATACGTCCGCACGGCTTACCGGGAGGTCAAGGTCTCCGAGGAAGTCAAGCACTACCTTATGGACATCGTGGAAGCTACCCGCACACAGAGCGGCTTTGTCAGCGGCGTATCTACCCGCGGTGCGCTGGCGCTCTATCAGGCTGCGCAGGCGTATGCCTCCTTGCAGGGCAGGGAATACGTCATCCCCGAGGACATCAAAGGGCTGGCCCCGGCGGTGCTTTCTCACCGCATTTCTCTGGGCAGCAGCATGAACGCCGAAGCCGCCGCTCTGCGGATGCGCAAGCTGTTGGCCGAGATCACTGTGCCGCTGGAGAGTGCGGAATGAGCGCCGTCATCTTCGCGCTGCTATTGGTGGCCACAGCCCTTGGGCTGGAGCGCTACAGCACAGTTCACAGCCTTGACGATGTGCAGGGGCGGCTGGAAGTGGAGGATCATCTTGTGGAAGCCGGGGAACCCGCCGTGATCCACCTTGTTGTCCGGAACAGCGGCCCCCGTTGGAAGATGTTCCTGGCGGCAAAGCTCCACCTGAACAAGGAGTTTCTTCCCTGCGCGGAGCACCACATTACGCAGGATCAGACAGGTTTGGGTCACACGGTGCGGTTCACCACCTGGCTGCGCCCGGGGCAGGAGGCGGATTTCTCCACCGCCCTCAGGCTGGAACGCCGGGGCCGCTATGTGCTGGAACCGATGCAGATCATCGGCGGCGATTTTCTGGGTCTTGTGGAACAGTCCCGCACCGAGCGGGGCTTCCACGAGCTCATCGTTCCACCCAGGGAGTGCGCTCTGCCGGAACTGGAAGAGATGCTGGGCGGTTTTCTGGGCGAGCTTTCGGTGAACCGCTATCTCTACGAGGATCCTATTCTCACGGCGGGTTACCGCCCCTACACCAGCGGTGACCCCATGCGCTCCATCGCCTGGAAGCAGAGCGTCCGGGGGCAGGGGCTTATGGTCAAAAAGTGGGATTACACCACTGAGCCCCGGGCAGTGGTGCTAGTCCATGCGGATACCAAGGATTACGACCACCCGGAACCGGCAGAGCTCTGCTACTCCATGGCCCGCACAGTCTGCCGGAGGCTGGAAGAAAAGGCGGTGTCCTACCGCTTTGCGGCAAACGCTGCCTTTGACCTGCTGCTCAATGCGGCTCTCTCCGGTGAGGAGTGGAGAAAGCCGCTGGAAACCCCGCAGGGCTACGGCCCCGAACACTACCGCAGGGTGTTGGAAATTCTGGGCCGCGCCACCGGGCAGACCGCCCTTTCCTGCGCGCGGTTCTGCGCCGAATACTACCACCCGCAGGAGCAGGTCGGCTGCATCGTGGTGACAACGGAGCCGGAAGAAGCTGTGCGTGCTGCCGTGCAGCCCCTGCCTGGCATTCCGCTGCTGGTGCTCACTCCGGAAATGGCCATAGAGACGGCCCAGACAGGGGAGGCGGGCGCATGATGTTCTTACATACCCTGCGCCTGGCAGGTGATCTGAGCTTTTACTATGCCTTTGCGGGCTTTTTTGCCGCCAGCTTCGGTGGGACACCCATGCCGCTGGTGCTGGTCTGGCCTGCCCTCTGCTTTGGTCTGGCCTCCTGCTTTGAGGGCAGCCGTCCCCTCCGCACCACTCTTGCGGCCCTGAGCGCGGCGGCGCTGCTCTTCCTGCCTACAGGGGCGGACAAGCTCTGCTGCTTCCCGGCGGCAGTCTACCCGGTGCTGCTGGCCTACACCGGCGATTTTGCCCTTTCGCCGGTGCGGCAGGCCGAGCGCCTGCGCTGGCTCTGCCGGGTATGGCCCTTCTTTGCAGTGGCAATGCTGCTGTGGAACGTCAACGCGGTGCTTTCGGCGGCCCTGCCCTTTGCGACGGCGGCAGCGGTGCTTCTGGTGGGGTTCAACCGCACCACTCGGCAGGACCCGGAGATCTCCACCCGGCCGGGCTATCTGCTGCTTTCCGGCGGCGTGCTGGCGGCGGTGTGCGCAGGGCCGTTTCTGCTCAGCCGCAGTGTTGTGGTTGCCGGTGCAAAGGCGGCTGCATCTGCCGTTTACTTTGGCGGGATCGTGCCGGTGCTGCAGCTGTTTTTGAACAACATTGTGGTGCAGGGGGTGACTTGGCTGTTCCACGGCATCCTGCAGTTCATCCACTGGCTCTTCACCCTCTTTCCGCCCAAACCGTTGGAGCGCACCGAGATCGTTTCTACCGATGAGGTCATCGCCAACGCCCAAAAGGCCGCCGAGGACGCAGAACCGCTCATCAACGGGATGTCGATGCTGACCGTGCTCGGTATCCTGCTGGCGGTCCTCTGTGCGGTGCTGGTGGTGCGGCATTTCCTGCGCCAGAAGTTCCGGCACACGGACACTGCCTGCACGGACACCACTGTCCGGCATAGCACCCACAAGCGTGCCCACCGCTGGCCCGGGCTCTTCCTCAGCCCGGTGGACAAGGTGCGGCGGGAGTATGCCATCTATCTGGACCACTGCCAGCGCCACGGTGTGACCATCCTGCGGGGCGATACCAGCCTTGACCTGACCGGCCGCGCTTTCGGTATGGACTTTGCCGCCGAGGCCGAGCTGCGCCAGATCTACCTCAAAGCCCGCTACAACGGCACCGCCACGGCCGAGGATGCCGCCCGCGCCGCTGAGCTCGTCCGAAAAATCTGCTCCTGAACGCATCAACGCCCCCTTTCCTGCCCATCCTAAGCGGGAGAGGGGGCGTTTTCATGTCCGGCAAACGGGTGCTGGCCCTGTATGGGGCCCTGCTGTTCTGCTTTGCGGCGGTGGTCTGCCGCCTGTACTGGCTCTGCTCCGACACGGCCTACGGGGCCCGGGCGGCGGCGCAGAGCGTGGTCACCCTCCACCTGCCCGCCCGGCGGGGCAATTTTTATGATCACAGAGGCCAGCTCCTCACGGGGCAGACCACCCGCTGGATGGCCCTCTGTGTGCCCGGGGAGGGCAGCTATGCCCGCCTGTTTGCCTACACCGATGCAGCCGGGCAGGCGGCGCTCTACCAGAAGCGGAACGCCGCATCCCCGTTTCTGCTGGAGGTGGACCGGGACGTTTCCGCGCTGGGCGTTTCCTGCTGGCCGACGGCACGGCGAAGCTCTGCCGCCCCGCTGGCAGTGCAGCTGCTGGGGTATCTTGATGGCGAGGGCCACGGTGCCGCCGGGCTGGAAGCCGCCTTTGATGATCTGCTCACCGGCAGCGGGGCGGGGGATACCCTGCTCTGCACCGTCAACGCCCAGGGAAAGCTGCGGGCCGAGCCCGTCCTCACCCCCGCCGACAGCGGGGCCGTGGGGGTACAGCTGACCCTTTCCCGGGAGATCCAGCAGACTGCCGAAGCCGTGGCCAACGAGACGATGCAGAGCGGCTGCATCCTGGTGCTGGACACCGCCAACGCCAAGGTGCGGGCCTGCGTCAGCCGCCCTGGCTATGATCCGGAAAACATTTCGGCCAGCCTGAACGCCCCGGACAGCCCCCTGCTGGAACGGGCGTTTCAGTGCTATGCCGTGGGCTCGGTGTTCAAGCCGGTGGTGGCGGCAGCGGCGCTGGAGGCAGGGGAGAGCGGCTTTGTCTACACCTGCCCCGGCTGGTGCGCGGTGGATGGCCGGATCTTCCGCTGTGCGGGCGGCATCCCCCATGGCGAGGTGGATCTGGCCGGTGCGCTGGAAAAGAGCTGCAACGGCTACTTCATCCGGCTGGGGCAGGTGCTGGGGGCCGATGCAGTCCGCGCCATGGCAGAGCAGCTGGGCTTCGGGCAGGCGATCCCGCTCACCGATGCCCTGCACACGGCGGCTGGGGTCCTGCCGGAGCGGGAGGCTCTTGCGTCCAGCGGGGCCTACGCCAATTTCTGCTTCGGGCAGGGGGAGCTGCTGGCATCCCCCCTCCAGATCGCCGCCATGATGAACACCATTGCCTGCGGGGGGATCTGCCGCACCCCGCTGCTGCTGGAGACCACTCTGGATGAGACCACCGGCGCGCCCCTCACGGCGCTTTCCCATGTCCGAAGCAGGCGGGTGCTCACAAAGCGCACCGCCGCCGCCCTGCAGGCCCTGTTGGCGGGTGTGGTGGCCGGGGGCACCGGCCATGAGGCCGCCCTGCCCGGCCAGACCGCGGCAGGCAAGACCGGCACGGCCCAGACCGGCCAGTTTTCCGGCGGTACGGAGCTGAAAAATTACTGGTTTGCGGGCTTTGTCCCGGCAGAGCAGCCCCGCTATACCATCGTGGTGCTGCAGGACACGCAGGCCGAGCCTGCCTTTTCCAGCGCGGCCATCTTTGCCCGGGTGGCGGCAGGGCTGGAAATTCTGGCCCCGTAGCCCACGGTTTTTCTTGCATTTCCCGGCCTTTTGTGCTATCATACACTTGTATTTGTATGCAGTCTCTATGAAACTAAAGATAAAAGGAGCGTTCCATCCATGTCTGTCATTGAAATCGTCGGCGGTGCCATCCTGCTGGTCGTCTCGGCCGTCATCATCCTCCTCACCCTGATGCAGCACACCCACGGTCAGGGTCTGGCCGGTGCCATCAACGGTGGTGTGGGCGGTGCCAACAATGCACGCCTGACCCCTGCGGATCAGATGCTGGCCAAGGTGACCCGCATTGCAGGCATCGTGTTCTTTGTGGTGGCTATCCTGGCCTGTGTGTTCGCCAGCCGTCTGGCCTGAGCACCCGTGTACAGCCCCGTGTAAGGCGGGGCTGTTTTTCTGTCTAAACCTCTCGTGGGAAAGAAGTTGTCCGGGTTCCATTGGAGAATGCCGGAAAAGTGTTAAGGAGAAAAATATGTCATTACGCGATAAAATTGAACATGCCATCCAGAACCAGCCCTGCATGGTCAAGGACCTCAAGGCAAAGTTCGGCGGCGACCGTGCCGCGGACCGCAAGGTGATGGAGGCTCTGGACGAGCTGGTGCACGACGCTGTGGTCTGCCAGAAGTCCGGCGTGTTCTTCACTGCCCGCTCCGGCCGTGCCGAAAAGGCCCTGCCCTGCAAGGTGGTCAAGCTGGGCAAGAACTTTGCCTTTGTGATGCTGGAGGATGAATCCGGCGATATCTTCATCCCGGGCCGCTTCACCCGCGGTGCCATGCCCGGCGATTCCGTTCTGGTGGAGAAGTTTGCCCACCCCCGGGTGGAGGGCAGCGATGAGGGCGAGATCCTTGCCGTGCTCGAGCAGAAGAACGACATGGTGGGCACTGCCCGCCGCATCGAGGGCCGCCTGAAGTTCGTGCCCGATGACTGCCCGGCCATCTCCATGACCATCCAGCGCGACTGCGAGGGCGGCGCGAAGGACGGCGACAAGGTGGCTGTGGAGATCCTGCAGCGCGGGACCCGGCAGGAGGACCACCGCGTGGGCGTTTCCATGCGCTTTGGCAGCTGCGAGGAGGCCAAGCGCTGCGCCAAGGCCCTGCTCTATGCCAAGGACATCCACACCCGCTTCCCCGAGAAGGTGCGGGACGAGGCCAAGAAGTTCGAGGACATGACCGTGTCTGAGGAGGACTGCAAGGGCCGCATGGATCTGCGCGCTCTGCCCATCTTCACCATCGACAGCGCCGAGACCAAGGATATCGACGATGCCGTCAGCCTGACCCGGCTCTCCGGGGGCGGCTATGAGCTGGGCGTTCACATCGCCGATGTCTCCCACTACGTCAAGCCCGGCAGTGAGCTGAACGAGGAAGCCTTCAACCGCGCCACTTCGGTCTACTATGCGGATCAGGTCGTGCCCATGCTGCCCAAGAGCCTTTCCAACGGCATCTGCTCCCTGAACGAGAAGGAGCTGCGCCTGGCGTTCTCCTGCCTGATGCGTCTGGATCAGGACGGCAATCTGACCGACTCACAGGGGCGCCGGGCGGATTTTTCCAACACGATCATTCTGCTCACCTCCAACCTGGGGGCGCGCTGCCTGGCGGGGCAGGCCAGCCCGCTGGGCTTCGGCGCTGCCGCCGAAGAAACCGCCCGCCGCGGCAAAAAGGCATTACAGGAAGCCAAAGATTATTTCCGCCCGGAGCTGATGGGCCGCCTGGACGATGTGGTGCTGTTCGACCCGCTTGGCCCCGCCCAGCTGGCCGCGATCGCGGATCGCCTGCTCTGCGAGCTGGAAGAACGCGCCGCCCGCCAGGGCTACACCCTGCGCCATACCCCGGCGGCTGCCGCGGCGCTGGCAGGTGATACCGTACCCGCCTATGGTGCGCGGGAGCTGCGCCGCACCGTCAGCCGTGCCGTGGAGCAGGCCCTTGCGGACCGCATCGCTGCCGGTACAGCCCACCCCGGCACCGTTTACACCGCCGATGTGGACGCCGACGGGCACATTATCCTGACCGAGGATACACTGGCGGCGTGCGTGTAGCATAAGCAAAACGAGGTACCTGCTTTCCGTGGCAGATACCTCGTTTTGCTTATTGCTTATTATAATTGTTGTAAAAAGGAAAAATCCTCAATCCTTCACATACAGCCCGCAATGGCACGCCCCGTGGTAGTCCGGGTCGGCCAGCTGCTCCTTGAACTCCTTGCAGATGCAGATATTCTCCGGAATGTGCTGCAAGCGGCAGGGGCAGTAGCCGCCCGTGCGCTTGAGGCCCTCGCGGATGGTTTTGACGATTTCCTCATTAGGGTTCAGGTGAAATTTCGGCTTTTCCATAGTGTTACCTCGTTTACGGTTTTACGCGGAACTCCTGCTCGCAGTAGATGCAGCGATAGCGTCCGCTCGGCGTCAGGGCAAAGATGTGGTCACAGCCCTCCTCGATAGAAGTGATGCAGCGCGGGTTCGTGCATTTGATGACGTTGACCAGCCGCTTGGGCTGCTCGGGGTGTTTCTTCTCCGTCACCCTGCCGTTCCGGATAAAGGTGATGGAGATTTTCGGGTCGACATAGGCTAGAACGTCAAAGCTCATCTCGCTGACATCGCCCTCGATCTTTATTATGTCCTTTTTTCCATCCTTTTGGCTGCGGACGTTCTGCAAAAGGGCCACGCTGGCATTGTTCAGCTTTTCCAGCTCCATCATGTGGTAGAGCGCCAGACCCGTGCCTGCGGTAATGTGGTCAATGACCACGCCGTTCTGGATTTCATCAACCTTCAACATTGAACGCTACCTCCCCGGTCTTGGGGTCTTTGAGACCCAGCAAAGTCATGATCAGCGCCATGCGCATATAGACGCCGTTCTGCACTTGGTCAAAGTACGCTGCGCGCGGGTCGTCATCCACGTCCAGCGTGATCTCATTCACACGGGGCAGGGGATGCAGCACCGGCATATCCGCGGGGGCCAGAGCCAGCTTTTCCTTTGTCAGGACATAGCTGTTTTTCAGGCGGATGTAATCTTCTTCATTAAAGAACCGCTCACGCTGGACGCGGGTCATGTAGAGGACGTCCAAATCGGGCAGAGCCTCCTCCATGCTGCGTGTCTCAACATAGGGGATGTTGTTAGGCTCGAGGATCTCGCTGATGATGTAATCCGGCACGCGCAGCTCCTCGGGTGAGATGAGCACAAACTTCATGCCCGGCAGACGGGACAGGCTCTTGATCAGACTGTGCACCGTGCGGCCAAACTTGAGGTCGCCGCAGAAGCCGATGGTCAGATGATCCAGGTGCCCCTTGCGCTGGCGGATCGTCATCATGTCCAGCAGCGTCTGGGTGGGATGGCTGTGGCCGCCGTCACCGGCGTTGATGACCGGAATGCGGCTGTAGCGGGACGCGCGCAGCGGTGCTCCCTCCTTGGGGTGGCGCATGGCGGCAATGTCTGCCACACAGCTGATCACGCGGATGGTATCGGCTACAGTCTCGCCCTTGGAGGCGCTGGAAACACCGGCATCGGGGAAGCCAAGCACCTGGCCGCCCAGGTTCAGCATAGCAGCCTCAAAGGAAAGGCGGGTACGGGTGCTGGGTTCATAGAACAAAGTGGCCAGGCGTTTGCGGGCCGCTACGTCGCGGTAAGCGGCCGGGTCCTCATGGATACGGTCGGCAAGATCCATCAGACTGAGCGTTTCTTCCAGCGTAAAGTCCGCCGGGTCGATCAAATGTCTCATACACAATCCCCTTTGTTTACTCTATTTATTCCAAACGGCGCTGTGCCGTTCAAAATCAAATCAGCTTGCGCACCATCGCAAAGTCAAAGAAATCCGTATAGCAGGTCTGGCAGCAAAGCACCGGCTTGCAGGTGCGGGAGTAGCAGATCTCATCCATCTGCAGCAGCGCCTGATCAGGCCGAACTCCCAGCTGGCGGCGGATGCCCGGTGTACCCATTACAGCGTGCAGCGTTGTCAATGTCTCGGCTACCTCCACGCGGCAGTGCTGCTCAACGATCTCAAAAATCGGGCGGCTGAAGTCGATTGCATCAAGCCGCTTGCCGCCGAACAGTGCCAGCGGCAGAATATCCGTGGAGTACAGCACCGGCGTTTCATCTGCCAGCACGCGGCGGCGCACAAACACCAGCGTATGCTCCTTCTCCGGGTCAAGGGCCAGCCGCTCCATCAGTTCGGGCGTTGCGGTTTCCCGTGTGACCATCAGGTTATCGCTGTGCGGCACCCGCCCGATTGCGCGGATCATCTTGTTGAACTCCAGCTTCTGATCCATGCGGTTCTCAACCATCAGCACATCACGGTTGACAAGCGTACCGATGCCGCGCACCCGCTCCAGATAACCGTCGCGCTCCAGCTCACTCAGGGCATCGCGCACCACGGTGCGGCTAACCCCCAGCGCCTCAGCCAGCTCCAGCTCACTGGGCAGCTGTGGTGCGGCAGCGTAGATTCCATCGCGCAGCTCCTCCAGCAGGCGTTGGGCGGTCTGCTGGCTGCGCAGCTCGCCGCCAAGGCGGTTTTCCGTCGTTTTATTCATTGGCAAATTCCTTTCGCGCCCGGCAGATATCGGCCAGACAGCATTTGTCACAGTAAGGCTTTGTGCGCGCCGTGCAGACTGCGCGGCCGTGATCCACCAGGCGGTGGCAGAAGCCGTTTCCCTCCTCGGGGGGAATGATCTTCCACAGCGCCTTCTCGACCTTGGCCGGGTCCTTGCAGTTATCCACAAGACCAATGCGGTTGCACAGGCGGATGCAGTGGGTATCTGTCACAATGGCCGGCTTGCCGAAGACATCCCCCATTATCAGGTTGGCGCTTTTGCGGCCAACCCCCGGCAGGGAGAGCAGCGCATCAAAATCATCTGGCACACGGCAGTCAAATTTATCCCGCAGCATCCGCATACAGGGCACAGGGGTTCTTTTCCTTGCGGTAGTCGAACACCACGGGGCCGATCTCGGTGCGGCGGATCTCATAGGGGATGTCGTACCGGGCAAACAGCTCCTGCACAACGACATTCACCCGTGCATCGGTGCATTGGGCTGCCAGACGCACCGACACCAGCAGTTGCCATGCGTGGTCATAGTCCAGCGTGCAGTCACTTGCCGGGTATTCGGCTTTCAGCCGCGCAATGCAGACCGCTGCGAGTTCCTTTTTCGTCACCGTGTATTTCTCCGTTTCGTTCTATTTCTTTAATATTACCACGATACTGCCTTCTAATCAAGTCCAGAAGTATGATGTTTTGGGACACAATGCGGTAAGTGTTTTTGCCAAGGCAGCACAATACCCCTGCTATCCATCGGGCAGCAGGGGTATTGTGCTTTATCTTTTTGTTATTTTCCGTTGTCGTTTGCAACAGCTTCGTCAATCAGCTTTTGCAGTGTAGCCATGTTGGCCTCCTGATCAATGCCGCCCATGATCGGCTCCCCAACGATGTTGCCCTGACGGTCCACAACACAGGTTGTGGGGAAAGCCATGATGCCCAGTGCAAACTTGCCGGCCTCGCTGTCAGGATCAAAGTAGATATTGCGGAAGGATGCGCCTGCTGATTCCAGAATTTTCTTAGCGGTGGCGATATTGTCCGCGTTGCCGTCCAGCGTCTCGGTATTGACGCCGATGACCTCGCCGCCCTGCTCCTTGATGCGCTGGTTGAGTGCGTCAAGGTCATCCATCTCATCCACGCAGGGCTTGCAGCCGCTGAACCAGAAGTTTACAACGGTGAACGCATTGTTGGCAAACAGGCTGCTGTCAACGCTGTTGCCATCAAGGTCCTTGCCCTCAAACTGTGGGAAGGTGCTGCCGTTCTCCGCTGCGCTCTGGCTGGCGGCATCCTCCTGAGGAAGGGCTGCGATCTGATTTTCGATCTCCCGGATCTTATCAGCGTCTGCCTTGAGGGAGGCGTACTCCTCCTCGGTGAACTGATCCTTCGCGTTATCCACGGCATCCATAAGGAAATCGCCGTAATTGTTGTTGAGGGTGGTCTGTGTCACATTTTTGTCCATCGAGGCAAAAACCTTTTCCCACAGTTCATCGTTCGCGCCCAGAATGTCGTTTTCCTCTGCAAGAAGCTGCTCCTCGGTTTTGGTCTGTGCGGCGGAGGCTGCTTCACTGCCGGCGGCAGTGCCTGCCTGCTGGCTGCCGCAGGCGGCGAGGGAAAATACCAGAACCAAGCTGGTCAAAATTGCTGCAATTCGTTTCATACTCAAATCTCCTTACTGTTATCTGCCTTATCGCCAAAGCCGTACTGATAGTGTATCGCCTTGGTGGGGCAGGATTTTATACACATACCGCAGCGGATACACTCCGCGTGGTTTGGTGTCTTTGTAATATCCACATCCATCTTGCAGGCCCGCGCACAGGCACCGCAGGATACGCACTTATCGGTGTCCACCCGCATCTGGAAAAGAGATACACGGTTCATGACCGCGTAAAAGGCCCCCAGCGGGCAGAGCCACTTGCAAAATGGGCGGTAAAACACCACACTGGCAACAACGACCGCCAGCAGGATACAGAGCTTCCAGCTGAACAGCTTGCCGAGCGCGGCGCGTATCCCTGCATTGGTCAGCGAGAGGGGGATTGCGCCCTCCAGCACACCCTGCGGGCAGAGATACTTGCAGAAGAACGGATCACCCATTCCCATCTCATTGACAACAAGCGCAGGCAGCAGCACCACCATGATGAGCAGCACGGCGTACTTCAGATAGCGCAGCGGCTTCAGATGCTTGGTGGAGCACTTAGGTGAGGGAATCTTATGCAAAAGCTCCTGCAGCCAGCCGAACGGGCAGAGAAAGCCGCAGATAAACCGTCCCAGCAGCACCCCCAATAAAATCAGGATGCCGGTAATATAATAGGAAAATCGAAATTTTGACGAGCCGACCACTGCCTGAAACGAGCCGATCGGGCAGGCCCCCGCCGCACCCGGGCAGGAGTAACAGTTCAGCCCCGGCACACATACTGTTTTGCCCTTGCCCTGATACAGAACACCCTTGGCAAAATTCGGCAGATGGATGTTTGTCAGCAGTGCTGCACCTGCCTGGATCAGTCCCCGGAAACGGGCCAGAAAATGCGAACGATTCTTATCCAATGCCAACACACTCCATACATAATCGAATTGCTTTCGTAAAGACAGTGCCCGCCTCACCGCGCCATGCCCCGTAACCGATCATCATAACGGCAGCCAGCAGAAAAAGCACCTGAACGATTGCCTTTTTGCTCAACATTTCGATCCTCCTTTTTGTCTTGATGAGATCAGTATAGCACAACTGGTATAAATTTTCTGCTAAGAAAAAATTAACGCAGATTTTAGCAAAAGCTGTTATAATGGTAGTAAACAGAAACACAGTTTATATAAGGAGTGTTTATTATGCGTTTGCTGCTGGTTGAGGATGAGCCGTCCCTGCGGGAAAGCGTTGCCAGAAAGCTGCACCGTGCAGGGTATGAAACAGATGACTGCGGTGATGGGGAAACCGCGCTGGAAATGCTGGCGGCAGAGCGGTATGACCTTGTTTTGCTGGATCTGAACCTGCCCCGAGTGGATGGAATGACAGTTCTGCGCACACTGCGAAAGACCGATTTGGAAACGCCGGTTCTGATTCTGTCGGCCCGCAGTGAAATTGCGGACAAGGTGGAAGGCCTGGACGCCGGCGCCAATGATTATCTGGCCAAGCCGTTCCATTTGGCCGAACTGGAAGCCCGCGTCCGCAGCCTGACACGGCGGCAGTTTATTCAGCGCAATGTTTGCCTGCGATGCGGCAGACTGAGCTTTGACACCAAGAGCCGGGTGGCTATGGTGGACGGTCAACCTGTTCCACTGACCCGCAAGGAAAGCAGTGTTCTGGAATATCTGCTTCTGCATCAGGGACGCCCTGTCAGTCAGGAGGAATTGATGGAACATGTCTGGGACGGCCGCGTAGATGCGTTCAGCAACTCGATTCGGGTGCATATCTCGGCGCTGCGCAAAAAGCTGCGCACGGCACTGGGGTATGATCCTATCCGAAACCGCATCGGAGAAGGTTATGAAGTGGGGGAGAGCGAGCAATGAAGCGATTATCTTTGCAATGGCGCATCACACTTATGACGGCATTACTGATTGCGGGTGCCTGCATCTGTCTGAATTTATTGCTGTATCGCTCCGGCGCCTCCGGTATGGACAATCTGAACGGGTACGTTTTACAATATCAACAGGACGGCGGGGAGGATCTGACCATAGAGATCCCCGAAGATCAGATGTCAGACTTTCTGGTGCAATTCTCGCAAGAGGTTTACGATACAAAGACGATTTTTGGCCGCAAAGGGTGGTGCATTACGGCAGTGGTGACGCTGTTCAGCGCAGCGATTGCTTATTTTATCAGCGGCAAAGCGCTGGAACCACTGAAAGAGCTGGCACAGCAGGCCGAGAAGGTCGATCAGGATAATCTGGTTGATGTACGGCTGGAAGAAAATACCGTTGCGGAATTTCGGCAGCTAAGTCAATCTGTCAATCAAATGCTGGATCGCCTGGCCCATTCCTTTGACCTACAGCGACAGTTTGCCGGGAATGCAGCCCATGAGCTGAAAACACCGCTGGCCATCATGCAGGCAAAACTGGAAATCTTCGCCGAAGATCACATGAATACGGACGCGGAAACCGCAGAGCTGGTACACTTTCAGACAGAGCAGATAGCCCGTTTATCGGCGCTTGTACGGACCCTGCTGGAAATGAGCAATTTGCAGGCCGTTCCGCGGGATGACTGCATTGAGCTTGCGCCGCTGGCAGATGAAATTGTGACGGATCTGACGCCGCTGGCCCAGAAAAAGCAGATCACCTTGCATCAGGAATGTGAGGATATTCATATTATCGGAAGCGATGCCCTGATTTACCGTATGCTGTTCAACCTTGTGGAAAATGCAATCAAGTACAATCAGCCGGGCGGTTCTGTGCAGATTACGATCAGCCGGTCAAACGGCAAAGCAATACTGCGCGTTGCAGATACCGGCTGCGGTATTCCCGATGAATACAGAACCAGCATCTTTGAACCGTTTTTCCGTGTGGACAAATCCAGAAGCCGCGAAATGGGCGGCGCAGGACTGGGTTTGGCGTTGGTGCGGGAAATTGCAGCACTGCACGGCGGTACAGTACAGGATGAGCCGGCAGAAGGGGCAGGAACCGTATTTACCGTTGCGCTGCCCATGTAAAGCGGAAATAAAAGTCATCGGCAGGGAGAACGAGATGACGGGAGCAGGGGGCATCGAGAAGCAAAAGGCTCCCGTAAAAGAGAAATGCACAAGTTCGCTAAATGTAACTTTAGCGAACTATAGGGGACGGGCTGCTTTTTGCGGTGTGTTGCAGTAGACCTTATATAGTATATCAGACCGTCAAAAAATTGCATTTTTGCCTTATTGCGTGTGTAGGGGCGACCATTGGTCGCCCGTTAACTTACCGCGGCAACATATTTTCCGGGACAGTTTTCTTACGACGCAGCGCCTGATCGGAAACAACGGCTGTGCCTCGGAGAAGCTGTATCAGCGCTGCGATGCCACTGTGGTGCCCGAATACTGCGACCTGGTCCGCCGTTTCCTAGATGTGCCCACCCTTGCGGAAAGACTGAAAAACGAAGAATATATCTCCACAGAATACCGCATGTGCGACGGAAGTCGGCATTCTCTGCGCTTCGTTGCAAAGAAACAGGACGAGGCCGGCAATGTGACCCATGTGCTGTGCACGGTGCGCTGTAGAGCTGTTTGAAAAGTCCGCACCCGGCTATTTCGGCGTGATCTATATGGATATTATGATGCCGCGTATGAACGGCTGGGACGCCGCCAGAACCATCCGCGCCATGAACCGCCCCGACGCGGAAATCATCCCCATCATTGCCATGTCCGCCAATGCTTTTTCCGAGGATATTATGGACAGCCGTCTGGCGGGCATGGATATTCACCTGGCCAAACCGCTGGACGAAGCCAAGATGATCAACGCCTTAAAGCAGTGCGTCGCCGAACGGAGTGCCGTAAAGCTGCGGAACGATTTGTAACGCTTTGCAACGGCCAACCTAAGGCAACACCACATAATTCCCGCCTTACGGCTTAAGCACCGCTCCGGCGGCTGCGGCACGGCATCT
>OOIG01000975.1_pt1 | contig 22586 bp, 17 predicted proteins | sample 1692091 | NCBI WGS metagenome assembly OOIG01 (sample SAMN06348188, study PRJEB24527) | human gut metagenome | biome: human gut; feature: ankylosing spondylitis patient; material: feces | host: Homo sapiens | place: China | collected 2015-10 | reverse complement strand
AGGAGCAGAGCATGGGCAAGGATACCACCATCGGCCACTGGGAGATCGCCGGTGTGGTCAGCCCGAACCCGCTGCCCACCTTCCCCAACGGCTTCCCGGAGGAACTCATTCAGGAGTTTGAGGCCAAAACCGGCCACAAAGTCCTCTGCAATCTGCCCTATTCCGGCACCGAGGTGCTGAAGGACTACGGTGAGCAGGCCATGAAGGAAAATGCCCTCATAGTCTACACCAGCGCCGACAGCGTGTTCCAGGTGGCTGCCCACGAGGAGCTGGTGCCCGTGCACGAGCTTTACCGCTACTGCGAGATCGCCCGCGAGATGCTGAAGGGCGCGTACGGCGTGGGCCGTGTCATCGCCCGGCCCTTCCTGGGCAGCAGCGCCGAGACCTTCTACCGTACCACCAACCGCCACGACCTGAGCCTGAAGCCGCCCCGTGCCACCATGCTCGACCTGCTGAAGGAGGCCGGCAGGGATGTCATCGCCGTGGGCAAGATCTTTGATATCTTTGACGGACAGGGCGTGACCGAAAAGATCAAGACCACCGGCAACACCAATGGCATCGCCTTCACCAAGGCATTGCAGACCCGGGATTTCGAGGGTCTGGCCTTTGTGAATCTGGTGGATTTTGATATGCTCTACGGCCACCGCCGCGACGTGCCCGGCTATGCCGCCGCCGCCACCGAATTTGACCGCTTCCTGGCCGACTTCATCCCCGGGATGCGGAAGGGCGACCTGCTGATGATCACCGCCGACCACGGCTGCGACCCCTCCTACACCAAGACCACCGACCATACCCGCGAGTATGTGCCGTATCTGGTCTGCGGCAAGGGCGTGAAGCCCGGTGTGGATTTGGGCACCCGGCTCTGCTTTGGCACCATTGCACAGACCGTGTGTGAATATCTGGGTGTGGATGCTTCCAGCCTGGACGGCCACAGCGTGCTGCAGGAGATCCTGAAGTAATATCGGCCCTCTCAGTCATGCGACAGCGTGACCGAGAGGGCTATTTTTTGTGCAAAGTCTTGAACAATATAGTCAGTTGTGGTAGACTAGCACATGCACGTCCGGTGCGTACGAAGTTTACGCCGGGCGCAGGAATTGATATGGTTTCAGAATAGAAGGAGACTATCACATGAGAATCAATCGTACTCTGGGTCTGGCACTGACCGCTGCTGTGCTGGCTGTTGCCATGACTGGCTGCTCCAATAGTGCATCTTCCACCGCATCCTCCGCTGCTTCCAGCGAGGCTGCTTCCTCTGTGGCCGCTTCCAGCGAAGCTGCCGAGAGCGAGGCCGCTGCCGCCAGCGTTGTCAGCACCGAGGATCTGGACGTGAACGGCACCACCTACTCCGCTGACTGCTACGGCGAGTTCACCCTGTCCAACGGCGACACCATGAAGCTGTGGAAGGTGAAGGACGCTTACGCAGACCTGAGCGCTCTGCCCATGAAGGGCATGGCCGAGGAGTTCCCCATCGAGGCCGAGGCCGAGCAGATCTATGTTGCTGACGTGACCAGCAACGGCGAGACCACCCGCCAGTATCTGCGCACCGACAAGGCTGGCCGCAACGGCACTGTCTCTGTCAAGACCTTTGAGCTGGGCGACGCTGAGTAATCGCGCTTCCCTGTAAAATCAGCAGACAACAAGCCCCGGACCTTTTGCAAGGCCCGGGGCTTGTGCTGTTTTATTCTCCACTGCTGGAACCGAACAGGGCATCCAGCACGGTGGAAGCGGCCTGATGCAGGGAGTTGGCAGCAGATTCCACCTGCTCCTGCGTGGGCAGAGAGATAGAAGGTGCTTCTGCTCCGCCGGTGGATTCACTGCTGGCTTCACTCTCAGCAGGTGCTTCGGTGGAAGCCTCGCTCTCGGCAGGCGCTTCGGGGGTGGGTTCTGCGGGCTGCTCATCGGCAGGCTGTTCCGCAGGCACGCTCTCGGCAGGTTCCTCCACAATGACGCTGTCGGGCGATTCCTCCACAGAGGTGCCCGCGTTGGGGTCAGCCGTGGGGGTGTATACCTCGGTCTTTTCAGGGGTCTGCTGGGTATCGCTCACGGTGCCCTCGCCGCCCAGAACGGATGCGATCAGTTCCTTGGCCTGGTTGACGGAGTTCTCATCCGGCTTCATCACATAGAGGCTCTGACCCTTTGCGGAGTAGCACTGGGAGCTCTTGCCGCCGGTGCCGGTCACGGTATAGCTCTGAATATCCCAGTCAGACAGGCTTGCCAGCTGCATCCGCACCAGTGCGGAGATCTGCTCCTGAGAAAGGCTGGTCACAAAGCAGTCGGACACAGCATCCATCAGCTTGGAGAAGCTCATCAGCACGGTGGGAGATTTGATCTTGTTCATCATGGCATCGATGACTTTCATCTGGTTGATGCCGCGCTGGATATCGCCGGAGGCAAAGGCGTGACGTTCACGGGCAAAGGCCAGAGCACTCTTGCCGTCCAGATGGTTCCAGCCCTCGGCAAAGGTGGTGGGGTCATAGTAGCCGGGGCTGCCCACCGAGGTGAACGCCTGATCGGAGTAGACATCCACGCCGCCCACGGCATCGATGATGCTGATGAAGCCCGCAAAATTGATGCGGAGGTATTGGTCCACATTGACCCCGTACAGGTTGCCCAGGGTTGCCATGCTGGTCTCCACGCCGTACAGACCGGCATGGGTCAGCTTGTCCTTGCTGTTGGTGCCCGCCAGATCAACGTAGTAATCGCGGGGGGTGTTGATGAGCGCCACCCGTTTGGTGGAGGGGTTGACCACGGCAAGGATGTTCACATCGCTGCGGGCCTTTTCGGTCAGTTCGCCGCGGTTGTCCACGCCGCTCAGGTAGACCACAAAGGGCTCCTTGGTGATTTTGTTGGCTTCGGTGCCGGTGACAAGGCCGGAGGTCACGTTGTCCAGTGCACTCAGGCCCTGCTGCGCCCAGACACAGCCCAGTGCCAGAAAGGCGCACAGGAACACCGAGAACACCCGGGATACCTTGCGGGGGGCGCTGTACTCCTGGCAGCGCTTGACCAGCAGCCAGAACAGCACCAGCAGCGCCGCAATGATGACCAGATACAGCGCGGGCAGCATCTGGGTGCGCCAGAGCTGGAAGAAGGCCGCAATGCTCAGAATGGCTTGTACGATCAGCAAAACAGTACCTCGTTTCGGGTTGGCCGCGCCGGTATCTGCATCCGGCCTGCGGCGGGGGGGCTTTGACTCCGGGGCAGGCCCGCCGGTATGCTTCGGCGGCTTGGGTGGTGCAGGCGGCGGGGTGGGAGCGGCAGTTTCCGGCGCAAAAAAGGCCGAGCTGTCCACCTCCACAGTCTTTTCTTCCGGTGGGCGGTGACCCCGGTGGATGTGCCGGGTGCTGTCATCGTCCATATGGGAACGGGAAGTTTCATCAAACATAGGAATTCTCCTTTTTGACATGTCCTCAGGCAAGGGGCACGATGGTAAGAACGGCCCGTGCCGGCAGGCAGGTGGCCGTCTGATCCTCCTGCGAGATCCAGCCAAAGCTTTCGCAGATGTGGTCAGGGCAGGGGGAATCAATGAACCGTGCCGCGCCGTCTTTGACCTCGATGTGCACCGTCAGATAGCCGGTGTCGATGTCATAGACGGCATCCTTGTCCAGGGAGATCTTCTGCACCGTGTTTGCATCGCCGTAGATCAGCTCCGCGCCCAGGGTGCTGCCGCTCTGCCCGGCACTGCGGAGGTAAAAAAGCACCCCCGCGATCACCAGAACAACAGCGGCGAACAGTAAATTGGCCCAGAGATTTTTTTTCTGCTTCATGGCTCAGGCATCCTTCTGGGGGAACAGCTGTTCCAGCTCGGCCAGCCACAGGGCGGCGCAGGCATCGCTGGGCATCCGCCAGTCCCCGCGCGGCGAGAGGGTCACGCTGCCGATCTTGGGGCCGTCGGGCAGGCAGCTGCGTTTGAACTGCTGGGCAAAGAACCGCCAGTAGAAGTTGCGCAGCCACTTGTAAAGCACCGCGTCTGGGTATTCCTCCCGGCCCGCAAAGGCTGCCCTGGCCAGCCGGAAGATCTTTGCCGGGCCAAAGCCGAAGCGGAGCACATAATAAAGGTAGAAGTCGTGCAGTTCATAGGGGCCCACCAGATCCTCGGTGCGCTGTGCGATCTCACCGTTGTCCTTGGCGGGCAGCAGCTCGGGGGACACAGGGGTGTCGAGGATGTCCAGCAGCACCTCTTTCAGGGCCGGGGTGGCGGCGATGTCGGCTTCGTACCGGACAAGGTGGCGCACCAGCGTTTTGGGTACGCCTGCGTTCACGCCGTACATGCTCATGTGGTCGCCGTTGTAGGTGGCCCAGCCCAGTGCCAGTTCGGACAGGTCGCCGGTGCCCACCACCAGACCGCCGGTGCGGTTGGCAGTGTCCATCAGCTCCAGCGTGCGCACGCGGGCCTGGCCGTTCTCGTAGGTCACGTCCAGCACGCTCTCGTCCTGGCCGATGTCCCGGAAGTGGCTGTGCACCGTGGCGGCAATGTCGATCTCGGTAAAGCTGACGTGCAGCTCGTCACAGAGGATCTCCGCATTGCTGCGGGTGCGCTTGGTGGTGCCAAAGCAGGGCATGGTCACGGCCAGCACATCGGTGGTGGGGCGGCCCAGCTGCTTCATGGCGCGGACAGCCACCAGCAGGGCAAGGCAGCTGTCCAGACCGCCCGAAATGCCGATGACGGCTGTTTTGGCGCGGGCGTGCTCAAGCCGCCTGGCCAGGCCATCGGCCTGCATCTTCAAAATCAGCTCACAGCGCTCGGCGCGCAGCTGTTCATTGTGGGGGATAAAGGGGGTGGGGTCTACCCAACGGGTCAGCACGGTGTCGGTCAGGGTCAGGTCGAACTCCACGGTCTGGTAGCCCTCGGTGCTGGGCTCAAAGCTGGTGTTGCGTGCCCGCTCCGATTCCATCCGCTGGCAGTCCAGCTCCGTCTCGGCAAGGCCGCCTGCAAAGGGCTTCACTTCAGCCAGCAGGGTGCCGTTCTCGGCGATCAGGTCGTGGCCTGCGAACACCATGTCCTGGGTGCTCTCGCCGTGGCCAGCCGAGGCGTACAGGTAGCCGCAGAGCAGGCGGGCGGACTGATTCTCCACCAGTGCCCGGCGGTACTCGGCCTTGCCCACTGTCTCATCGCTGGCCGAAAGGTTGGCGATGACGGTAGCGCCTGCCAGTGCGTGGAAGGTGGAGGGCGGCAGGGCACTCCACAGGTCCTCACAGAGCTCCACGCCCAGCACAAAGCTGGGCATCTGGCGGCAGCGGAAGAGCAGGGAGGTGCCGAAGGGGACATCCTGCCCGCAGACATTCACCCACTCCACCTCGGTGGAGCCGGGGGTGAACTGCCGCTTTTCATAGAACTCGCCGTAGTTGGGCAGGTACGTTTTGGGAACCAGACCCAGCAGCTGCCCGCGGCAGAACACGGCAGCGCAGTTGTACAGCTTGCCCCGCACCATCAGGGGCAGGCCCACAAGGGCCACGGTGTCCAGCTCCCGGCTGGCATCCAGCAGCTCCTGCAGGCCGGTCAGGGCTCCCTGCTGCAGGGTGCGCTGCAAAAACAGGTCGCCGCAGGTATAGCCGGTCAGGCAGAACTCAGGGAACACGGCCAGCTTTACGCCGCGGGCGGCGGCGGCACGCAGCTCTGTGAGGATCTGCCGGGTGTTGTAGGCGCAGTCCGCCACCCGAAGCGCGGGCGAGAGGGCTGCTGCTTTCAAAAAACCATCTTTCATCGGAGGATTTCACATCCTGTCTCTCTTGTTTGCCCACGGCGAACAACTGTGCTCCCGTGGTGAGGATAGTATACCACACTCTGGCCAAAACGAAAAGAGGGCTGTTATCAACCTTCTCTGTCCCTGCGCCTGACGGCGGGGCAAAGAAGGGTTCTAACAACCCCCTGCAGATACACCAAATGGAAAACGAGATGGACCGTAAGCCGGGTTCTGTATTAAACGACGATCTGTCTAGGCCTGCCATTGCTGACAGGCTCATGCCGCCTTCGGGACACGCGAGCAGCGCTGTACGTCCCATATAGGCGTTGCTTCCGGTAGGGTTTACAAAGCCGCATAGTCACCCATGCGCTGGTGAGCTCTTACCTCGCCCTTTCATCCTTACCGCATTGCTGCGGCGGTTTCCTTTCTGTTGCACTTTCCCTGAGGTCACCCTCGGCTGCCGTTAGCAGTTACCGTGCTCTGTGAGGCCCGGACTTTCCTCAGAGCGGTCAAAGCCGCCCCGCCGCCGTATGTTCCACTCGTTTTCCGTTCCCCATGATACCATAAAAAAACAAGATTTGCAAGTGACGATGAAATTTGGTATAATAAATCTAAATATGGCGTGAAATTTTTGGGAGGGACAAAGGATGCAGCTGCTTTTCAATGTCCCGCCCGAAGCCGATGGCGTGCTGCTGCGCGGCTTTCTGCGCCGGTGTGCCGTCTCCACGGAGCTGGCCCGGGCGGTCAAATTCCATGGCAGCGGCTTTTTTGCGGACGATGTTCCCATTCTGGCCAACCGCCGTGTGCAGGCAGGGCAGGTAATCCGCTTTGCGCTGCCCGCCGACGGCCCCGGTGTGGAGCCCCAGCCTGAGATCCCGGTCAGGGTCGTATACGAGGATGCCTTTGCCGTGGTGCTGGAAAAGCCGCCCCATCTGGCGGTCCACCCCACACTGAACTACCCCCGGGATACCCTGGCCAACGGCTATGCCGCCTGGGCGGCTGCCCACGGCGAAAGCCCGGTGTTCCGCCCGGTGAACCGGATCGATAAAGACACCAGCGGGCTGGTGCTGGCCGCAAAGAACGGCTATGCCGCGCCCCTGCTGGCCGAGGGCGTAGAGAAACTCTATTACGCCATCGTGGAGGGTGAACTGCCCCTTGGCCCCGGAGTCATCGATGCCCCCATTGGCCGGAGAGGGGACAGCATCATCGGGCGGTGCGTGACCCCCGAGGGCAAGCCCAGCCGCACCGAGTATACCATATTAAAGGCAGCGCAGGGCCTGAGCCTTGCCGCCTGTGTTCCAGTGACGGGCCGCACCCATCAGATCCGGGTGCACTTTGCATCCATCGGCCACCCGCTGGCCGGAGACGACCTTTACGGCGGGCACCGTGACCGCATTGCCCGGCAGGCGCTCCATTGTGCCCGGCAGAGTTTCCGGGTGCCGGCTTACACCGAGGTGCCCGGCGGCATCCGGCTGGAAACGCCGGTGGAGGAACACGCCCGCACCGTTGCAGTGGAGAGCCCCCTGCCCGAGGATATGCGGGCATTGCTGGACGCTGAAATATGAAAATAAAGTGAAACCTCTGTGAAAGCTCTGCCCAAATTCTGTGACAAACCTTGTATCAGCCCGGGCAGAGTGTATAATTGATATGAATTTGTAACTTTCGACCCAAAACGTCAGGAAGGAGCAACCCCTTTTGATCGAAGAAAAAACAAAGGAGCCGCAGAGCCAGGCTCCTGCAGCGCCGGTGAAGGGCAGAGAAAAACTGCGAAGCTTCTGGGCAAAGGTCCAGATCTCCGGCCTGCTGCGGCGGCACCGTTTCCGCCGCAAAACGCAGCGGCACATGAATGATGTGGCCAAAAAGCTGCGGGCCAGTGCCGTGGTGCTGGCAGTTGGCGAGGCACTCTATGCACTGGGCTTTGCGGCAGAGTACATGGTGGTGCGCACAGGGCGCGGTATTGCTGCTGTGGCCCGCAGACTGGCCCGCTGGTGCAGGAATGCCCTGCATACCATCATTGCAACAGCCTTTCCCGGTGCGGCGCAGATGTTCAAGGATCTGCTGGCACCGCTTTACCTGTTTTTCAAGGGTCTCGGCGCTGTGGCGGCCCACGCCAACGATGTGCGCCGGGAGCGGGGCTTTGGTGCTTCCGTAAAAGCGGCCGGGCGCTATTTTGTGGGCGGGCTCAAGCGCAACCTGAGCCTGCTGCCCCGGACAGCAATGTACATCCTGCCCCTGTGTATGCTGGCCGTGTTCGTCACGGTCTGGAACAGGACGATGGCCCAGCCCTATGCGCTGGCTGTGCAGGTGAACGGCCAGACCGTTGGCTATGTGGCCAATGAGGAAGTGTTCAACCTCGCAAAAGAGGATGTGATGCAGCGTATCAACTACGCCGGTTCGGACAAGACCGAGCTGACCATCGAGCCGACCTATACCATCTCCGTGACCCACAAGACCATGGACGAGAGCGAGACGGCAAACGCCATTCTGCAGAGCGCCAGTGACCAGATCAGTGAGGGCACCGCTCTGTATCTGGATGGGGAGCTGACGGCAGTCTGCTCCGATGGTGGCACCCTGCGCAGCTATCTGGAGAGCCTGCTGGCCCCCTACGAGGATCAGGCAGACGAGAATGTCAGCGTGGGCTTTAGCAAAAATGTGACGCTGGAAGATGGAGTCTATTTCAACGACAGCTTTGAGGATGACAATTCCATTGAGAATATGCTGACCGGCGTGCAGCAGCAGGAGAAGATCTATACGGTCAGGGCGGGCGATACCCTGTGGGCCATTGCCCAGAAGAACGACCTGACCTTCCGGGAGCTGTGTGCCCTGAATACAAATTTCAAGGGTGCTCCCCTGGCCGAGGACTCCAATATCCAGGAGGGCGATCAGCTGATCGTGACCAAGCAGGAGGCTCTGCTGGAAGTCCGCATCACCAAGGTGGAGACGCGGGAGGAGGAGATCCCCTTCAGCACCGAGACCACCCAGTCCAACGAGTACACCAAGGGAACCACCAAGACCCTGCAGGAGGGCGAGAACGGCCTGCGCCGCGTCACCATGCAGAACGTCTACGATACCAACGGCGTGCTGCTGGAGCAGACCATCCTTTCCACTGAGACCATCCGGGAGCCGGTGAACAAAAAGGTGGTCGTTGGCACCAAGAAGGTCACAAAGAACGGTGCGGCGGCATACATCGGCGGCAGCGGTCAGTTTATCTGGCCGGTCCCGGGTTACCGCAACTGCTCGCGCTGGTATGGCAGCGGCCATAAGGGCGTGGATATCTGTGCCTCTGCCGGTACGCCCATCTATGCATCGGCGGGCGGCACCGTGACCAAGGCGGGTTATAACAAGGCCGGTGCCGGTACGGGCTATGGTTATTCTGTGATCATCAGCCACTCCGGCGGCTATACCACGGTCTATGCCCACTGCCTGTCTCTGGCGGTCAGTGCGGGCCAGACCGTACGGCAGGGCCAGCTCATCGGCTATGTGGGCAGCACGGGCCGCTCTTCCGGCAACCACTGCCACTTCGAGATCCGCCGCAACGGCTCGTACATCGCACCGCAGAGCGTGTTCTCCGGAAAGCGATAAATCAGAACAGAACCTCTCCGGCAATGCGAAGCATAAACTTAGCTCCCCTATCAGGCAACAACGACGACCGCCGCCAGTGGCGGATGAAGGGAGGCGTTGTTGGGGCAGCGGCCAGCAGGACACGAGTGCAATACTTTGCACGAAGTGGACGCTGGGAGCCGCAACTCGTATGCTGGCGTGAAGCGCCTGAGAGGTTTATTTTACAAACAAAAAGGAGAATGATTATGGCAACACCCCACATCAGCGCTGAAAAAGGCGATTTCGCAAAGACCGTCCTGATGCCCGGCGATCCGCTGCGGGCAAAGTTCATCGCGGATACCTTCCTCAAGGATGTCCGCCAGGTCACCGGTGTCCGTGGAATGCTGGGCTTTACCGGCACCTATGAGGGCCGCCCCATCAGTGTGATGGGCAGCGGCATGGGAATGCCCTCCATCGGCATCTACTCCTACGAGCTGTACAAGTTCTACGATGTGGACAACATCATCCGCATCGGCTCTGCCGGCAGCTACACCGACAAAGCCAAGCTGTTCGATGTGGTGCTGGCCGCCGGTGCCGTGAGCGAGAGCAATTATGCCCGGGTCCAGAGCGGCTTTGAAGGGGACCTCACCCTGCCCAGCCAGACCCTGAACGACAAGCTGCGCGCTTCCGCCGCAAAGCAGGGCATCCCCCTGATCGAGGGCAACATCCATTCCTCCGATGTGTTCTATCGCCAGCCCTCCGATGAAAAGCCCACCTACTGGGAAAAGCTGCGGGATGAGCGCGGCTGCCTGTGCGTGGAGATGGAGAGCTTTGCCCTCTTCGCCAACGCTCAGGTCCTGGGCAAGAACGCCGCCTGCCTGCTGACCATCTCCGACAGCTTCGTCTCCCCGGAGATCACCACCGCCGAGCAGCGCCAGACCAGCTTCACCAACATGATGAAGGTCGCACTGGGCGCGGAGTACTGAGAAATAAGAGCAGCAGCGCAGTCTGGCCTTTGCGGCTGACTGCGCTGTTTTTGACCGTGACAGCGGAAAAAGGAGGCCCCTATGACCAATCTGACTTTAGACGAAAAGAAAGCCCTGATCCGGATGGCGCTGGAAGCCCGGGAGCAGGCCTATGCGCCCTACTCCGATTTCATGGTGGGTGCCGCCCTGCGGGCCGAGGACGGCCGCATCTTCACCGGCTGCAATGTGGAGAACTCTGCCTTTACCCCCACCAGCTGCGCCGAGCGTACGGCCCTGTTCAAGGCGGTGAGTGAGGGCGTGACCCGCTTCACCGATATTGCCGTGGTGGGTTCCCGCCGCGGCGAGGTGAACAAGCAGATCACCTCACCCTGCGGGGTCTGCCGTCAGGCACTGTTTGAGTTCGGCGGACCGGAGCTGAATGTCATCATGGCAAAGACCCCCGATGATTTCATCGAGCGCAGCATGGACGAGCTGCTGCCCTTCGGCTTTGGCCCCTCCAACGTGGCGGGCAACAAAGCCGTGGAAGAGTGAGGCGGGAAGCGGAGATTTTGCCAAAATTGGCGAAGCAGTACGACTTTTACGCGGATTTTACAAAAAATCTGTAAAGATTTTGTAATCGGAAATGCCTTGCTTTCCTCACATGACCCGGCTATACTTGGGTCAGTAAATGTGCAAGTGTGCGCATTCCTTTTTTAAAGCGCAATTTTTAATGTATAAAAAGGAGAGTTTTCTTATGATGATTTCTCGTCGTAACTTCCTGGCTGTGGCTGGCGCTGCAGCTGCTGCCGCTGCTCTGACCGCCTGCGGTGGTTCTTCCTCTTCCACCAGCACCGCTTCTTCCACTGCTTCCTCTGCAGCTTCTGAGGCTGGCTCCGAGGCTGCCAGCAAGATCACAAAGGTCGCTCTGACCTGCGATACCGGCACGATCGATGACGAGAGCTTCAACCAGGCTTGCTGGAGCGCTGTTTCCAGCTACATGGGCGATGACTGCCAGTACTACATCCCCGAGGCTGACGCTTCCGATGAGGATCGTGAGACCATGATCCGTCAGGCTGTCAACGACGGCGCTGAGGTCATTGTCTGCGTCGGCTACCTGTATGGCGCTTCTCTGGCATGGGCTGCTGAGCAGTACCCCGATGTCAAGTTCATTGCTATCGATGTCACCCAGGGCGATATCGGCACCGATGAGATCCCCTCCAACTGCTACTGCATCACCTTCAAGGAGGAGCAGGCAGGCTATCTGGCAGGTTACGCCATTGCCAAGGACGGCAAGACCAAGCTGGGCTTCCTGGGCGGCATGGCTGTTCCCGCTGTCATCCGTTACGGCTACGGCTTTGTGCAGGGCGCTGATGCTGCTGCTCAGGAGCTGGGTCAGAACATCGACATCAACTACTTCTACGGCGGCCAGTTCTACGGCGATGCCAACATCACCTCCCGTATGGAGGGCTGGTACTCCAACGGCACTCAGGTCGTCTTTGCCTGCGGCGGCGGCATCTACACCTCCGCTGTTGAGGCTGCTCTGAAGAACAACGGCTACGTCATCGGCGTTGACGTTGACCAGAACTACATCGGTGCAAACGGCGTTGCTGACGGCACCTATGCTTACAACCCGTTCATCACCTCCGCTATGAAGGGCCTGTCTGAGGCTGTTTCTACTTCGCTGTCCGACATCGAGGCAGGCGAGTGGAGCACCATCGCAGCAACCAACGGCAACTTTGGTCTGGAGGACGGCGATTACATCGGCCTGCCCACCGCTGAGGACAGCTGGAACTTCGAGACCTTCACGGTTGAGGAGTACGAGGCGCTGAAGCAGAAGATCGCTTCCGGCGAGATCGTTGTTGACAACAGCTCTGACGACGCTACCAAGCCCACCGTCAGCGAGTTCACCAACGTCACCTACATCCAGTAAAATTTGAACAGTCCGCAAGGGCTGCAGGGAACGACCCTCTCCGTCATTGCCGCCAGGCTTTGACGGAGAGGGTCGTTTTTGTCTCGAAAAAAATCGTGCAGCTTGCACAAAAGTAATACTTATAACAGCGCATCCCGCCAAAAAATCAAAAAGAAGTGTGCAAAACCGCAAAAATACGGTATAATGGTACACAGAATAGTACAGGTGTCGATTTGACACGAAAGGAGAGTGAGCAGATTGGCAGAGGATTTTGTGATCGAGATGCTCCACATTACCAAGGAGTTCCCTGGAATCAAGGCAAACGATGATATCACCCTGCAGCTGCGCAAGGGCGAGGTACATGCCCTGCTGGGCGAAAACGGCGCTGGCAAAAGTACGCTGATGAGCGTGCTGTTCGGCTTGTACCAGCCGGAGGCCGGTAAGATCCTCAAGAACGGCAAGGAGGTCGCCGTCCGCAACCCCAACGATGCAAACGCACTGGGCATCGGCATGGTGCACCAGCACTTCAAGCTGGTGGAATGCTTCAGCGTGCTGGATAACATCATTCTGGGCGTGGAGCCCAATAAGCTGGGCTTTTTGCAGAAGGCTGAGGCCCACAAGAAGGTCGTGGCCCTGAGCGAGAAGTACGGCCTGCGTGTGGACCCCGATGCACTCATCAGCGATATCTCGGTTGGTATGCAGCAGCGAGTTGAGATCCTGAAGATGCTCTACCGCGACAACGAGATCCTGATCTTTGATGAGCCCACCGCTGTTCTGACCCCGCAGGAGATCGACGAGCTGATGGAGATCATGCGCGGGTTCAAGAAGGAAGGCAAATCCATCCTCTTCATCACCCATAAGCTCAACGAGATCATGGCAGTGGCAGACCGCTGCACGGTTCTGCGCAAGGGCAAGTATATGGGCACTGTGGACATCAAGGACACCACCAAGGAAGAGCTTTCCCGCATGATGGTCGGCCGCGATGTTCAGCTGCAGGTGGACAAAAAGCCCGCCGCCCCCGGTGAGGTGGTGCTGGACGTGCAGAACGTTACCATGCACAACGCCCAGCACAAGAAGGATGCCGTCAAGAACGTCTCTTTCCAGGTGCGTGGCGGTGAGATCGTCTGTCTGGCAGGCATCGAGGGCAACGGCCAGACAGAGTTTGTCTACGGCCTGACCGGTCTGGAAAAGTTCAGCAGCGGCAAGGTGCTGCTGGACGGCAAGGAGATCACCAGCGAGAGCATCCGCCAGCGCTCCAAGGACGGCATGAGCCATATCCCTGAGGACCGCCACAAGCATGGTCTGGTGCTGGATTACAGTCTGGAAAACAATATGGTGCTCCAGCGCTACTGGCAGCCAGAGTTCCAGCACAACGGCTTTATCCGCAGTGAAAAGGTGCGGGAGTACTCCGATAAGCTGATCGCCCAGTATGACGTGCGCAGCGGCCAGGGCAGCGCCACCATCGTGCGCAGCATGTCCGGCGGCAACCAGCAGAAGGCGATCATTGCCCGTGAGATCGACAAAGACCCCAAGCTGCTGGTGGCAGTGCAGCCCACCCGCGGCCTGGATGTCGGTGCCATTGAGTATATCCACAAGCAGATCGTGGATGAGCGCGACAGAGGCAAGGCCGTGCTGCTGGTCAGTCTGGAGCTGGACGAGGTGATGAACCTCTCTGACCGGATCCTTGTGATGTACGAGGGTGAGATCGTGGGCGAGTTTGACCCCAAGACCACCACGGTCCAGGAGCTGGGCCTGTACATGGCCGGTGCCCGCAAGCAGGGAAAGGAGTAAGCAGAAATGAAAAACAAAAAACTTTCCCACAACGGGCTGCAGGGTTCTGTCACCAGCGTGATGGCTGCCCTGCTGTGCATCCTGATCGGTCTGTTTGTGGGTTTCCTCGTGCTGCTGGCCATCAACCCGGCCCACGCATGGGCAGACGGTTTTGTCCGCATCCTCAAGGGCGGCTTCCATGATGCCCCCTATGGTGTCGGCAAGGAGCTGGCCAACGCCGCGCCCCTGATCATGACCGGCCTTTCCGTAGGCTTTGCCTTCAAGACCGGCCTGTTTAACATCGGTGCCGCCGGTCAGTACACGCTGGGCGCTTACGGTGCCCTCTACTGCGCCATCATGCTCAAGCTGCCCTGGTTCGTCTGCCTGCTGGCTGCGGCTATTCTGGGCGGTCTGTGGGGTGCCATCCCCGGTTTCTTCAAGGCTTACTTCAACATCAACGAGGTCATTACCTCCATCATGTTCAACTGGATCGGCCTGTACCTTGTCAATGAGCTGGTCTACCAGAACGGCACCGGCCCCATGTATGATGTGCGCAACACCCGCACCCTGAACCTGGGCAAGAACGCGGATCTCGCCCAGTCTGTCATCCCGGACTTCGGCCTGAACAAGCTGTTCCAGACCAACAGCACCACCATTGCCATCTTCCTGGCCGCTGTGGTGGCCATCCTGATCTGGGTGGTGCTGAACAAGACCACCTTTGGCTATGAGCTGAAGGCGGTCGGCCTGAATAAGAGTGCTGCCCGCTACGCCGGTATCAACGAAAAGAAGAACATCATCCTCTCCATGGCCATTGCCGGTGCGCTGGCAGGCTTTGGCGCGGGCCTGTTCTATCTGTCCAACGTGGGCCAGTGGAACCCCCTGAACTCCACCAGCCTGCCCGCCATGGGCTTCAACGGCATCTCCGTTGCCCTGCTGGCAAGCTCTAACCCCATTGGCACCATCTTCTCGGCCCTGTTCATCTCCCACATCTCGGTGGGCGGCACCTTCCTTTCCACCAAGTATTACCCCACGGAGATCGCCGACCTGATCAGCGGCATCATCATCTACCTGTGTGCATTCTCCATGCTGTTCCGCGGCAAGATCCAGAAGCTGCTGTTCAAGAATGCGGACAAGACCAATGTGAACGCAGAGCCTGCCCCGGCGGAAAAGGCCAACGCGAAGAAGGAGGGCAAGTAAGATGCTGCTTTTGATCAAATATACCCTGCTGTATGGCATCGTCCTGATGCTGGTGGCACTGGGCGGTATGTTCAGTGAGCACTCCGGCATCATCAACATCGCGCTGGAAGGCATCATGGTCATCGGCGGTGTGGCGGGTGTTCTGACCCTGACCATGCTTCCGGCCGACATGTCGCCGTTCCTGGTGGTGCTGATCTCGGTCCTGGTGGCTGCGCTGGCCGGTATCGTGTACAGCCTGCTGCTGGCCTTTGCTTCCATCAACCTGAAAGCGGACCAGACCATCGGCGGCACGGCCCTGAACCTGCTGGCCACCGCCATTGCCGTGGTCATTGCCAAGTATTTCAGCGACAGCGGCAGCGCCAAGCTGAACTATTCCAACAAGCCGTTCCTGTTCAGCATCGGCGGCCTGGAGCTGAGCATCTTTGTGCCGTTGGGCATCGTGCTGCTCGTCATCAGCTATGTGGTGCTGTACAAGACCCGCTTCGGTCTGCGCCTGCGCGCCTGCGGCGAACATCCTCAGGCAGCCGATTCTGTGGGCATCAACGTCTACAAGATGCGCTACGCGGGTGTGCTGCTTTCCGGTGCGCTGGGCGCTATCGGCGGTCTGGCATATATTGTGCCCCCGGTGCAGACCTGGAACTTTGAGGTCGGCGTGGCTGGCGCGGGCTTCCTTGCACTGGCTGTTATGATCTTTGGCCAGTGGAAGCCCTTCAACATCTGTGCCGCCGCCATGTTCTTTGCCGTGTTCAAGAGCCTGGCAAACATTGCGGACTCCACCTTCCTGGCGCAGCTCCACTGGTCCAGCAACATCTATAACATGATGCCGTTCATCGCATCCATGATCATTCTGGCCTTTACCTCCAAAAACAGCATGGCCCCCAAGGCTGAGGGTATCCCTTACGACAAGGGTTCCCGCTGAGCGAGGTTTGTTCCAAGGGCGCAGCTGCTTTTCCGGGCAGCTGCGCCCTTGGTGTTCAAAACCCGACAAAGGAGACGGAATGTGGATTGCCTTTATCAAAAAGTCTGTTATAATGAAATTTATTGAAAGTCATACTGTCAGACAGGAGAATTACGATGCGTATTTATGATCTGATCGCGAAAAAGCGCGATGGCGGTACCCACACCCGGGAAGAGCTGGAAGCCATTGTCAACGGCTTTGTCAGTGGGGAGGTGGCCGATTACCAGATGGCCGCCTGGATGATGGCGGTCTACCTGCGCGGCATGACCAACGAAGAAACAGCCGAGCTGACGGACGTGATGGCCCACAGCGGCGTGATGGTCGATCTTTCCCCCATCCCCGGCATCAAGGTGGATAAGCACTCCACCGGCGGCGTGGGCGATAAGACCACCCTTGTGATCGCCCCTGTGGTGGCGGCCTGCGGTGTAAAGATCGCCAAGATGAGCGGCCGCGGCCTGGGCCATACCGGCGGCACCATTGATAAAATGGAGAGCGTGCCCGGCACCAGAACTGCCCTTTCGCAGGAGGAGTTCTTTGCCCAGGTGAACAAGATCGGGCTGTCGGTCATTGGCCAGAGCGAGGGCATTGCCGTGGCGGATAAGAAGATGTACGCCCTGCGGGATGTGACCGCCACGGTCAGCTGCATCCCGCTGATCGCCTCTTCCATCATGTCCAAGAAGCTGGCCTCCGGCTCTGATGCCATCCTGCTGGATGTGACCACCGGCACCGGTGCCTTTATGAAGACCGTGGACCAGAGCATTGAGCTGGCCAAGCTGATGGTCGCCATCGGTACCCACCATGGCCGCCGGGTGGCCGCTATGATCACCGATATGGACACCCCGCTGGGCCGCAACATCGGCAACAGCCTTGAGGTCATGGAGAGCATGGACGTGCTCAAGGGCAGGGGCCCTGCCGACCTGACCGAGGTCTGCCTGCAGCTGGCCGCCAATATGCTGGTGCTGGCAGGCAAGGGTACCCCAGCGGAGTGCCGTGCCATGGCACAGGCTGTGATCGCGGACGGCTCTGCCTTTGCCAAGTGCAAGGAGATGTTTGCGGCCCAGGGCGGCGACACCCGTGTGCTGGACGATTACAGCCTGTTTGAGCAGCCCGCAGCCAGCTTTGAGCTGCTGGCCGAGCAGGATGGCTACATCGTGGCCAACGATGCCGAGAAGATCGGCTCTGCCAGTGTGCTGCTGGGCGCTGGCCGCCAGAAAAAGGGAGACCCGCTGGACTTTGCGGCCGGCATCACCCTGCACAAAAAGCGCGGCGATTATGTGCACAAGGGCGAAAGCCTGGCCACCTTCTACGGTGCGGCAGATAAGTTTGAGGCCGCTGCTGCGGAGTACCGCAGCGGTCTGGTCTATGGTGCGGAAAAGCCCGAGGAGGCCCCGCTGGTCTACGCCCTTGTCACCAAGGACGGCGTGGAGCGCTACTGAGAAAGCATCCTTCCCGCAAGGCGGGAGGGACGGAAAGGACATTTTCTATGAAGATCATTCTGGTGGGCTGCGGCAAAGTCGGCACAGCGCTGGCACGTCAGCTCAGCGAGGAAGGCCACAATGTCACGATCATCGATACCAACAAGGCCCGTGTGGAGCATATCAGCGAATCCTATGACGTGATGGGCATTACCGGCAACGGCTCCTCCATCACAACGCTGTCCGAGGCAGGGATTGAGGAGGCGGACGTGTTCATTGCGGTCACCGGCTCGGACGAGCTGAACCTGCTCTGCTGCATGTTTGCCAAAAAGGCGGGCCACTGCCACGCCATTGCCCGTGTGCGCAACCCATCCTACAGCCATGAGCTGGACTTCATCAAAAAGCAGATCGGCATTTCGGCCATCATCAACCCGGAGATGGCGGCGGCGCGGGAGATCTCCCACCTGCTGCGCTTCCCCGGTGCCAGCAAGATCGATACCTTTGCGGAAGGCCGGGTGCGGCTGATCAAGTTCACCCTGACCGAGGCACAGGCACTGGACGGCGTGGCCATCCGGGAGATCCCCACCCGGCTCAAGAGCGATATCCTGGTCTGCGCTGTGGAGCGCAACGGCGGGGTCATCATCCCCAACGGTAATTTTGTGCTCCAGACCGGCGATCAGGTCACTTTTCTTGCAACGCAGGAAAAGGCCCACGCGTTCTTCCAGCGCATCCATCTGGCCGTGCGCCCGGTGCGCAATGCCCTCATCGTGGGCGGCGGTGCCATTGCCTTCTATCTGAGCCAGGAGCTGCTGGAAAACCATGTCCGGGTGCGGATCGTGGAGCGGGACCCCGCCCGCTGCGATGTGCTGGCCCAGGCCCTGCCCGAAGCACAGATCCTGTGTGAGGACGGCTCCAACCGCGAGTTCCTGCTCTCCGAGGGCCTGACCTCCACCGAGGCCTTTGTGGCCCTGACCAACATCGACGAGGAAAATGTTCTGCTGACCCTCTTTGCCAAGAAGCATTCCAACGGCAAGCTGGTCACCAAGATCAACCGCCTGGAATTTGATGATATCCTGGCTGGGCTTGATCTGGGCAGCATCGTCTACCCCAAGTACATGACCTGCGATTACATCGTGCAGTATGTGCGCGCTTTGCAGAACGAGGCAGGCAGCAACATCAAGACCCTGTACCGCATTCTGGACGACCGCGTGGAGGCGCTGGAATTCACGGTCCATGAGAAGAGCCGCGCCACCGGTATACCCCTGAGCCAGCTCCACCTGAAAAAGAACCTGCTGCTCTGCTGCATCACCCGCGGCAACGAGATCAAGATCCCGCGCGGCGGCGATGAGATCCAGGTGGGCGACAACGTCATCGTGGTCACGCTGGAGCACGGCCTGCATGACCTGCGGGATATCGTGGAAGATTAACGGAGGCGCGGCATGAATTATGCGATCGTTCTGCGGCTGCTGAGCTATATCCTCTATTGCGAAGCTGCGCTGCTCCTGCTGCCTGCCATGGCCAGCCTGATCTACGGTGAATGGATGGTGCTGGGCGTGTTCCTGCTCACGGCAGCGCTTTCTGCGGTGGCGGGCGCTCTGCTCCACCGCATCAAGCCCAAGAGCCAGATCTTCTATATGCGGGAGGGCTTTGCCACCACGGCGCTCTGCTGGCTGCTCATCAGTGTGGTGGGCGCGGTGCCCTTTGTGCTCACGGGCAGCATCCCCAACCCGGTGGATGCCATGTTTGAGACCGTTTCCGGCTTCACCACCACCGGTGCCAGCATCCTGCCCGCCGTGGAGGACCTGCCCAGGGGCATCCTGTTCTGGCGCAGCTTCACCCACTGGATCGGCGGTATGGGCGTTCTGGTGTTCCTGCTCTCCCTGCTGCCCCTGACCGGCGGCTCCCATGTCAACCTGATGAAAGCCGAAAGCCCCGGCCCGCAGGTGGATAAGCTGGTGCCGAAGGTGCAGTCCACGGCAAAAATTCTGTACGGCATCTACTTCCTCCTGACGGTGTTGGAATTCATGTTCCTGATCGCCGGGCGGATGCCGGTATTTGAAGCTCTGCTGACCTCCTTTGGCACAGCGGGCACCGGCGGCTTCGGCTTCCGTAATGACAGCTTTGCCAGCATGTCGCCCTATGTCCAGTGGGTCGTGACCATCTTTATGATCCTGTTTGGCGTGAACTTCAATGCCTATTTCCTGCTGCTGATGCGCCGCTTCCGCCGCGCTGCCGCCAGCGAGGAGGTGCGCGCCTACTTTGTGATCATCGGTGTGGCTGTGGCCATCATCACAGCCAACATTTACAGCATGTACAACGGCTTGGGCGAGGCCCTGCGCCACGCCGCCTTCCAGGTGGGTTCTATCATCACCACCACCGGTTTTTCCAGCTGTGATTTTGACCTGTGGCCCACCCTCTCCAAGGAGATCCTTGTCATGCTGATGTTTGTGGGTGCCTGCGCAGGCAGCACCGGCGGCGGCATAAAGGTCAGCCGCCTCCTGCTGATGGGCAAGACTGTGGGCAAGGAGCTCAAGCAGGCCCTTCACCCGCAGGTGGTGGCCCCCGTCCGGATGGACGGCAAGGTGGTCAACCATGAGACCATCCGCGCCACCAATGTCTTTGTGGCCGCCTACATCTTCATCTTTGCGGCATCCTTCTTCCTCATCAGTCTGGATGGCTTTGACATGGTGACCAACTTCACCGCCATTGCCGCCACGTTGAACAACATCGGCCCCGGCCTTGCCCAGGTGGGCCCCATGATGAACTTTGGCAGCTACTCCAATCCCGCCAAGCTGGTTATGATCTTTGACATGCTGGCGGGCCGTCTGGAGATCTTCCCCATGCTGGTGTTCTTTATGCCGGACACCTGGCGGCGGTTCTGAGCAAAATAACAAAGCGGATGCGCTCCCACCGGAACGCATCCGCTTTTTGCTGTATCAGGATTCCTGCGGCTTTTTCCCCAAGAGCGCCACGCCGCTCAGCACGATGACCCCGCCCAGCAGGGCAAGGCCCGCACCGGCCTGCCCGAAGGCATCGCCGACGGCACCCACCAGAGGACTTGCGGGAATCATCAGCAGGCTGTAGGCCATGCCGTCCACGCTGATGAGGGTGGCCCGCTGGTCACTGGGGATGGCATCGTTCAGCTTCTGGCTCTCGTGGAGCAGATAGACCTCCAGCACGCCCTGCACCAGCATCATGCCCAGGATGCCGCCCCAGGCAGGCGCAGCACCCACCAGCAGAGTGCCCACACCGCAGAGCAGGGCACAGGCTGTGTAGAGCCGCCGCATGGAGCGGCATCTCACCCGGCGGCCGATCTCGGTGCCCGCCACGCAGGCCAGACCGCCCAGCAGCAGGGGAAGGAAGAGCAGCTCCGTGGGCCAGCCCAGCTCAACGAGCCGCTGCTGCAGAAACATCTTGGTCAGGAAGCTGGGCACGCTGATGAGGGCGCTGGATGCGATAAGCTTCACCGCCATTGGGCAGGTGTGCAGGACATGCAGGCTGTCCCGCACCAGCTGGCGGAACTGTTCAGGCAGAGCGCGCAGCGGGTGCTTTCCCCGGCTGGCCTGTGCCTTGGTGACGATGGGCTCCTCCATCAGCGCAAGGGCGGCGGTGGAAACGCCCTCGAACGCAGCGCTCAGCAGGTAAAAGCCCGCAAAGCCGAGGAAGCGGTTCAGAATGCTGGCCATGGAGCCCACGGCGTTGGCCAGCATGGAGATCTGAGAGCTGTTTGCAGAGACCTGAATGTATTTCTCCTCGCAGCCCTCCTGCTTCAGGCTGTCGTAGAGCAGCGCCGTGGTGGTGCCGGAGAACATGGTCATGGCCAGCGCGTTCAGCCCCATGGCAAAGCAGATGGTGAACAGGTCTGACGCAAAGGCCATCAGCAGGCTTTGCAGGACCATGCACACGCCGCCGGATACGAGGGTCTTTTTCCGGCCCAACAGGTCTGCCGCCATGCCGCTGGGCACCTCACACAGCAGGCTGACAACATGGAACACGCTTTCGGCCAGGCCGATCTCCCACAGGGAGAAGCCCCGGGCCGCCAGCAACGCCACCCATACCGCATCCGTGATGCGCAGGCCGGAGAAGAGATCAGAAGTATAAATGCAGGCGAGCTGCTTTTTTAAATTGAGTTTATGATCCATTGGAAACACCCTTTCTATTTATAGTGAATGATTCAAAATAGAAAGTGTACCCAAAACAAAAGCGCCCCACAGCAAAGCTGCGCGGCGCTGAAAATCATGCTCCACGCTTTGCTGAAAGAGACAAAAGGGTACACTTCGAGCCGGAACGTATTAAATCTGACCTTTTTTGAAAAAGATGCAGCCATTCCAACCCATCTGGGTGTACCCTCCTTTCAGTAAAACGTTACGCTTACAATACCATACTTTCGGCCAAAATACAAGCAAAACCGTAAAATTCAGGGAAAAAGTGCCGCCCCGGCTTGCAAACAGACCCAAAGTGTGGTAAGATGATATCCGGTTATGAAACCTGAATATCTTGAAAACGCAGCGACGGAGAGAGTACGCACGCAGTTCCACAGCAAAGAGAGAAGCTTCACCGGCTGAAAGGGCTTCCGCGTGGGTGTGTGCCGAAGTTCGCTCCTGAGCGGCCTGCCCGAACGGCTTCTATTAGGGCAGGACGGCGCGCCCCGTTACGGCGTTTGAGAGCCGCCCTTCTTTGTGCAGGGCGGAAACCGGGTGGTACCGCGGAGCATTGGATTTGCAAAGGCTTCGTCCCTTTTGTCCGGCCAGAAATGGCCCGGCAGGGGACGGGGCCTTTTTTGCTGCCCCGCTTTGAAAACACGAACTGAGAAGGAGAGAATTTCCATGCAAGCAATGATCGACGAGCTGGCCAAACAGGCCGCAGAGAGCCTCGGTCAGGTCTCTTCCAAGGAGACGCTGGCCTCGTTCTGGCAGGAATATCTGAGCAAAAACGGCAAGATCCCCGCGCTGATGAAGAATCTGCGCTCTGTCGCGCCCGAAGAGCGCCCCGCCATGGGCAAGATCATCAACGAGCTCAAGCAGAAGGTGCAGGCAGACTACGATGCCGCCGCCGCCAAGGTGAAGGAGGCCGAGCTGGCCGCCCGCAACGCCGCTGAGACCGTGGACATCACCCTGCCCGCCAAGACCCGCACGGTGGGTGGTCTGCACC
>OOIG01000974.1_pt1 | contig 22607 bp, 20 predicted proteins | sample 1692091 | NCBI WGS metagenome assembly OOIG01 (sample SAMN06348188, study PRJEB24527) | human gut metagenome | biome: human gut; feature: ankylosing spondylitis patient; material: feces | host: Homo sapiens | place: China | collected 2015-10 | reverse complement strand
TTTTTCAAGAAGATTTCGTGTCATTTTAGAAACAGTGTTATTAATATGTGAATAAACATCACACTTACCTTTATATAACCTATCCCATAAAAAAAATGAAACACCACCTTTTATCTGAACACCACTGAAACATTCAGAAGCTTCCAAATAATCGTGAATAATGCGAATTCTTTTATCTGAGAGCATACTTTGTCTAAAATCATCCAATCCTTTTCCTCCTGAAAACCATCGAGAAGGTGTGATCATAATAATAAATCTTGGATTCATTTTTTTTGCTTGTTGAACAAAAATATGATAAATTGGCTTGGCACTTGCACCATTTCCACCACCATCACTCAATTGATACGGAGGATTACCTATAATAACATCAAATTTCATATTAAATATTGCCTCTGGACTATGAGTATGGATAAATTCATAGGCATGAGATTCCAGTGTGCTACTGCGATCATATTCGCTTTGCGATGCTCCGCAGAATTCACAACGGCCATTCTTCCATGTGTGATGTAATGTTGGGTTCAGCCGAATAAGTCCTTCTGCCGCATCAAAGCGCGAAAAAGAATATTTACTATTGGCCCGTTTACTTCCGTAGAGAGAGCGTCTCGAAAGAAGGGCCGTAAGATCCGTAATGGCGATACCGTAGAGCTGCTTTTGGAAGATATGGTCGAGACGAGTCTGTAAGTCGGGAATTTCGTCCTTCAACCCTTCGATGAGGCGTTTGGCAATTTCGCGCAGAAACACGCCAGACTTACAGGCAGGGTCAAGGAATGTCGCTTTTGAGTCCTGCCACAATTCTTGCGGGAGCATATCAAGCATGGCATTGGCGACTTCTGGAGGAGTGAAGACTTCATCACTCGAAAGATTAGCCAGACAGCTTAAAACATCGGGGTTATGCTGAAGATCATGCATGGCACAGTCTCCAGTATTCGATGGGCTCGAATTCCTGAATGGGGGATGGAATCAGCGTGTTGAGCTCGGCGTCGTATTCCCAGCCGGGCATAAAAAGCACATTCTGCTGCTTCTGCTTTTCCGCCTCGCCTTTCATGAGCTGGTCAAGACGAAAGTCTCGGCGTTTTATCAGGTCGCCGGAAATGAACGACCACTCGGAAAAAATGATGGGAGTCCCATCGGAGCGAAGCAGCGTGAGCGCATCGCCGCACAGAATATTGCGCTCTAGAATGTACCGAACAGCCGCAAGCAACTCTCCATCGACGGATGCGGCAAGAGTGTTGTAGTATTCTTCATTCCAAAGATTCAGAAGCCGGATACGGCACTCTTCCGCATTATCGCTCAGGATGTCCACGCCATAGAGACTGGACAGCGCCAAAACAGCGTAGCGCTCATACTCATGCCTGCTTTTGCCGTAGCGTCTTTTTACGACTTCCAGCTTACGTCGAAGCACTTCAGCGAGAAAGTTACCATTGCCGCAGGCGGGCTCAAGAAAACGACTGTCTATACGGGAACATTCGTCAGCAACGAGATCGCACATGGCTTTGACTTCCCGTTCGGCGGTGAAGACTTCGCCATGCGCGGCCACGCGCTGTTTTGATTTAACTTGGAGAGATGTTGCCATTGCCACCACCCGTTCCCCAAAAACTGTACTTTGAGAGGACGAGAGGCGAAGGAGAATTTTATTATCCAGCGAGGTTTGACAGCGACTATTTTTTTACCTAAAGGAAGAAAAATTGATTTTCCCAAAAAGTACACCTTGTTAGACATTATTAGCGCTATTTTCTAGAAGCCGTCCGGCTTTTCGGTAAAACGTACTTTGAGGCATCCGGCATCTTCTGGCTGCTTCCAGACCTGAGATTTGGCCATTGCGCCAAAGAGCGCAATTTTCCAAAAAGTTATCCGGCAGTGGCTTGATTTCACGGCCAAAGCGTACACCACGCTGTTTTGCGGCGGCGATCCCTTCAGCCTGCCTGCTACGGATATTCTCCCGTTCGTTCTGAGCTACAAAGGAAAGTACCTGCAAAACAAGATCGGCAATGAAGGTACCGAGCAGGTTTTTGTCGCGTCTGGTATCGAGCATGGGCATATCGAGGACGAGGATATCCACATGCTTTTCTTTGGTCAGCACACGCCACTGTTCCAGAATTTCCTCATAGTTTCTACCTAGTCTGTCAATGCTGACGACACAGAGCAAATCCCCTGACCTGAGCTTTCTGAGCATTGCCTGATACTGTGGACGCTGAAAATCTTTGCCCGACATTTTGTCCATAAAAATATGACCTGACGGTATGCCCTGTTGCTCAAGAGCGATGCGCTGACGACTCTCATTTTGATCTGTACTGGATACGCGGATATATCCATAAATTTTTGCCATGGCGATTTCTCCTCTCAGTGCATTCTTATTCACAGTTCATCATCTGGAATATCAATAATAGTGAAACTCGTTGCTCATGGTGTAGAAGCTGGCTGTTCCTGTTTTCCGACATTCCTCCTGACGGCGGACTTCAGTCAGATATTTAGCCGAAGTTTGAATTCCCTTTCATGCAGCTTGTCAGGTCTCTTGCGAATGGCAACGCCTCGATTTTTATGCACACCTATGTCAGACAAAAATGCCCTCTTTAATGGTATTTTGCCTTTCCGGTCGAGCGGGACGGTCGCCCACGCTTCACGAAGTGAAGCATAGTGGGCTATATCTTCGGTCTGTGCGAAGATTTCTCCCCAACGCCTTAGCGCATCCTCGTGCCACGGACGGTCATTGCCTGCCGATGCTCGCTGTCCCGCGCGTCCTGCTCCCGCCGCTGCCGTTCCTTTTCCTGGCGCTGAAGCTGTTCAGCACATTTGCGCTCCACAAATTCAAGATGCAGCGGTCTGATTTCCGGCAGAAGCAAAAATTCCCGATAGCCGGCCATGACTCTCTTCATTTTCTTCAATTGAGATTCCAGCGCCTCTTTTTCCTCATGGCTTTGTTTCCTGTGGGACGTGTATTCCGCTTCAAGGCGTGTCTGTTTTTTGCGCAGCGAGTCCACTTCCCGTTTCAGGATTTCCTTCTCTGTCTGGACAAGATGCTTGACGGCCAACGCCTTTTTCAGCTCCTCAATAATAAAGAAGGCTTTTTCCAGCACGGACGGATAATTGAAAAGTGAGGCTTTCGGCAAGGAAGAGTCCTGGCGAAGGACTTTTTCCGCCTCTTCGGCCTGCCGCTCATAGGCTTCGATGCTCTTTTTCAATTCCTCTTCGCGTTGCCCCAGAATCCCAAGTGACCGCAGAGAATCCCGCATCAGCACAGCAGCTTCCTGCGCCAGACGTGCCAGTTCCTCTTTCTGTTGTTTGAACTCGCGGGTATCCAGATGCTTTTTGGCGGAACCGGGCGTCTGCTCCACGCCTCGTTCAATGGCAAAACCCCGGCTTTGCAGATAGGCGGGAAGTTCGGATTGCAGTTTTCGCAGACTCTGACGCGTATAAATTTTGTTGGCGTTGAGTCTCCCGTCCTGTGTGACCGGCACATGGAAAAAATGCATATGCGGCGTCTTTTCATCCATGTGAACCATTGCGGAAACGACATTCTCCGCCCCTACAAAGTCCATAAGAAAGGCTTTGCTCTCCTCAAAGAATCGCCGGGTATCCTCTGGAGAAAGTCTCTGAAAAAAGGTGCTGTCGGAGGTAACGATAAGCCCGCACATGCGCACGGCGTCCTTTCTTACGGCTTTGGCCAACTGAAGAGCGTCAATGCGGCGCTGAATGGCCTCAGCATAGTTTGTCGACGCGGATTCGTGCAGTTCGTAATTCGCTGAGCTTCTGTCGTAGTCAATATCGGGGTTGCTGTGGCTCTCCCGTTCCCGCCGGTTATGGCTCTGGATGCCGCGTATGGCCTCTTTCTTGAACTTATCCATATGGAGGACGAGGTAGGACATGATGAAACTTCCTTGTATCCATGACTGCACCATTTCTGATGCGGCAGAAAAGCGGTACACTTTTCCCGTTCAGGCGGTACAAAAGGGGATGACGTATTCGGACCTGACCGGACATCACCGGATAACTGACGGATCGAATATTGCGGGTGTACCGCTGTACCACGGCTTAAGAGGCGGTACAGCGGTACACCTGATCATATGAGCCTTCAGAAATGTTCCTCCAATTTCTTTTTCAGCCTCTGGATGGCCCCTTTGGATTTCCCCATTTCCTCAGCGCAGTCGCGGATGCTGTAGCCTTCTTTTAAAAGTAGTCTCAAGCTTTCCAGTTCAACGTCTTCCAGCTCTCTGACCTGCCAGTGCAGCGCATTACCTTCGGTAACCAGATTGGCCTCAAACGGTTTGGCGTCATCACCCAGTATGCCCCGTGCCTTAGTCAGGTGGACCTCAAAACGTGCTCCTTCGGCCATACTGTATTCCCTGGGTCTGCGCAGGCTGATCACCGTGTCCATAATGTCTTCCCTGGCGCTGGTGCCGCGCTGGTCGCCGGATTTTCCGGCATGATGGATAAGCAGGACGGTCATACCCCTGCGACGCAACTCCAGCAGCCACGCCTGCATGGTCTGCCAGGACTGTGATTCATTTTCCTTGCCGGTGCGGCACAAGGTAGCAATGTTGTCCAGCACCACCATGTCCACACCTTGCAGAAAAGGCTCAATCATGCCCTGCCCACCGGCGGTGGACAAATCCGGCATGGGACAGGGTTGCAGGTCCGGTGTGATGAGCGCCATGTTTTTCAACGTATGCGGAGGAACGGACATACCGCTGACAAGCGCTGCAAGACGACTCTGCATGGATGTGGCAGGCATTTCCCCGTCCACATACAGCGTTCGTTTAGGCATCGGCGCACGCCAGTTGAACACCGCACCGCCGGAAGCCACGGCAACGGCTATGCTCAGGGCCGCAAACGTCTTGCCGATGCCGCGCGGAGCATACAGGATGCCTATCCCTTGAACCGGAAGAATGGGGGATAAAAGATACCCCCGTTCAGGTATGGACATGGAAAGAAACTCCCCCATGTCCAGAGAAATCAGAGACGGACGGGCAGCTGTATGCATGGCCTCTTCCACCTGATGGCGAACTTCTTCCAGCCCCTCACTCTGATGCAGGTCGTTGAAGTCTTTCCCCTCGCCGGTGGTAAACTTGGGCAGGGCCAATCGAGCCTGTGCTGCTTGAGCAGCTTCCTGCCCTTTACTGCGGCCTGCTTCATCATTGTCGCCACAAATGAGGATGGAAGCCTCCGGGAATCTGTGTCTCACAAGATTGGCCACGACAGGCAGGTTATTGGCTGAGAACGTCACATATACGGTACAGTTGATGGCTAGATGGATACTTGCTCCCGTAGCGTAACCTTCGCAAAGAACTAGAGGCTTTTCCGACTTGCCGGGAATAATGAAATGTCCTCCCTGTGCTTTGCCGCCCATGAGAAAGCGCTTTGTCCCGTCCGGGGCGATATATTGCAGGCTTTGTAAGGTTCCCGATATATCCCTGACGGGAAGGATCAATAGACCGCTCCGGGTCTGACGCATATCACCAAGCACGGGAACGCCTTTACGCTGTAAATATGTGTGTTCCGACGAGCAGAGAAAAGATGCATCCAAGACGCCCTGGGCCTGTTTTGCCGCTGCTTCATACCGGCGGGCACATTCTTCCTCTCGTTGATGACGAATGTTGTGTTGTCGTTTCTGCCATGCTTCCTTTTCAGCCGGGGAGAACGTTCTCTGATCCATTTCAGTAAACGTCCCCTGGTCTCCGCTCTCCCAGTTGCACCACCAGAGCGTGGCAGGAGGGTCAACATGCGCGATGTATGCGCCGTTCTGTTTATGCGGCCTCGTCTGGGTGGGACAACGATGCAGTTTTCCGTCCGCTTCGATGTCGGACGGAATCAAGCCCTTGTCGGTCAGGATGTCCCGAAAATTTTGCAGGGGATTACTCATGCTCTTCCCCCTGCCTGCCAAGACTTTCGATGAACGCGGCAATATCTTCTGCTCTCCAGACCGTGGTTCTGGGACCAAGTTTCACGGGTTTGGGATAACGCCCGGTCCGACAGCCTTCCCACCAGGCGCTCTTGCTTATGGGTATCATGCTGAGGACCTGAGGAAGACGCAAAAGGCCGTGAGCGGGGATGGACGGTTGATGCTGTTTCATAAAAAATCTCCTGAACCTGTTTGGATTTCAGGAGACTCTGGCATAGGTCCAAAGATTCCCGTGAGGGAATCGGACGGGAAAAGAACGGGAACTTCTCAAAAAGACGGGAAAACAGCAGGCTGGTCACGCCTTGATTATGGTGTATGTCTCCGCTTCCCTGAGGAGCATATCCATCAAATTGCGATAGGATTTGTCGTCCCTGTACTCTTTGCCCGCAAGCAAGCGCCCCACATGCGTCTTTCTGCCCTGCGGAGATTTGTGACTGGTCTCGGATTTTTGAGGACCACACCAGTACAGGAGAACATAAGCGATGACCGAAAGAGGATACTTTTCTTTCATGGCGTCACGGACGGCGGCGTCCGGCCTTCCTTCCCAGAAGGCTTCGGGAATACGGAAAACAAGTTTTTCATCCTGCGGTGACCTTTCACACAGGGGACCTACAGCCGCTTTGCCGGCAACGGAAGATTCCGGCGAACCTGTTGGTAAAACGGCCTCCACAAGGGCACGGGTGATGCCTTTCACTTCCCGGCGCAGGGGATAGTAGCGAAGCTGCCTGATGGCGACGCTCCTATCCACCATTATAGTATCAGCAAAGATATGTGCAATGAAGTGATAACTTGAGGCGGGAATGGAGAATATCGGCTTATCAAAGAGAGGGGAATCCGGTGAATACTGCGCGAAGATGTCTGTTGTGCTCAGTATTTTCAAACTGCTGAACAGAAATTCTCGTTCCTCGGGAAAGACAGACGCCGTATCTTCAAAGGATTCTTCAAGAATGACATTCAACCCATATTGTAGGGAGGTAACAGGAACAAGCGTTGATATCTTTCTGAAAAATTCCATCACATCAAAACCAAGCAGATATGTCTGAATGCCCGCACCCAGTTCCGGCACTGAAGGAAATTCCGGTATCTGTATTCCATATGCGGCGTGACTGCCCGCAACAAATGCCTGCCAGCAGGATTCATATGTTGTGCGCCATAATTCCAGAGGTTGAACTGCGTCAGGCCAGAGCGCCTGAACAAGCATGTCGCCTTCTCTGACAGTCAGGCCATACGCCTGCCGTACTCTGCCTAGGGTAATAATCTGCCGGTCTATCATGGAAAAAAGCATAGTCTGTTGTCAAAAAATGGACAACAAAAAACAGCGGCAGGGACTTTCCATGTCCTTGCTACCGCTGTTTCCTGTAAAACCTGTTTCAGCTATACCACGCCCGAATGATATCCATGTCGTCATAGCCGTATTGTCTCATACGGTCCTTTTCTTTTTCACTCCAGCCTGTGTCGTTACTCGTCACCTGTGTCTCGCCTTCTATTTTCCCGAGGGAGATGCAAACATCACGGTCGCTCATGGTGTCCTCTGTCATGCCTCTTCCCTGCTTCTCTTCTGTTGTGTGTTGCGTAATCCGTCCAGATAGTCAGCCCATGCCTGCATCATCTTTCGGCGTTCAGGCAGGTATTCCGCGTAATTGTATGCCGCCCGCACTTCGTCCTGTTCTCCGTGGGCAAGCTGCCGCTCGATCCAGTCCCGGTTATAACCGAGCTCGTTGAGCAATGTAGACGCGATGGAGCGAAAACCATGCACGCTCATTTCGTGCTTCTGATAGCCCATGCGCCGAAGCGCATTAAGCATGGTCGCATCGGAAATGGGCCGTACCTCCGTGCGTATGGAGGGAAAAATGTATGTTCCCTCCCCGGAGTATTTCTGAAGTTCCCGAAGAATGGATATCGCTTGTCTGGATAAGGGAACAAGATGCTGACGGCGCATTTTCATACGTTCGGCAGGGATGCGCCATTCCCCGGACTCAAGGTCAAATTCCTTCCACTGGGCAGCCCGCAGTTCCGTGGGACGGGTGAAGACCAGCGGAGCCAACTTCAAGGCACAGATCAGAGGGAAGTAGCCTTCGTAGGCGTCGATATCCCGCAGAAGCTGACCGACTTTCTCGGGTTCCAGCACCGCCGCCCGGTGGACCGTTTTTCTCGGCCTCAAAGCTCCCCGGAGATCGGCTGCGATATTGTGCTTTGCCCGGCCCGTGATGACCGCATAACGGAACACCTGATTGATGATTTGCAGCACTCTCCGGGAAGTCTCGTAGTTTCCCCGTAGCTCCAGCGGCTTGACTACCTCCATAATATCCCGTGCTTCCAGCTTGGCGATATGCGTTTTGCCGATGCGCGGAAAGATGTAGGTTTTCAGCCGGTACATGACGGTTGCCTGATGCTTTTCAGAAAACTCCGCCATGCGGGTTTCATGCCATTCTCTGGCTATATTCTGAAAACTGTCGCGTTCCGCCGTGGCTCTGGCCTGCCGCATCTGCCGTTTATGGTCTGACGGGTCGATGCCTCTGGACAACATACGCTTCGCGTCTTCGCGGCGTTCTCTGGCATCCTTGAGAGATACGGCAGGGTATTCTCCGAAACTGAGCAGCTTGCTCTTTCCGTCAAAACGGTAAGCCATTCTCCAGAGCTTGCTTCCACTGGTGGGAATGAAGAGAAACAGACCGCCGCCGTCGAAATACTTGCGGGGCCTCAGGTCGGGTTTCAGACTGCGGATATGGGTATCGGTAAGAGGCATGGGCACTCCCTGGCTGTCGTTGGACGAAGAGATACCCACATGGATAAAAATATTTTTGATTCCGCGCGGTTATTCATGTAGGTATCAGAAATGTCATACCACATTTCTACCTACGGATATACCCATAAAATGTTTGGATGCAAGCGGACAAGGCTGGACTTCGGGAAACCATACCGGAAAGAAAAAACAAAGAACGCCAAGACGTTATGCATCTTGGCGTTCTTCATTGTACTCAAATTTGGCGTCCCCAGGCGGATTTGAACCGCCGTTGACGGCGTGAAAGGCCGTTGTCCTGGGCCGGCTAGACGATGGGGACGCATCGAACTCGTTCTATGTATGGGAAATGCTGCCGGAGGTCAAGCAAAAATTTTGGAATCTGCAAAATTTTTTTGAAAGGGTCGGAAAACATCCGTCGCAGCCTGCCCGATCCCCCGGCCTGCCCTTCCCCGCTGTCCGCCACTTACCAGATGGAGCGCACCAGGCAGACCACGCCGCAGATGGCGATGATGGCCAGCAGGACACGGCGGAACAAAAGCACGTTGATGCGCTTGACCACAGGGAAGGCCGCCAGGCTGCCCAGCATCACGCCGGGCGTCCCGTACATGGCCATGCCCAGCACCTCGGGCGTGAAAAAGCCGTGCCACCACTGCAGCACCAGAGTGATGATGCCGCGCAGCATGAAGAAGACGCTCACCGTGCCCAGAAAGACACGCGGCTCCCAGCCCACGGCCAAGCCAAAGGCGGCCATGGGCGGCCCGTCCAGGGCGATGCCCGTGCCCAGCAGACCGGCGCCGAAGCCGCAGGCCACGCCCACCGGCTGCAAGCGGGCCCCGCCGCCGCGCCCCCCATGCACATAGAGCTGCCAGTACACGAAGAACAGCAGCAGGATGCCCACGATGCCCTGCAGGACGGCGCCGGAACAGATCTGCAGCAGATAGACGCCCGCAAAGGAGCCGGGCACCGCGCCCAGCAGCAGCCAGGGCATGGCATCGAAGCGGCAGAAGCGCACATGCATGGCGATCATGCAGGCATCCTTGAAAAAGCAGACCAGGCAGCTCAGAGGGATGAGCGCGTGCATGGGGATGGCCAGCGCCAGGAAGGGAAAGGCGAACATGGTGCCGCCGATGCCGCTGACACCGGAAACGAAACCACCGGCGAACCAGCAGACAAAAACAAAGATATCAAGTGCATCGGGCATGGCATCCTCCTTTCTCGCCCCGGCATGGGGCCGTGCCCCCGCCGCCGTCATGGCTCTTACAGGGCTTTGCCTCCGGCGGCAAGACAAGAATGGCTTTCTCCTGCCATCCCGGAGGGATGATGTCCATTCCGCCCTCCCCGCCCTGCTCCAGGGCAAAGCCCCAATAGCCGACGGGACGCCACGCCCGCCGCCTCGCAGGCCTCTCGATGCGGACGAAGGAGACGGGCTGCCCCCTGCCGGAAAGAAGGGACAGCCGTTGTCCCCAAAGGGGGGCGCGTGCTGCGGTGCCCGGCGAGTTCCCGCAGTCCGCCTGTGGCCACGGCTGCGGAGACCCGCCCCATGGCATTTGCCCTCTCCCTGCCCGCCGCATGTGCCAAAAGGAACAACATCCGCGTCCCGGAGCGTGCCGCATCGACCTTTTGCCCGGACTGTGCTATGTCGGAAGGACCGTCGCCCAACCGGCGCCCGCCTTCCCGGCCCGCGCACAGCAGGAGAAGTCCATGCCGTCCGATGACTGTCTGAAAAAGCTCTACATAGAACCCACAGCGCGCTGCAATCTGCGCTGCAAGATGTGTTTCCGCAACAGCTGGAAGAACGAGATCATCGGCGACATGCGGCCGGAGACCTTCCGCAAGGCCATGACGACCATGCCCGACAGCGTGGAGACCGTCTTTTTCGGCGGCATGGGCGAGCCCCTGGCCCACCCGGACATCGTGGAGATGGTGCGCACGGCCTCCTCGTTGGGCAAACGCGTGGAGCTGCTGAGCAACGGGACCCTGCTGGATGCCCGGCGCACGGCCGAGCTGCTGGATGCCGGTCTGGACATGCTCTGGCTGTCCATCGACGCCCTGGACGACGGCCGCTATGCGCAGATCCGCCGCAACAGCCAGCTGGCGCTGGTCAAGGAACATATCGTGGAGTTCAACCGCCAGCGCGCCCGTCTGGACAGGACCGTGCGTCTGGGCGTGGCCTTCGTGGTCATGAAGAGCAATGCCCACGAGCTGGCCCTGCTGCCCTATTTCTCCACCTACTACAAGGTGAACGAGGTCAACATCTCCAACGTCATCCCCACGGACGAGCATACGGCCTCGGAAGTGCTCTACAACAACGTGGTGGACTGGGGCCTGGGCGATCCCGCGCCCATGGAAAGTTCGCCGCGCATCCACCTGCCGCTCATGGACTGGCAGGACCCGGCGGCCCAGGAAGGCCTGCGCAGCCTGCTCTCCACCTCCATGTGCAGCGTCTACCTTTCCGGCCAGCGCGTCAGCCGGGCGGCCCGGCACTGCCGCTTCATCGACGAGGGCATGGCCTTCGTCAAATTCGACGGCCATGTCAGCCCCTGCATGTCCCTGCTGCGCAATGCCACCCTTTACTGGCGCCAGAAGCAGCGCGAGACCCGCAGCCACTTTTTCGGCGATCTGGCGGAACAGGGACTGGACGAGATCTGGAACGCCCCGGACTATGCCGACTTCCGCCGCCGGGTGCGCAATTTCGAGTTCTCGCCCTGCTACCGGTGCAGCCTGTGCGAGAACTGGGAACAGGGCCTTACCGACTGTTACGGCAACGATGCCCCCACCTGTGGCGGCTGCCTCTGGTCCGAGGGCGTCATCAGCTGCCCGTAGGCCGGCATCCTGTGACGGGAGCGGGAAGGGGGCTTCCCGCTCCCCCAGCCCCGGCCCGCGGCTTGCCCTGCTCCGCGCCCGCCTGTAGCATGGGGCCATGCAGAAACCCGATCCTTCCTCCATCCCCCTCTCGCCCGGTGTCTACCTGTACCGGGACGGCAAAGGCCAGGTCATCTATGTGGGCAAGGCGCGCATCCTGCGCCGCCGCGTGCTCTCCTATTTCCGCCCCGAAGGCCTGCCCGCCAAGACCAAAGCCATGCTGGCCCACGCGCAGAGCATCGAATTCCTGACCACCACCACGGAAAAGGAAGCTCTGCTGCTGGAAGCCAGCCTCATCAAGAAATACCGGCCGCATTACAATATCGTGCTGCGCGACGACAAGCAGTACGTGCTCTTCCGCGTGAACATCAAGCACCCCTTCCCCCGGCTGGAGGTGGTGCGCAAGGCCCGGCGCGACGGGGCCCGCTATTTCGGGCCCTTCACGTCCTCGCTGGCCGCCCGCGAGACCTGGAAGCTGCTGCACCGGGCCTTTCCCCTGCGCCGTTGCTCCGACCGGGCCATGAAGAACCGCGTGCGCCCCTGCCTTTACCATCATATGGGCCAGTGCCCGGCCCCCTGCATGGGGCTGGTCACGGCCGAGGACTATTTCGAAGGCGTGCGCCGCGTCTGTGACCTTTTGCAGGGCAAGGCCGATCCCCTGCTCAAGGAATTGCACAGCCGCATGGAAGCCGCTGCGGAAGCCCTGGAATTCGAACAGGCCGCCGTGCTGCGCGACCAGATCCGCGCCGTGGAAAAGACCGTGGAACGACAGGCCACGGTCCTGCCCGGCGGCGGCGACATGGACGTGCTGGGACTGTTCCAGGCGGAGCGGGGCCTGGCCCTGGGGCTGGTCTTCGTACGCGGCGGCGCCATGACCGACGGCCGGGCCTTCTACTGGCCGGGCCTGACCTTCGACGACGCGCCGGAGCTGCTCTTTTCCTTCGTGGGCCAGTATTACGAACAGCTCACCCCGCCGCCGCGCATCCTGCTGCCCTGGCTGCCCGCAGCCGTGCAGGAGGCTGACGGGGAAGACGGCGGCACGGACGGGGCCCCCGACGAGCGCAGCCTGCTGGAACAGGCCCTTTCCGAACGGCGCGGCGGCCCGGTGCGGCTGGTGGCGCCGCAGAACCCGGCCGACAACCGTCTGGTGGACGTGGCCCAGTCCAATGCCCGCGAAGAGGCCCGGCGGCGCGAAAAGCTGGAGGAAACGCCCCTGCCGGAACGGCTGGCGCGGGCCCTGCACCTGCCGGGCGCGCCCCGGCGTATCGAATGCGTGGACGTGTCCCATACCGGCGGCCGCCAGACCCGCGTGGGCATGGTTGTCTATGAGGACGGCCGCCCCAGCCCCGACCAGTACCGGGCCTATGCCATGCCCGACGGCGGCGACGATTACGGCACGCTCTATGCCTGGGTGGCCCGGCGTCTGGAAAGCGGCCCGCCCTGGCCCGACCTGATGCTCATCGACGGGGGCCGCGGCCAGCTGGCCGTGGTGGAACGCGCCCTGGCTGATGCGGGCAAGGCCGATTTCTTCCCGCTGGCGGCCATCGCCAAGGCCCGGGACGAGGCTGGCCATGCCGACCGGCGCGCGGGCAATGTGGCCGACCGAATCTTCCTGCCCGGCCGCAGCAATCCCCTGCCCCTGCGTGAAGGCTGCGCGGAGCTGCTCTTTTTGCAGAACGTGCGTGACGCCACGCACCGTTTCGCCATCGGCCGTCACCGCAAGGCGCGCGGTCAGGCCGCCCTTTCCGGCGAGCTCATGCGCCTGCCCGGCATCGGCCCGGCCACGGCACGCCTGCTCTGGGAGACCTTCGGCAGTCTGGAGGCCATGCGGGCCGCCAGCGTGGACGATCTGCGCCGCCTGCCCGGCATCGGGGCTTCCAGGGCCGCCCTGCTGCACGAAAAGCTGAAAGGACTGGAGGGCTGAGTAAACGGGAGCTCGTCTCCCCTGCCCTTCCCCCGTCTTCCCGCTCTGCCGCGGCTTGCAGGATGGCGGGAAGGAAAAGGGACTCTTCACGCCTTCGCCGCTCCCCCCGGGGAACAGGGGGACAGGCCGTCCCGCGCGAGAGCGCCATGGAGGCAAAGAACGATAGAAAGCCCGCCGGAGAAGACTCCGGCGGGCTTTCTTGTACATCCGGCAGGCCTTTCCCCTGTCCCATGCAAGGATGGGGATACCGGACGAACGGGGGAGCTCTCCTGCCATAAGGAGGGAAGATCGCCCCGGTCCGTCCTTCGGGGAACCGGCGTGCGCTATCCGGCCTCCGTCTGCTTTGAGGACAAGAGGGCCAGCAGCAGCCCCAGGATCGCTCCCAGGACAGCCGCGAACAGGACACGGAAGGACGGGGGCAAGAGGAACGTCACGGTATGGACCGGGATCCAGAACCAGAGCAGGGAGCGGCACAGCACGTTTTTCCAAAAGCTGTTCCAGTCCACGGACTGCAGGAGCCTGCCGGTCTGCGGAGCATTCCAGAGGCAGGCCAGACGCCCCTGATACTGGGCGATGTGCAGGTCAGCCACCTTGTGCGCGATCATCATGATGGGAGCGAACATGGTGTTCATCGTCAGGCTGACGGAAAACGCCGTCAGGATCTTCGTCGTGCCCAGCGGGCCGGAAAGGGCCTGTTCCGCCGCTTCCATGCCGAGCAGGTGCAGGATGACCGGCGCTCCCGCAGAAAAGATCATGAAGGCTGCCGAGATGGCGACCCCCAGACAGCCCCACACCACGGCGCGGGGGATGAGGCCGAAGCCGGCCGTCACATAGACCCCTTTGGTCAACCGCAGTGCCAGGCATTCGCCCAGGGTCGCCAGCAAGGCGAACTTGCAAAAGCCCATGAAGAAAGGATGCCCCGCCGTCATGGAGGTGTAGGCCTCCATGACGCTCTCGGAACACAAAAGGACCAGGGCGCAGAACGCGATGCCCCCCATGCAGACGAGGTCTGCCGTACGACTGCCGAATCTTGCCTGCATACGACTACCCCCGCTGTCCCGCGCTGAAATCGAGCGTCGATGCCAGCTGTTCCCGCGGGATGTCGAACACGCTGTCATGCGGCGGCAGGGCTTCTTCCCGCATGAAGGCCGGGACATCGTCCTCGGAGGCGTCTATATGCGCGCCGGCATTGAAGCGCTTTTCGTTCTCCAGCGTCTGCCGTCCCAGCGCCAGCACGTCGTCCGGCGTCCAGCTGCCGCCGTAGACCCCGGCCAGCATCTCGCCCACAAGGCCGAAGACAGCCGCATCCTCCGAGGGCATGGCCGAAAAGATGCACATCCCGAGGCTGTCGAAAACGGCCATCAGCGTCTGGGCGGCCCGCGAAGCCTCCACTTGTCCGGCAGTCCCCAGGGGATCCAGCCCCGGCATGCCGATGGTATTGCCCGCGGTATGGTCACCGCCCATGGGCGACGTGGCGCACGTGACGCCCGTGCCCTTCAGCGCCCGCGGATCATAGCCCGCCAGCGCCTGACGCTTGACGACAGGGATGCGCCGCACCCCGTATCGCTTGCCGAAGCGTTCCGTCCCCTCGGCCAGCTCCCGGCCCAGCACCGTCCCTTCCCGCATCTGGCGGATCATGTCGAGGATGCCGGCCGAGTCACCGTAGGGAAGGAGCCCGGCTTCCATGGCCATGGCGATGGTGGCCCCGGTCTCCATGGTATCGAGCCCGGTATCGTCGCACAGCCGGTCCACCGCCGCGACCGTATCCAGGTCCGCCACATCAAGGTTGGAGCCGTTGAGCGCGATGGTCTCGTATTCCATCCCCGAAGTCAGGTACTCACCATCAGGGCCATGATAAACATTGGAGCAGGCGATGGGGCACCCCACCTGGCAGGCATGGGTCATCTGGCCGCCGCGGGCCTGCTGCAGGGCCTGCATGCGCTCCCCGGAAAGGCCGTCCGCGCCTTCGAACCTGCCGGTCCGGTAATTGCGTGTGGGCATGGCCCCCATCTCGTTGATGACCGTCACCAGGGATGCCGTGCCGAAACGGGGCAGGACGGACCCCGTCATGGGATGCTCGCGCAGAGCTTTCATATAGGCCTTGCTGGCTGCGCGGAAGCGGGCGGCGTCTTTCATGGCGGGACGCTGGTTCCCCTCCAGGAAAACGACGGCCTTGAGCCCCCGGCGGCCCATGACGGCCCCCAGACCGCCCCGGGCCGCAGCCCGTGAAGGATGCCCCTCCCTGTCCGTGACCTGCACCGAGGAGTTGAGGTACCGCCGCTCTCCGGCAGGACCGATACAGACGATGGAGATGCCCTCCCCGTAGCGGCTGCGCAACAGCTCGCAGGTCCTGTATGTCCCCTGCATGGCCAGCCCCTCGGCATCATCCAGGCGGACATGATCCTGTCCGACGACCAGGACCCGCATGCCGTCGGCACTGCCGGAGACCACAAGGGCACGCAGCCCCAGCTTGGCCATGGCAAGACCGGCGGTCCCCCCGGCGTTCGCCTCCTTGATGGTGCCTGTGAGCGGACTTTTGCCGCCAAGGGAAAGGCGCCCGGACGTGGCCGCCAGGGTCCCCGCCATCAGACCGTTGCAGATCACCAGTTTGTTGTCGTCCCCCAGCGGGTCGCATGCGGGATCGATCTCCTTCAGCAAAAGGGCCGCTATCAGGCCCCTGCCGCCGAGCATGGGATACGTTTCGTCTGCATCCTCATAGCTGCTGTTTCCTGTGCGCATATCGAGTCGCAGTATCTTCATTGCATTGCTCCATCTGCCATATCTGGGTTCCATCCGGGAACAGTCTCTTTGTATTGGCAGATTCTAAATGCAAGCTGCGTGCCACACTCGTGATGCTTTTACCTGCTGCCGGGCGCTCTGTCCTGCCCATGCTTCGGACGAAAAGCGGCTGTTGCCGGAAACCGGCAAAGGCCCTTCCGGCAGTCGACATGATGCATACAGGCCGCACCGCAGCCCCCGGCCGCGGCCTTGCACAGGATTTGCATTTTCCCTCGCGGTATCCGGCCGCCATACGGGCGGCGCCCCTGCGCCCACTGCGATACGGCGACAGGGAAACTTCCATGCCATGAGGAGACGCCATGTACACCTGTGCCGTACGCCCGGAGATAGCCAGCCTGAGCGCCTATGTTCCCGGCATGTCCATTGCCGAGGTCAGGGAGCGCTACGGGCTTTCCCGTATCATCAAGATGGCCAGCAACGAAAACCCGCTGGGGGTATCGCCGCTGGTACGAAAGGTGCTCGCCACCAGTCTGGAAGAGGCCTTCCGCTATCCGCAGGGCGGCAATCCCGCGCTGCGGGAAGCCCTGGCCCGTGCGCACCATGTCTCCCCGGAGCGCATCGTCGTCGGCAACGGCTCTGACGAGATCATCGACATGCTGATCCGCATGCTGGCCGTACCGGGCAAACATTCCGTGGTCTGCTTCGAGCCCTGCTTCAGCCTGTATCCCATACAGGCCAGGATCTGCGGGGTGGAGACGCGTCGCTGCCCCCTTTCCCCTGACTACAGTTTCGACCTCGATGCCCTGTTTTCCCTGGTGGATGCCGGGACCCGTCTCGTCTTCGTGACGACGCCGGACAATCCCTCCGGCTACTGCCCGCCCCTGGCGGCCATGCGCCGTCTGGCAGAACAGCTGGAAAAACATTTTCCCCGCTGCCTGCTGGTGGTGGACGAGGCCTACATGGACTTTGCGGGCGCTTCCTGCGGGGAGGCCCCCCGCTTTTCCCTGCTGGCTTCAGGAGATTTGCCCGCCAATGTGGCCATCCTCAGGACTTTCTCCAAAAGTTACGGACTGGCCGGGCTGCGTCTGGGATACGGAGTGCTGCCTGCCGAACTGGCCGGGTTCTACTGGAGGGCCCGGCTGCCGTTCTCGGTCAACTCTCTTGCGGAAAAAGCCGGGTTGGCCGTGCTCCGGGACAGCGAATTTCGCAGGGCCACCCTGGAGTGCATACGCTCCGGACGGTGCCGGCTGACAGAAGGATTGCGACTTTTGGGATGTGATGTCTGGCCGAGTGAAGCAAACTTTCTCATGATACGTCTGCCTGAAGGATACGATGCTTCCTCATGTTTTGAGCATCTTTTGCAGTGCGGTATAATTCCGTCCGAATAACTGAGATTATAGGTTAAAAGGAGAAATTTATATGGCAATACTTGTTACGGGCGGCGCCGGGTATATCGGCCGCCATACGGTAAGATACCTTCAGGAGCTGGGAAGAGAGGTTGTGGTTTACGACAATCTTTCCACCGGACATCTTCAGGCAGTAAGCTGTCCGGCAGTTATCGGCGATATTTTTGACGGCGATCTGCTTATAGAAACCATGAAAAAGTACAAGGTGGAGGCTGTTATACATTTTGCGGCGTTTTCGCTTGTGGGAGAAAGCATGACAAGCCCCGGCAAATACTATAATAACAACATCGGCGGAACACTTTCGCTGCTTGAAGCAATGAGAAAAGCAGAGGTGGGCAAAATAGTATTTTCCTCTACGGCGGCAACCTTCGGCGAGCCGGTCTATACGCCGATAGATGAGCAGCATCCGCAGCAGCCCACAAATGTATACGGGCGCACAAAGCTTTACATGGAAAATATGCTGCGGGATTATGACAATGCCTACGGCATAAAGTCCATAGCTCTTCGTTATTTTAATGCCTGCGGTGCCCATAAAAGCGGCGAGATAGGAGAGGATCATAAACCCGAAAGCCATCTTGTTCCCATCATTATGCAATCGATTCTGGGACTCAGAGGCCCGGTGACTGTTTTCGGAAATGACTATAATACGCCGGACGGCACTTGTATAAGGGATTATATTCATGTAACGGACCTTGCGCAGGCGCATGTGCTTGCAGTGGACAGACTGCTGTCCGGATGCGAGAGCGATGCCTTCAATCTCGGAAACGGAAACGGCTTTTCCGTCCTTGATATAATAAATGCGGCGCAGAGGGCTACGGGCAGAACGGTTGAATATAATATAGGCCCGCGGCGCGCGGGAGATCCTGCAATACTAATAGCCGGTTCCGAAAAGGCCAAAAGGCTGCTGGGATGGAAGCCGGAGCATGACGATATAAATGATATTCTTACGGATGCATGGAGATGGCACAGCCTGCATAAAAACGGCTTTTGAGCGGGCTTTATTGACAATAAGTGAATATGGATTTCAACGGTTATTGCCGTAAAGCGTGAACATTCGGGAGTTTTCTCCCGAATTTTCATATTGCTGCGGGAATCCGTTGACAACAGCGGGCGGTTGTGATATATTATATCTGCCGCATAAGTACGGTTTTTTAACTTTGTCTTCGGACAAGACCCACCTTAGCGAGATGATGTAGAGGAGGTGCTACACAATGTTTGCAGTTATAGCTACCGGCGGTAAGCAATACCGCGTTCAGGAAGGCGATGTGATTTACATCGAGAAGCTCAATGCGCTGGCCGACGACACCGTAAAATTCGATGTTCTTATGGCGGGCGAGGGCGAGGATGTAAAGATCGGCGCTCCTGTTGTAGAGGGCGCTGTGGTTGAGGGCGTAGTTCGCGGCTTTGGCAAAAAGAGCAAGGTTATTACCTTCAAGTACAAAGCCAAGAAGAACAGCCGCAACATCAAGGGACATCGTCAGCCTTTTACCAAGGTTGAGATAACCAAGATCAGCCTGTAATGTTACAAAAATGGTCAAAGTAGTGATCAACAAAAATCGCAGCGGCGATATATATGCTTTCTGCGCACAGGGTCATGCCGGCGGAGAATACGGTACGGATATTCATTGTGCCGCAATTTCCGCAATATTGCAGACAGCGGTTATCGGATTGTGCGATTATGCCGGAATTAAGGCGGAAGTTTCCGTTGAGGACGGATATCTTGAGTGCGAAATCAGCCCTCAGGATGCGCACCGCGAGAGTGCAAGAGCCATTACGGAAACAATGCTTTTAGGGCTGAAGGCCTTCCGGACGGAAAACAAAAGGCATATTAAGCTAATTGAGGAGGTGTTATAATGCTCCGTATGAATATTCAGTTATTCGCTCATAAAAAGGGCGTGGGCTCCACCAAGAACGGCCGTGACAGTGAGTCCAAGCGCCTTGGCGTTAAACGCGCTGACGGTCAGTTTGTGCTTGCAGGCAATATCCTGGTTCGTCAGAGAGGCACAAAAATCCATCCCGGTGTTAATGTAGGCATCGGCGGTGATGATACGCTGTTTGCTTTAACGGACGGCGTCGTGCGCTTTGAGCACAAGGGTAAGCTGAAAAAGCAGGTCAGCATTTATCCCAAGGAAGAAAAAATCGTTTGATAATCATGCCCGCAGGTTTTCTGCGGGCGTTTTTCAAATACTGCTTTGTTTTGCAGTATAGTTTCAGTTTTTTCACAGGTGCAATATGGAAGAGCATTTTTTCTCATCGAATTGCTTTAATATAAAGAATACTTTGGAAAACGGCCAATGCTTTCGCTGGAATCAGGTGGACAAAGACATATATCAGGGTGTTGCTGCCGGGCGTGCGCTGCGCCTTAAGCAGTACGGCGACGGTGTGCTTTTTTCCTGCAGCGATGAGGATTTTTTATATTGGCGGCGTTATTTTGATCTTGATACCGACTATGCGGCAATTGAAGGCCGCTTTATACACGACAGCATTATCGGGGACTGCGTGAAAGCCGGAACGGGAATGCACATTCTCAGGCAGGAGCTTTGGGAGGTGCTTATATCGTTTATTATATCGCAGAATAACAACATAAAGCGTATAAAAGGCATAATAGAACGCATGTGCGCTTTGTGCGGCCGGCAAGCGGAGGCCTATGGAGGCACGGTATACTTTTTTCCGTCGGCTGATCGGCTGGCTGCAATATCGGTTGAAGAGCTGGAAAAAATCGGATTGGGTTACAGAGCACCTTATGTGGCTAAATGTGCCGCGGCTGTTTCGGAAAATCCGAGCCTGCTTGATTCACTGATGCAGATGGAATATGCCCAAGCGCGGCAGTCCTTGCTTTCAACATACGGAATAGGCCCAAAGGTGGCAAATTGCATATTGCTCTTCGGGCTCAGACAGCTTTCCGCTTTTCCGGTGGACACATGGATGAAAAAGGCTATGCTTTTTCTTTATCCGGATTGCGGCGCGGGAAATGCGCAGATTGAAGCCTATGCGTCAGAGCGTTTCGGACAAGACGCCGGAATTGTGCAGCAGTACATATTCTATGCCGCGCGTCAGGGTGTGCTTGCATTATAAAGCCGAATTGTTTATACACAGTCAACAGAAGCAGCATTAACTGTGCGCGATTTCATTTTGTTCCGGCATTTACAGGTTGTGCATTGATGCCGTCAAAATCTGATTTTCGTTTGATTTGCATCGGGGAAGCGAGATAAAGCTTTTTTGATGTTTTATAATATACGAAAATGCAGTAATGGTGTAATCGGCGGCAAAACCGCCTTAAACAAATATAACAAGTATAAATACGGAAGAGGTATACCGATGAAAAAAGAAATCAGAGAAGCATTAACCTTTGACGATGTCCTGCTGGTTCCGGCCCGCAGCGAGGTTACTCCGGACAAGGTGTTTTTGGGGACAAAGCTTACGGACGAGATCACTCTCAACATTCCTCTTATGAGCGCGGCAATGGACACCGTTACCGAGGCAAGGCTTGCAATAGCAATGGCGCGTGAAGGCGGTATCGGCATACTTCATAAAAATATGCCGATAGAGGAACAGGCGATGCAGGTTGACAGAGTGAAGCGCTCGGAGCATGGGGTTATTACGGATCCGTTCTATCTTTCCGAAAATCACAACCTTGCAGACGCACTGAAACTGATGGAGCGTTTTCATATTTCCGGAGTACCGATAACCCGCGACGGCAAGCTGATAGGAATACTCACCAACCGCGACCTTAAGTTTGAGACTGATTTCTCCAAGCCCATATCCGACCTTATGACAAAGGACAACCTGATAACGGCTCCGGAGGGCACAACGCTGGAGGAGGCAAAGGAGATACTGCGCCGCCACCGCATTGAAAAGCTTCCGATTGTGGACAAGGATTATAATCTCAAGGGCCTTATTACAATAAAGGATATTGAAAAAGCCATACAGTATCCCAACAGCGCCAAGGATCGCAAGGGCAGGCTGCTTGTCGGTGCCGCAGTAGGTACGGCGCCGGATACAATGGAACGCATTGCCGCGCTTTATAATGCGCATGTTGATATTATAGCGCTGGACACTGCGCACGGGCATTCGGTGGGCGTTCTTAAAATGGTGGAAAAAATCAAAGGTGAATATCCGTCGCTTCAGCTGATTGCGGGAAATGTTGCTACCGCCGCAGCTGTTGAGGATCTTATAAAGAGCGGTGCGGACTGTGTAAAGGTGGGCATCGGCCCCGGTTCTATTTGTACGACCCGTGTAGTCGCGGGGATCGGTGTACCGCAGATGACGGCAATTATGGACTGTGCCGAAGCCGCAGAGAAGCTGGGAAAAAGGATTATTGCCGATGGAGGCATAAAGTATTCGGGCGACATTGTAAAGGCGCTTGCCGCCGGCGCAAGCGCCGTCATGATAGGCGGTCTGCTTGCGGGAACTGAGGAAAGCCCCGGAGAAACCGAAATCTATCAGGGCAGAAGCTTTAAGGTTTATCGCGGCATGGGCTCGCTTTCTGCGATGCATGCGGGCAGCTCGGACCGTTATTTCCAGAGCGGAAGCAAAAAGTTCGTGCCCGAGGGCGTCGAAGGCAGAGTGCCCTTCCGCGGGCCGCTTTCCGATACGGTATATCAGCTGCTGGGCGGCATCCGTTCCGGTATGGGATATTGCGGAGCCCCGGATATTCCGACGCTTCGGCAAAACGCCGAGTTTGTACGAATTACAAACGCCGGACTTACCGAAAGCCATCCTCACGATATTGATATCACTAAGGAAGCGCCTAACTATACTTCAAGGTGATTTGAAAAATCAAAATGTATTTAAAATAACGGCTGCTGCAAATGTTCGCAGCAACCGTTATTTTTATTCACTAAGATTCTTTATGAAGCTCAGTCGGCTCGTTTTTCTTTAATTAAGTTCACTGCAATATAAATGCCTATAAAAAGCAGGATGCTTGCACATAAAACCATATACATTGCAGAAACACTGACCTTTTCGCCGAAGAAATAAAGATTGCAGTCAACACTGTCGCAGATCTTTTCAATTATTTCCTGCGGAATACCGTCT
>OOIG01000973.1_pt1 | contig 22610 bp, 15 predicted proteins | sample 1692091 | NCBI WGS metagenome assembly OOIG01 (sample SAMN06348188, study PRJEB24527) | human gut metagenome | biome: human gut; feature: ankylosing spondylitis patient; material: feces | host: Homo sapiens | place: China | collected 2015-10 | reverse complement strand
ATCCTATCTTTTCCTTTGGATGGAAAAGATAGGATACCTTTAGTTTTATACCATTATGGAAAAACGGTTGCTTCATTTTTTGGCTTTTTTGCTGTGTGCTCTTTTTTCGATGGCACAAGGGAGATTTTGTGTCGGAATGTTGCATTATGAAGTTCTATCGGAAACAGGTCGGGCCGTTCATGTGTATGACACTTCCTTCCCATGGAAAGAGGCGGTAAGCGTTGATATTCCAGAAACGGTTTCTTACAACGGAAAAGACTATACTGTCATAGCGATTGGAGCGAACGCTTTCGCGTCTTGCTGTTCGTTGCAGGCTATAAACATCCCGAATTCCGTTACGAAGATTGGGAAATATGCTTTTTGGGGTTGTGATTCCTTGCGGAGCGTACAGATTCCTAATTCTGTTACGGAGATTGGAGCAGATGCCTTTTTAGGCTGTCATTTGTTGCGGACGGTGCGGATTTCGAATTCTGTCACGGTGATTGGTGACGGAGCTTTTGCCGGTTGTCGTTCGTTGTCGGCCGTAGGAATACCAAACTCTGTTACGGAGATTGGTCGTGAAGCCTTTGAAGGTTGCCACTCGTTGCGGACGGTGCGGATTCCAAGTTCAGTTGCGAAGATTGGTGACAGAGCCTTTTTCAATTGCCGTTCGTTGCAGTCCATTACTGTTGATGCAGGAAATGCAAAGTACAAATCCATCAATGGGGTGCTGTTTAATCGCGAAGCCACATTGTTAATGTCGTATCCATTGGGTAAGAAGCAGCATGTCTACAAAATTCCGAATGGCGTGAAAGTGATAGGTGAGCATGCGTTCAGGAACAACTCTTATTTGAGGGAGGTGATGATGTCGGATTCTGTTGCAACGATTGGATTGTATGCTTTTTCCAATTGCCGTTCGTTGCGAAAAGTGTCAATGCAGAACTCTGTTGATTCCATTGGAAACTATGTCTTTGAAAATTGTGTTTCGTTGCAGGAAATCGAAATACCCCGTTCCGTCAGAGCGATTGGAAACTGTCCGTTTCGTGGTTGCACCGCTTTGCAAGCCATCAATGTGGCTTCCGGCAATGCACGCTATAAGTCGGTGGACGGCGTACTGTTTGACCGCAAGGGTTCTTTATTGAAAACCTATCCGGAAGGGAGAAAACAAAAAACATATACTGTCCCTTATTCGGCCAGCATGATTGAGTGTTTTGCATTTGAAAACTGCAAGTTGTTGGAGGCTGTGCAAATACCGGGTTCCGTTGTGGAAATAGGTGCGGCTGCGTTTTCCGGCTGTTCAGCCTTGAAGGAAGTGTCGTTGCCTAATTCGGTCACAGAAATAAACGAGTTTGTATTCGAAAATTGCACTTCCTTTCGGGAATTCATAATACCCCGTTCCGTTACCAAAATTGGCAATTTTGCTTTTTCCGATTGCCGTTCGTTGCGGAAAATACAGATACCGGAGTCCGTTACCCGAATTGGTAAGGGTGCCTTTTCCTATTGTTGTTCCTTGCAGGAGGTGATCAACTTGGCGGATGAACCGCAGGAAATAGTGCATCCGGTATTGGGACATGCGCATATATTTGCCTCTGAAACATTGCAATCTGCACGGCTTTTCGTGAAACCTTCAAATCTGGAGAAATTCAAATCGACCGGCGGTTGGAAAGAGTTCCGCACGATTGTGTCCTATTAGTGTGACGGTGCGGCATGCTGTCTGTCAAGGGAATTTTTTGTAATTTTGCGGCAGTATGAAAAAAACATTGTATATCTCCGACCTTGACGGCACATTGCTCAACAGCCGCGCGGAAGTTTCCGAAAAAAGCAAGGCGATTATTAGCCGCCTGATAACTGAAAAGAACATTCTTTTTTCTGTAGCCACTGCCCGTACGCCTGCTACGGTGGTGCGGATGCTTGACGGTATTGAAAACCGTCTGCCGTATATCGTGATGACCGGTGCCGCCATGTGGAACAACGGCCTTGTCAACCGTCGCTATATCCGCCCCGAGGAAGTGGACTATCTGCTCGAAGCCTGCCGTAAAGCAGGGGTGAGGCCGTTTGTCTATTCGTTTGACGGAAGCGGACTGGTGGCTTACCATTCCCCGGAGATGAACGATTATGAACGTGAATTTGTGGCTCAGCGACAGAAATCCGTCTATAAGCGGTTTGTGTTCGTTGATGAACTTCCCGAAGAGGCACGGCAGTCAACGATGTTGCTTTTCGTGTCGGGATGTCCGGAAGTGTTGGGTGTGGCCTATCGTCAGGCGCAGGCCGACGGGTTGCCTTGCACTATGAGCTATTACTACGATACTTATCAACCGACAGTCGGATTTTTTGAGATAATGGCTGAAGGGGCTTCGAAGGCAGCCGCCTTGAAATCGCTGGTAGCGGAAACCGGAGCAGAGCGTGTGGTCGTGTTCGGCGACAGTGCCAACGACCTTTCGATGCGCGAAGTTGCTGATTTGTTTATCGCACCTGCCAATGCCGACGAGAAGGTGAAAGCCGTAGCCGACGAGGTGATTGGTACGAACGACGATGACAGCGTAGCACGCTGGATAGCCGCCGACTGCGGGATGGAAATTTGAATAGGTCGGGCATTTCCGAAAAATTAAATAGGCTATGAATTGGATTATTTTGATTGTTGCCGGACTGTTTGAGTCGGGATTTGCATTTTGTCTGGGAAAAATGAAGGAATGCACCGGAACGGAATATTATCTGTGGGGTGCGGGCTTTCTTGTTTGCTTGACGCTCAGTATGGTGCTTTTGGCGAAAGCCGCCCAAACGCTGCCGATAGGAACCGCCTATCCGGTGTGGACCGGAATCGGTGCCGTAGGAACAGTGGTGTTGGGTATTCTGTTTTTCAACGAACCCGTCACATTTGCCCGGATGTTTTTCCTGTTTACGCTTATTGGCTCTATTGTGGGGCTGAAAATGGTGTGAAGTCCGCAGGCAATAGAACAGCAATAAATTTCGTTATATTATGAAAAACAACACGCAATATGGCAAATATATATGAACGTCGTCGGTTGTGGAAAATCGCTTTTCTGGCGGTTTCTCTGGTGTTGGTAGCCGTGTTTCTTCAGGTGTCGAACAATTTGGTGAAGGACCTGTCGCAGCAGGAGCGCGACCGTATGGAAATATGGGCAAAAGCTACCAAGGAACTTGCCACGGCTCCCGTCTACGACCCTATGCCTCTTGATTCGTTGGGAACCAACTATATGGCGATGCCTTCGTCGGACATCGACTTCTTTCTCGGCATTATCGAGGACAACCGCAATATTCCCGTATTGCTGGTGGACGATTACGACAATATTCTGCAATACCGAAATTTCCGTCTGCCGGAACCTGTCGACAGTCTGATGCCGTATGTGCTTTCCGAACGCAATCAGGCTTTTTTGCAGCATAAACTGGAAGACCTGAAGGGTACGAAAAACCATATCGTCATCAATATTGACGAACAGACGACGCAGCATCTTTATTACGAGGATTCCACATCGCTGAAGCAGATATCCTATTTCCCTTATATTCAGTTGGGGGTGATGATTCTGTTTGTTGCCATCGTGTATTTTGCCGTGGTCAGCACGAAGAAGGCCGAACAGAACAAAGTGTGGGTCGGACTTTCGAAAGAAACCGCCCATCAGTTGGGTACGCCCATTTCGTCGCTGATGGCGTGGGTGCAGATGCTTGAGGCTACAGGTGTGGACAAGGAAATTGTCGACGATATGGACAAGGATGTGCACCGCCTTTCGGTGATTGCCGACCGTTTTTCGAAAATCGGTTCGAAGCCCGAAATGGAACTGGCGTTTATCTGCGAGTCCGTAACGAAAGGTTTGGAATATATGCGTGCCCGCATTTCTTCGAACGTGGCATTGAACATCTATCTGCCTGATGACGACAAAGGCGTGCGCCTGTGCCAGCCGTTGTTTGAATGGGTGATGGAAAATCTGGTGAAGAACGCTGTCGATGCCATGCAGGGCAAGGGACGCATTGACGTGCGTGTGGGCAGCGACCGCACGAAGGTGTTCATCGAGGTGGAAGATACCGGAAAAGGCATTGCACGGCAGAATTTCAAGACGGTGTTCAACCCCGGATTTACATCGAAAAAACGTGGTTGGGGCTTGGGATTGACACTGGCGAAGCGCATCATCGAGGAATACCATTCCGGCAAAATCTTTGTGAAATCTTCGGAACTGAACGTCGGTACTACTTTCCGCATCGAGCTGCCGCTGATTAAAGAAGAGTGAAAAAACACATATAGCAATGAGAAAGATTTTCAAGAAAATTCATTTATGGTTGTCAGTGCCCGTCGGAGTGTTTGTGGTGATTATCTGTATCACCGGGGCATTGATGGTTTTTGAAAAAGACATAACGGAAATGCTGTCGCCGTCGCTTTACAAGGTGGAAAACGTGGGCGACAGGCGGTTGAACCCTTCCGAACTGTTGGAGAAAGTGAATGCACAGACAGGCGAGAATTTGACCGTTACCTCCTTGGAATACAGCGGACAGCCAGACGGAACAGCCCGTGTTTCCTATCGTGAAAAAGGGAAAGAGCAGTTGTTTGTCGACCCTTATACCGGACAGGTAAAAGGTTGGGGAAGCACTCCTGCATTTTTCGCGACGGTGAAAAAACTTCACCGCTGGCTGATGGATGCGCCATCATCGAAGGAGGGCGGGTCCGTAGGACGTTATTGGATTGGAACCGTTGCAATGGTGATGTCCGTGATTCTGATAACCGGATTGCTGATATGGATTCCTTTAAACAGGAAGATGTTGTCGATGAGGCTGAAGGTTGTCGCAAACAAAGGACTCCGGAGATTTTTGTATGACAGTCATGTCGCTTTGGGATTTTATGCCCTGCTGTTCCTTCTTATGATGTCGCTGACAGGGCCTACCTGGTCGTTTCCGTGGTACCGTACGGCTTTTTATTCCGTGTTCGGCGTTTCGCAGAGTGCGGCTCCGGCTTCGGCGGTGACTTCCGGCAAACAACAGGATGCAGTCGATTTCCGGGTTTGGGACAAGGCTTTGGAATCCGTGTCCGCTCTTTATCCGGACAAGAGTGGCGTTGTTGTAGAAAACGGAAAAGTGAAGGTGACGGTTTCGGAACTGATTACACGCCGTCAGGATATTGTGGAATTTGACGGAAACGGGAACGTTCGGGCAGTTAAAAAATATGCCGACCAGCCGAAATCTTCGAAAATAAAAGCCTGGATACTGGCTTTCCATTCCGGTCAGTGGGGTGGCGTTTGGGTGAAGTTCCTTTATTTCTTTGCCGCTCTGATAGGTGCGTCGCTGCCGATAACCGGCTATTATATGTGGCTGAAAAGGAAACTGGCGTTGCAGAAGAAACCGTCAGTCCGATAAAAAATAACGGGGACACTGCCGAAAGGGCGGTGTCCTTTAATTTTTTCTGACAATCAGTATGCTCAGTTCGTAGAGCAGGTAAAGCGGCAGGAATACCAGCGAGAGCGTGAACGGGTCGCCTGTCGGGGTGATGAGTGCGGCGAGAACAAGCAGCACTACGACGGCATGGCGACGGTAGCGGCAAAGCATTTTCCGCTTGAGGAAACCTACGGCGGAAAGAGTCCAGGCCAGCAGCGGAAGCTCGAACATGAGTCCCATCAGGAAAATCAGCATCAGGAATGTGTCCATATAGGAATTCAGTGAAAGCTGGTTCTCAATCGTGGCGCTGAGCTGGTATTCGTAAAGAAACCGCAGGGTGATGGGAAAAATGAGGAAATAGCCGACGGCGATTCCGACGAAAAACATGATGGAGCCGAAAAGAAACGCCGTGCGCGCACCCCTTATTTCGTTGTCATAAAGGGCCGGTTTGATAAAGCTCCACAGGAAATAGAGCATGAACGGAAAGGAGAACGTGAGCGCCAGCCAGAACGATGTGCTGAGATGTGTGAAAAACTGGGTGGCGAGGTTGATGTTGATAACCTTGACTTCAAATCCTTCCGTGGAGAATTGCGGAAAGTCGGGAAACAGGCGGGTGACGGAGGCAAAAAAGCGGTAAAGCACAAAGTCGCCGTGGCACGGCCCCATGATGATGTGGTCGAAAATATAGGGCATGTTTATGAAAAACACGACCATAAAGACGACAAGTACTCCTGCCATCTTGAACAGCACTTTCCGCAAATCGTCAAGATGGCCCCAGAAGGATTTGTCCGCCAATTGGTTGTTGTCCGCTTCCGACATCAGGGCTTATTTCTTTTCTTCGTTGTTCTTATCGTCTTCGATTGGCTTGTTGATTTCTTCCTTTACGTCGTTGATACCTTCTTTGAAGCTGCGCACACCTTTACCGATACCGCGCATGAGTTCAGGAATTTTTCTGCCGCCAAAAAGAAGAAGAACAATCAGGGCAATGATGACGATTTCACCCATTCCAAGGTTGTTGAGGAAAAGCAAAGTATTCATCGGTTTTTGTTTTTTAATTTCTAAATGTCTACAAAAATACATTTTTCCACAAAAAAATGGGCAATTGAGTGGAAATTATGTCGCAATTTTTTTGCCAAACAGCGATAATTTTGAACAAAACAACAGTAAAAGTGTAATAGCGATGCAGTATTTGCTAATTTTGCGCGTTTAATAATTGACAACAATAAAAATAGGAAATGAAAATGATGAAATTGAAAAATTTATGCCTGATAGCCCTGGTCGTTGCCGGACTTTGCTCTTGTTCCTCTTCAAAGAAGGCTACAATTGCCGACATGAAAGGAGAATGGGATATCGTGTCGTTGAATGGAGAAGCTGTGAAAGCCGGTGTTGCCGAACAGCCTTTTATCGGATTTGACACTAAGGAAGGTCGCATTTATGGTAAAAGCGGCTGTAACCGCATCTTGGGCCAGCTTGACATGACGGCTGCTCCGGGCAAGATTTCTTTCACGCAGATGGGTTCTACACGCATGGCTTGTCCGAACATGGATTTGGAAAACAATGTGTTGCAGACGCTTTCAGGTGTGACCGGATACAAGAAAACAGGAAATAACTCCTTTACATTCTATAATGCCGACAAAAAGGCCGTTGCAGTGGTGAAAAAACGCTGCGGCGTAATGAAACCGTCGGAATTGGCCGGCGAATGGCTGATTGTCAGTGTGGAAGGCGTTGAGGCTAAATCAGAAATGGACACAGCACCTTTTATGGCTTTCGACTTGGAAGAATCGCGTGTCAACGGTAATGCCGGTTGCAATTTGTTCAATTCAGCCATCACGCTGGAAGAAGGACAGAGCATTGCTTTCTCATTGGGAGCTTCTACGATGATGAGCTGTCCGGATATGGAACTGGAACAGATGGTGCTCGGCGCACTCGGTAAAATCCGCAAATACGGAAGAATGTCGAACGGAAATCTCGGTTTGTTCGATCATTCAGGAAATGTATGTATTGAATTGAAGAAGAAATAGCTACAATCTGTATAAACATGTTTTTTCAGAGGAGGGCAGTGAGTTTTGGCACTGTTCTCCTTTTTTGTTGGCTCATTTTGCAGAGTTGGCAGCGGATATGGCCATGAAGTCGGAAGCCGCCTGAGGTGACGGATGGGTGAATATGGCGTGCTGTCGGGGCGGAGTGTTGCGCGTGGTTTGCAGTGCAATGCATGACGAAGCCGTTGTGGCAAGGAGCAGGAGAAGGGAGGTTAGAAGCAGGTATTTCATAGCATAAACGGTTAGATTGTAAAAAAGTGTTTCCCAAAAATAAGGAAAAAAATAAAAAACAACCGTTTTGTTGTCAAAAATGTGCATGATTGTCGGTGTTTTTTCATTAAATCTTGCCGATAATCAACATTTTGGGAGGAAAATAGTGCGCACTGCAAAAAAATGCGTACCTTTGCGGCGGTTTTAAGAACATTAACAAATTAAAGAAACAGCTTATGAAAGCATTTGTATTCCCTGGACAGGGAGCTCAATTTGTCGGTATGGGCAAAGACCTTTACGACACTAATGCAATAGCAAAAGAATTGTTCGAGAAAGCAAACGAAATTCTCGGTTTCCGCATCACAGACCTTATGTTCAACGGAACTGAAGAAGACCTTCGTCAGACAAAAGTAACTCAACCAGCTATCTTCCTTCACTCAGTCATTTTGGCTAAGACAATGGGAGAAGAATTCAAACCGGATATGGTAGCCGGCCACTCACTCGGCGAATTTTCTGCACTTGTAGCAGCAGGCGCATTGTCGTTCGAAGACGGTTTGCGCGTAGTTTCCACTCGTGCAATGGCTATGCAAAAGGCTTGTGAAGCACAGCCTTCAACTATGGCAGCTATCCTTGGCCTGACTAACGAACAGGTAGAAGAAATCTGCAACTCTATTGACGAAGTTGTTGCTCCGGCAAACTACAACTGCCCGGGACAAATCGTTATCTCTGGTGTTGAAGCAGGTATCGACGCTGCTTGCGAAAAAGCATTGGCAGCAGGTGCACGCCGCGCTTTGAAACTGAAAGTGGGCGGTGCATTCCACTCTCCGCTGATGCAGCCGGCACACGAAGAATTGGCAGCAGCTATCAACAATGCCAAATTCTCAGTTCCTGTTTGCCCGGTTTATCAGAATGTTGACGCTAAACCTCACACAGATCCGGAAGAAATCAAGGCTAACTTGATTGCACAGTTGACAGCTCCGGTACTTTGGACACAGATTGCACAGCAAATGATTGCTGACGGCGCTACTGAATTCGTAGAACTCGGCCCGGGTGCAGTGCTCCAAGGCTTGATTAAGAAAATCAACCGCGAAGTCGCTACTTCAGGACGTCAGTAAGACAAGACATACTATATTTGGACAAGGTGCCGTCGGGGATTTCCCGGCGGCACTTTTTTTATGTGTATATGTATATTTTCGGCAATATTATAAAAAATACTGCAAAAAGGTTGTTTTTATCAAATTTATATGTAATTTTGCGAAAGTGTTGATTTGTAACCAAAGTACGTAGTTTGATAACAATGTATCAGTTTATATAGTAAAATTATGAAGCACATTTACTCATTTTTGGCGGTCTTGTTCTGTATGAATATGGGCGCTACGGCTCAAACCTTATTGGATGAGGATTTTGAGACCGGGACAACAACATCAGTTGATCCGAATTTCCCAGATGGGTGGTCAGTTGAAATGTCCTATTTAGGAAACGATGACTCCTATCGCTGGCACGTTTCTTATTCAACTCGTGGAGATATAACGGGAACATGCTCGGCTGCGTGTGATGCAACCATGGCGTATCAAGACGAACCCGATGCTCAGGGACCGAAGGAAGAAATTCTTCTTACGCCTGATTTGGTGTTGGACAATACCTACAAATTGGCTTTTGACTGGAAAGCTGCTTCTGCTTCCGCTTTGGAAGATGGAGAGTACGATTTGCAGGTACGTGTAGTGATTGACGGGGATTTGGAAAATGCCGAAACCATTTGGTCGTTCCAAGATCCTGCAATTTTGAAAGAAAGTGGTGTGACAACTTTCCCGTGGACAGGATGGCAGGTTTACCATTCAGAAGTTGATTTAAGCAAATGGCAAGGCAAGACGGTAAAATTGGCCTTTGTGCATAAAATGCTGAAAGCAACTGCAAATATTGCCTATATCGACAATGTGAAGGTTACTCAACACACTCCGGCTACAGCTCCGAAGGCACAATGTACTCCGTTGGTTTACAACTTCGGTGAAGTGTATATCGGTGCTAAAGAATATTCAGAGGAGTTCGTATTGAAGAATACGGGAACAAACGGTTTGAAAATTACAGAAGTTGTTTCCGACAACCCTGACTTTTCAACAACAATCGTTCCTGCTGATGTAAATCTTGACAAGAACGACTCATACTCATTCTTTGCTATCTATCAGCCGACACTGACAAATGCTCCGAAAGCAACGGTAACTGTGAAGACTAATGGAGGTGATGTGAAACTTACTCTTGCCGGAACAAAGAAAGCACTTCCGGAAGGTGCTGTATTTGAAGGATTTGAAGGCGATATCTTCCCGCCGGTAGGATGGACAGCCAACAGTTGGAGCCAGACAGGATATGCATTGTCAGGCGATTTCAGCGCATGTTCAAGCGGAAGTCTTGGAGAAGCATCAGTATTGATGTCACCGCGTTTGGATTTGTCGACAGGCACACACTCTGTTTCATTCAAATGTTATGAAGAATTCAACCCTGAAACAGAAGTTACAGCTGCCGACAACACCGTTACATTGCAATTCTCTACCGACGGTGGTAGTACATGGACAACTCTTTTCACGAATGAAGCATACAATACAATTTTGTCAAAAGAAATCAGCCTTGGTGCTCCTGCTTCCGACAACTGTTATTTGAAGTGGGAATACAGTGCCATTACAATGGATTCGGAAACTACTCCGAATTTGAGCCTTTTCTTCCTTGACAACGTAATTCTTCCTCCGTTGTACGGTAGCAAAGACAAGCCGACTGCTACTACAGTAGTTACTCCGGCTGATGCTGCTGTTAACGTATTCAATAAAGAAATTGAACTGAAATGGAATCCGACTCAGTTTGCCGACGGTTATAAGTTGTATGTGGGAACTACTTCCGCTGCTAACGAACTTGTAAACGGTCAGGATATGGGTAATGCTACAAGCTACGTTATCTCACGCTGCGAATATGAGACAACATATTATTGGAAAGTCGTTCCTTACAACGGTAAGGGTGATGCTACAAACGTTCCGACATGGTCGTTTACTACAATTGCTGACCAGACAGTGACAGAATTCCCTTATGCAGAAGGTTTTGAAGGTGAAGTTTATCCTCCTCTTGGTTGGAGATCTGTAGAAGATGGCTATGCAGCATGGAGAACAGTAAATAACAATCCGTTTGACGGTAAAATCTCAGCTGTTGCAAGCGGCAATACAGAAAATGGTGTGATATTGGAAACTCCGGAATTTGTAATTCCGTCAGATGAAGATCTTGTTCTCGGATTCTATTGGGGCAATAGCATGCCGGTTAACTTGAAAAAGGATGAAAGCGGCACATTGGAAAATCCGACAAAAGCTGCTGATGGCATTGATGCCGGTTATTTGGACATATATGCCGATGGCGAATGGAAAGAAGTTCGAATTATTTCTTACAAAGAAGAAGATAATAATTACTGGTATCGCGAACGTGTTGATTTGAGTGCATATAAGGGTAAAACCATCGCATTCCGCTGGCGTTATGAAATGCAGGATTGGATGAAGTCGACAGGTGTTGCTCTCGATAACATTACGATTACTTCATTTGCTGCCGATGCCGTTTCCTTCAATGTTACAGAATGGAATGCCGGTAAGGTTAACTATCAGAGCTCGGTTAAGTCATCTCACGTGTTGACAATGCTGAATGATGGAACGAACAATCAAGTTGTGAAATCAGTAGAATTTGCAACTCCGAATTTCTCAACAACATTGAAAGCCGGTGACGAACTTAACGCTGGTAAGGGCATTAGCTTTACATTGACATTTAATGCAATGGAAACTGCTGCCGTTGTTGAAGATGCCATGAAGGTGACATTTGAAAGCGGCTATAGCGTAGAGTTCCCGGTTAAGGCAGAGGCTTTGGCTCAGGATGTAAGATATTACAATTTCGAAAATGAAACACCGGGTACAAAAAATCCGTCTGGATTTACAACCATTGACGTTGACCGCAAGGCTACTGTAAATATGGCCATGTTGGATTACCCGGCTTACGGTGAAGCATTTGCATTCTGTGTACAGGAAAACAAGGACTGGAACAATGTATTCGAACCGGTATCTGGCGAAAAAGTGCTGGTTGCACTTGGTGCCGATGCAGAAGGTACTGCTGTTGACAACTGGATTATAAGTGAAAAGATGACTGCTACTTCAGAATCCAACTTCCGCTTCTATGCTCGCAACTGGGAAAGCATCAACTCTGTTCTTCCTTGGAACAAGCCGTTCCTTGAAGTGCTTGTAAGCACTAAGGGCAATACCGATACAGCAGACTTTGAAACTGTAATGGATTCTTATGAATTGCCTTACTATGACACTGTTGCTTACAATGAATTTAATGTTGACTTGTCAGCTTATGCAGGACAGGATATCTACATCGCTCTCCGTCACTACGGAACAGACTGTCTGGCTGCCTTCTTCGATGATTTCTATTTCGAACACTTCTCAAATATGTCAGGTGTTGAATCGGTTGAAGCTGCAGGCGTAAGCGTATATCCGAATCCGGCAACAGATGTTGTATGTCTGAAAGGCGTTGAAGCTGCAAATGTTGTCGTTCGCAATGTAGCCGGTGCTGTCGTATTGACTGAAAACGGTGTTAATCAGGTGAACGTGTCAGCTCTTCCGGCAGGCATGTATATTCTGACAGCAGAAACAGCTGAAGGAACATTCAGCACCCGTATCATCAAGCGCTAATGCGAATGTTATAATAGTAAAGGCAGCCGCATTGCCAAAAATGTGGCTGCTTTTGCTTTTAAATACAAGAATATGTATTAGGAAAAGACCAAAATAAAAAAGCTATGAAAAAAACATTACTTCAAGTATTGGCAATATTTTGCGCGTTAGTTGTCGGGCTATTGCCAGTGAAAGCCGAGAATGTGGCAAATTACACAGAAGGCTTTGACGGTCTTGATGTGTCCGCTCATGACTTTGCTCCTGCAGGTTGGGGACATATCGTAGACTCTTATGCAGACTGGACTGATTATGTGGAGTACTTTGTTGCTTATGAAAGTGTTGCAACCGGTGGTCAGGATGGTGGCGGCTATCTGAAGGCCGGAAGCCAGGAGCTGGGTGGCTATTATTCGGAAACCGTTAATGATTTGCTGGTTACTCCGGCTCTGACAGGAACAGCTTCGATGTATATCAAGTTGTCCAAATCAAGTGGCAGTGTGAAATTTTACACTTGTACGTTGGAAAGCGGCAAGTTTACAGCCGGTGAGGAAATTGTGGTTGAAACAATGCCGGAACTGTCGGACAGTGAATGGACAAAAGTAACGCTTCCGACGTTTGAAACGGGAACTTATGTCGGTATCCGTCTGGATGACGCCTGCATTGACAGTTTCACTGCCGAAAACGCAGAAATCGACAAAAGCCCTTCAATGGAAATCGTTTCCGTAAAATTTGTGGGTGAGTCAGAACCTGTTGCCAATGAAGAAAACAAGTTTGCTGTGGCATTCGACGTTGTAGTGAAAAACAACGGTCCGGTAGCTTTGAATCCGGGTGACGAAAACTATTCTTTGAGTATTGTTGATGACGATAATACGGTTGTGTTTGGCACAACCACCATCGACGTGGCGTTGCCAGTGGGTGCGACACTCTCAGATCCTGTACATGTAGAGGCTCTTGTCGATGCGTCGGTCTATTCCGGATATAGCCGTTACGATGTACGTGAAAACTTGAAAGGAACATCGCAATATGGTGCATGGATAGAACCGATACCGTATATTGGTATTCTTGAAATCCGCAATACGCAGAATCAGAATGTAGAGGGGGAAACCTTTGACTTCGGTATTGTAAAGGATACTCCGGCTTCTATTAAATTCAATTTGAAGAACGTAGGTGGCAAGCCGCTGACAGTGACAGCCATCAACGCTCCCGAAGGATTTACTTTCTCTCAAAGCGTACCGTTTGAAGTGGGTGCTTCTGAAGTGAAGGAAATTGTCGTTTCTTTGGGCACAGAATCAAAAGGTTCAAAGTCAGGTGAAATCGTTTTTGTAAACGACGGTACGACTGAACCACGCATTTCTGTCGTGGGTTCTGTTCCGGAAGAAGGCACATGGTATGAAGATTTTGAAGACGAATTGCTGGCACAGTTCATCTGTCCGACAAATTGGAAACGTGCAAACTATCCGAACGACTTGCAGACGGAAACCAGCAAATATTGGTTGGAAAACTCTAATTCGTCTGAGCCGCAGATGCTCGTTTCTCCTAAAGTAGTAGTTGCTGAAGGTGAAGCTTTGAGTTTCAAGGCAGCCAAACGCAACCAATACAACGGTTTTTTGAATGTATATTATTCGGCTGACCGTAAAAACTGGATAAAAGTCAGAGAAATTTCTGTAAATAGTGAAGATCCGAACAGTCAATTCTCTTCTGACAAGCCGTCGTACAGCAGCGACAGCTATATGTTCTCTACATTCGTGGTTGACAATATCCCAGCCGGAGAATGGTACATTGGATTTGAATCAGGCTATGCCCTTATTGATGACTTGTTGGGCTATAAATTGGCAACTGTAGAACATGATTTGTATGTTTCTGCCGAAAGTCTTCCGTTGAAAGCTGTCGTTAACAATCCGTATACGGCTTCTGTAACGGTGAAGAACATGAATGCAGTAGCGGAAGCAGCCGGAACCTATGTAGCCAAGTTGTATGTAGGCGGTGCTGCCGTAGCTGAAACAACCGGTGAAGAAGAATGGGCTGCCGGTGAAGAAAAGACATTTACCTTCAACTATACTCCGCATGCTGATGGTACAGTGGAAGCCTATGTAGAAGTTGCTGTCGGCGGATATGCCGTACAGTCAGGAAAAGTCAGTGTAGAGGTTTCCAAGGAAGTCGCTTCACAGGAAGTGACTGTGGGCGAAGCTACCGGAACAAACAGTAATACTCCGTTGGCGTTGAACTGGAAACTGAGCCAGTCGCAGACAATTTATACTGCAGACAAACTCGGTATTGCTGCCGGAAGTGAAATTGTAAGCCTTGGTTATGACGGATATTGCACAGCGGACAAAGATGTGACTTTCCATATCAAGGTATGGATGATGAACACATCGGCTACAACGGTGTCGACTGACGCTCCTGTTGACCCGGCTACAATGACACTGGTTTATGAGGGTGACCATCAAATCGCACCGCAGGGTAGCAGTTCAGAACTGGTTCGTTTGCTTGACCTTCCGTTTAACGAATCTTTCGTTTACGATGGAACGAACTTGTGTGTGATGGTAGAATCAACATCCGATAATTACAAAGCTGTGAATTTTGCCAATGAATCAGCTGTGGCAAATGTTTCCATGTACCGTCGTCATGACGTGGAACTCCCTGCTACATGGACTACTGCAGGAATGCCGGTGGCCAATTTCGGTACAAGCCGTGAAGTTCCGACTATCAGCGGTAAAGTGACAGACGGTTCAACAGGCGAAGCCGTTGCTGCAACAATTGAGCTTGTTTCCGGCGATGTATTGTATAAGACAGAAACAGATGCCGAAGGTAACTATTCAATGGAAGTGTTCCAGGCTGATAAGGAATACACGATGACTGTTACAGCTGAAGGTTATGATCCGGTGACCGAAACCGTTACATTTACAGAAGGCAGTGTAGTGAAGGACATTGTATTCTCGAATGGTGCGAGAACAGTCAGCGGTGTTGTAACAGATGCTGAGACCGGCGCTCCGATTGCCTATGTTCAGGTGATGATGCAGTCAGGTTGGACTATGTTTATGGGAATGACCGACAATCAGGGCAAGTATTCATTCGAAGTTTCAGAACCGGACCTTGTCTATACATTGAGCGCAAGCTATTATGGTTATCAGACTTATGTGGAAGAAAACGTATCGGTAGCTGAAGGCAATATTGTCCGCAATATTGCATTGGACAAACTTACTATCGGCGGTGTCGTTACGGATGCCAAGACAAACGAACCTCTTCCGGGTGTTCGCGTAATGTTGTCCGACGGCTGGTGGACGGAAGAAGAAGTGACAACGGACGAAAATGGTAAATATTCGTTTGTTATCGGTGACGATACAGCAGAATATACATTGACTGCTTCTTTGGAAGGCTACAACAAGTATGAAAAGAGCGGTATTACATTTGCTGAAGGTAGCATTGTTGAAAATATCGCATTGGAACCTATCGTTCCGACAGTGAGTGGTGTTGTAACAGATGCTGCTACTAATGAACCGATTGAAGGCGTTCAGGTAATGATGCAGTCGGATGGAGTGATTTTCTTTGGTATGACTGATGCTGAAGGACACTATTCATTCGAAGTGACAGAAACCGGATTGGCTTATACGCTGACGGCTTACGTTGCCGGTTATAAGACTTATACGGAAGAAAACGTATCGGTTGCCGACGGTGACATTGTCCGCGACATTGCATTGGAGAAACTTACAATCAGCGGTGTCATTACTGATTCCAAGACGAACGAACCTCTTGCCGGTGTACGCGTTGTTTTGTCTGACGACTGGTTCTCAGAATGGGAAATGACAACCGACGAAAACGGTGCTTACTCATTTGAGATTGCCGACGACTCTATGGAATATGCATTGTCAGCTTCTTTGGAAGGTTACAATAGCTATCAAAAGTCGGGCATCACATTCGATGAAGGCAGTGTCGTACTGGACATCGCATTGGAACAGATTTCAGGAGTAGGTATGGTGACTGTCGACGGTCTGTATGTGAAGGGAGTCAACAACGCTATCGAAGTGGTTGCTCCGGGTAAGGCAATTGTCTCTGTTTACGATTTGGGCGGCCGTCTGATTCGCTCAGTGGAAGTGAACGAAGGCAAGACGCTTATCGAAGGACTTGTGGAAGGCATATACCTTGTAAACCGCGTGAAAGTATATGTGAAATGATAGATGGCTGACAAAATTGTCGCCAGCAAACAGGAACAGGTGCCGGCAGTGAAAAAAAGTTGCCGACACCTGTAACTTTTGTAAGAAAAGATGTTGTCTTGTTTTTGTGATAATTGTGATTTGTATAGGGGAACTACAATAAAAACACTATCTTTGTTGGTTGTCGGAGTATAAATACAATTCCTTTCAAAAACAAGCCATTTTTTTGTCTGACCCATATTTTGTAAAAGAATATTAGAATAAATAAAAATGAAACGTTTATCCATTATTTTTACCTTGTTCGCATTGTGTGGGCTGTTCGGCTCGCTGTCCGCACAGACACGCGACAACAAAATGACGATTAATGTAAAAACGGTCACAGGCGAGTCGGTTGAAGGCCTGGTGGTTGGTTTGGAAATTCCTGATTGGGGATTTACTTACAGTACAAGTGAAACAACATTGTCGGCTGACGGACAGTGCACACTGAATGTCTATAGTGCCACACATAGAATCGTTGTTGAAAAAGAGGGTTATGCCGTTTATGACGAGACCGTAGAAGTAACCGGCGATATTACGCTTGACATTGAATTGCAGGAGGCTGTACGCCAACCGTTCTCGTTGACAGGTAGCATTGAACATGATGTTTTTACCGGTAAAAACGATGTAACGTTGACCTGGAATAAGGAAAAACCGGCGTTTTTCGATGATTTTGAAGGTCATCCCGACTGGTCTATTTCATTTGGCGACTGGACAGGTATTGACAATGACAAGCAGGCGGCTGCCATATTGGCCGGAAGCTATAACAACCGCGGTGCACTTCAGTATGCTACAATTGTGAATCCGTTGACGGTTGTTCCTACTTGGTGGTACGAATACCCGGTGCTGCGTCCGTACAGCGGTAACCAGTATGTGGGTTTTGTCCGCACCAATTCGGGTGAGGCTAATGACGACTGGTTGATTTCTCCGACTATCACCGTCGGCAATGACAATATTCTGCGTTTTATGGCTAAGGCTGCTGACGTTTATGCCGAACGTTTCCAGGTAGGCATCACAACCGTTGAAAACCCGACTGCCGACGACTTTACCATCATATCAGCAGGAAACTATGAAACTGTCGAATATGAGGAATGGGTGGCAAAAGAATATGACTTGTCGGCTTATGCAGGACAGGCTGTGAAAATTGCCATTCACTATATAGCGAATGCAAACCGTTACGGTGCGTTCATGCTTATGGTGGATGATTTCTATGTTGGTCAGCCGTCGTACTACGATGAGACATTCAAACTTCGCCGTGTGCAGAAATCTCCGGCCAATCCGAACGAAAAGTTTGAGATTTATCAGGACGGTACGAAAGTAGGCGAAACGGAAAGCTACAGCTATACGCTGGAAAATGTGGAAGAAGGCAACCATACTTTTGGCGTGAAGGCTGTTTACAGACTGACGGAAACAGAAATCTCGACAATGGAACTGGCAATAAGTAATGAGAATTGTCATCGTGTAACGTTGAATGTGACAACAAACAATGAAGTGAGCGCAGATGGATTTGACGTTGATATTTTGAATATGGACAATGGAGATTTGATTTCAGCCAAGGTTCAGAACGGAAAAATTGTGCTTGAATCGTTACCAGCTGGAAAGTACACCTTGTCGATAGAGAATCCTGTTTATGACACATATCGTGAAGAAATTGTTGTGTCAGATGATGTGGATAAGAATATTGAATTGAAGGAACATCTGTTCTTGCCGTATAATATTACTGTCGATTTGACCGAAGAAGGGGCTGTATATGATGCTTTGGTGAAATGGAATCAGGATTTGGGCTTCTCTGACAGTTTTGAAGACTATGGAGACTTTGTGACTGGTGAGTTCGGCGAATGGCTGACTGTTGACAATGACAAGTTGCCGGTTTATCCTATCGCTTTGGGCTCTGCTTCGAATATCGTTTCCTTCCCGGGTTCGGGCGACGCATACAATCCGACAGCAATCGCGCCGATGGTATTCAATCCATACAAGACTGTTCCGGCAATGGCTCCGACCGATCCGGCCATTATGGCTCCAACGGGCGACAAGACAGTCATTTTCTTCTCTCCGCAAATGGCTCAAGCCGATAAATGGTTGATTTCTCCGGCTCAGACAATAAGAGACGGTTATGTTTGGCAATTGACAGCGAAAGCTTATGCACAATATCCGGAAACTGTTCGTTTCTGTATCTCTACATCACAGGATTTGGATTCATTTACAGTACTGGATGAAGTTGAATTGCCATATGATGAATGGACGGTTTATACGCTTGATTTGTCGGCTTATGCAGGTCAGACAGTATATTTGGCTGTAAATTATATTTCAACTGATGCATTCCTGGCTCAGGTGGATGACTTCTATGTAGGTCCGAGCGATGATTCCGATTCAAAGGTAGATGTGGGCAATGTGCTCCATTATGAGGTATATCTTGACGGTGAACTGAAAGGTGAACCGCAAGAAACACAGTTTGCCTTTACCGCTCTGACAGCCGGTGAACATACGGTAGGTATTAAGGCCGTTTATAAGTCGGGCGTTTCGGAAATGGCGGAATATACGTTCAATGCCCAGTCGGGTGTCGGTGAAGTGGAAGCCGATGCATTTACGGCTGTAGGCGTTTCGGGCGCTGTTCAGGTTACGGCTTCGGTTCCGGCAGAGCTTACGATTGTCGATATGGCAGGACGTACGCTGTTGGCAACGGAAATGCAGGAAGGTGTGAAGACATTTGCAGTTCCTGCCGGTGTCTACATTGTACGGATGAATGAAAAGGTGATGAAGGTGATGGTGCGTTAGGCAGCTGTCGTTTGACCTTTTACCGATATGGAGTCGGGGATGCAGTCGTTGGGATTGCATCCCCGACTTTTTTCGTGGGTATGGGTGAAATGCTTACCTTTGCAGAAACTAACGAGAAAAACGGACAGCGATGAGTGAAATTCAGTCGGTAGCGGGCAATCATTTCCAGCGGCAGCAGCTGCTTCTGCGGATGGAATATGAGTACGAGAAGGAAGAATTCAAACGGCAGACGGAGGAAGCGGGCATACAGCGGAAAGTGGCGCGCGGACTGTGCTGGTATCCGGTGACGGTCGGGCGGAACTACTACAACTCGGTCAATCAGTTTGTCGTGGAGATATTCCGTCCGGAAGATACGGAGGTGGAGCATGCGTTTGAATACGGCCGTCAGGTGTGTTTCTTCACGGAAGGCTTCGACGGACGGGTGCGTTTCAAGAACTTTACCGCCGGCGTAAGCTATGTGGAAGGAAACCGTATGGTGGTTGCTCTGCCCGGTGCACATTGCCTGCAGGAAATTTCCGGTGAGCGGTCGTTGGGCGTGCAGTTGTATTTCGACGAAACGTCCTATCGTGCGATGTTCGAAGCATTGGAAGATGTGATTCGTGCCAAGGGCACCCGTCTGGCCGAGTTGCGCGACATTTTGTGCGGGCCGGTGGCTGCCGGTTTCCGCCAATTGTTTCCTGTCCGTTTCCCCTGGTTGAACAGCAGCCAGGATTCTGCTGTCAACAAGGTGCTGAATTGCCGTGATGTGGCTATCGTTCACGGTCCTCCCGGAACGGGCAAGACCACGACTCTCGTCGAGGCCGTCTACGAAACGCTCCACCGTGAAACGCAGGTGCTTGTCTGCGCGCAGAGCAATACGGCTGTCGACTGGATTAGCGAGAAACTTGTAGACCGTGGTGTGCCTGTCCTGCGTATCGGTAATCCTACGCGTGTCAACGACAAGATGCTGTCGTTCACTTACGAACGTCAGTTTGAAGGTCATGCCCTTTATCCTGAACTCTGGGGTGTGCGGAAAGCCATGCGCGAACTGACATCCACGATGCGGCGTCACGGGCGTGATGAGCGTGAGGCTGTGCGCAACCGTATGCGGCATTTGCGTGCCCGTGCTGTGGAGCTTGAACTGACTATCAACAACGAACTTTTCGAAAGTGCCCGTGTCGTGGCGTCAACGCTGGTGGGTAGCAACCATCGCCTGTTGGGCGGACGCCGTTTCTCTACGCTGTTTATCGATGAGGCCGGTCAGGCTCTCGAAGCTGCTGCCTGGATTGCCATACGGAAGGCCGACCGGGTGGTGCTTGCTGGCGACCATTGCCAGCTTCCTCCGACGGTGAAGTGTGTCGAGGCCATGCGTGGCGGCCTGGGACGTACGCTGATGGAGCATATCATAGAAACCAAGCCGCAGACAGTTTCCCTGCTGACTGTGCAATATCGCATGAATGAAAGCATCATGCGCTTTTCGTCCGACTGGTTCTATGGTGGCAAACTTGTGGCGGCCCCCGATGTGCGCTTCCGCGGCATTCTCGATTATGACCGTCCGATGGAGTGGATTGATACCTCGGAAATGGATTTCAAGGAGGAGTTTGTCACAGCAAGCAACAGCCGTATCAATAAAGCCGAAGGTGAATTTTTCATTGCCGAATTGGAGCGCTATGTGCAGCGCATTGGCGTAGAACGCATATTGGACGAACGGATAGACTTCGGGCTGATTTCCCCCTACAAGGCACAGGTGCAGTACCTGCGGCGGCTTATCAAGGCCAGCAGCGTGTTGCGTCCGGTACGCAGCCTGTTGAGTGCCAATACCGTCGACGGATTTCAGGGACAGGAGCGCGATGTGGTCTTCATCAGTCTTGTGCGCAGCAACGATGACGGGCAAATTGGTTTCCTTTCCGATTTGCGGCGCATGAACGTAGCCATCACGCGCGCCCGTATGAAGCTCGTGATTCTCGGCGATGCCGCCACCTTGTCGCGGCATGCCTTCTATCGTCAGTTGTACGAATATGTGAAAAACGTGGAATAGCCGTTATTCCCAGTCCATCAGTTCTCGCAGGTAGGGGATAAGCTCGTCGGCCATCTTCTGTGCCTGTCGCATCGACGGATGGTAGTCCGAGCCGTAGCCGAGTGTGCCGTCCTGTTGCGACATGTCGAAGCGGTAGACATTCTTGTCGCCGTTGTCGTTGGCTTCTTTCACCACTGCGTCAAGCGTTTCCTTCAACGCCTTCAGTCCGTCGCCGAAAGCCATGCAGCCGGTGAGCATCACGATTTTCGCTTCCGGATAATATCCGCGCAGGCGCTTGATGAAGTCGCGATAGGCCACCGTCAGGCGTTTGCGGTCAATGACACGCAGGCTGACATCGTTGGTGCCGAGGTTCACACATACCACTTGCGGACGGAAGCGGTTGAAATCCCACATGACAGTCGAGTCGTTGAAGAGCGTGCGTTCGTAGAGAGCCGGGATGCAATTGGGATTTCCTTCTTTCGGACCACCATAGTTGCGATAAATGCCGTAGCCCGAGCGTGCCACTACAACGTGTTCCGCATTCAGCGCGCGTGCAGTCAGTGTTGCATAGGAATAGAAATGGTTTTCAGTGCGGAAAGAAAAGTCTTCCTTGCCGTTTTCTCCTTCGATGCCATAGCCGCAGGTGATGGAATTGCCGATGAATTCAATGCGCCGTTCCGGGCGTTTGGGAGCATCGAGCAGACGTGCGTTGTTGTCAATATAGAATCCGCGGAATTCAGGATTGTAGTTGTAGCCTTCCACAGCATAGGAAATGCGTGCCGTGTGTGCGCCGGGTTCCAGTGAATTGACGAGCGTCAGCACTGTGTCGGTTTCAGTAAAGTTGATTTTGAACGGATGGCGGTCGTCGATTTCCACCATGAAATAGCCGCTGCCCGGTTTTGCCTTCATTTTCAAGGTTGTGCCCTCAAAATTGAGTGCCGCGCTGACTCCCGGATAAGTAAATCGTGGGGAGAGCGGATTGCTGAAATCAATACGGCCTGTATAGGTAATGTTGCCATTGTTGGCTGGGATAAACTGGTCAGCAAAAGCCGACGGACTTGCACAAAGGGCAAGCACTGCGGCAGATAAAATGGTTTTAAGTGTGTTCATTTTTTTGTTTTTGTGGATCTTCTACAAAGATACAGAAATGAAAGCCCCGAAGCAAACGAAAATGTTGTTTCTTGATATGTCAGAGTTGAAGTAGTGTGTACTTTCGTTTTCCGTATAGAGTAGTTTGAGGTTAGAGATGTGGTATTTTGTGTTTTGTCGAATTGTTATGAATTGAATAAATTTTTAGTAAATTTGTAAAATGAAGTTACGAAAAGAGTGTAATTTATTGGAAATGAGCATTGGGTAATCGCTCATA
>OOIG01000971.1_pt1 | contig 22646 bp, 12 predicted proteins | sample 1692091 | NCBI WGS metagenome assembly OOIG01 (sample SAMN06348188, study PRJEB24527) | human gut metagenome | biome: human gut; feature: ankylosing spondylitis patient; material: feces | host: Homo sapiens | place: China | collected 2015-10 | reverse complement strand
GGGGATGATTGGTGGATTTTGAACTTTTTGAGAATCCTGAAAATGTATATAAGCAATATTTAAAATTGGAGCTTTCTGAAGCGAAGTATACGGGTATAATCTCTCTTATAATACTCTGAAACGCGTTTTTGTACAATTTTCCATGTATTTGTACAATACTAATTATGCATATATTTAAATAATCTATAACATTGCAATGCAAATCAAAAATAAAAACCTTAAATATAGACGAAATAATAGAGAGGCGTATATAGACAACAAAAGTAATTAACAAATTTATTAAAAAAATGTATGTATGAAAAACATTAGTTTCATGGCGGTATTTGCCGCTTTCCTGTTAGCTGGTTGTAAACAGGATGCCGAAGTAAAGTTTGCTGGTGAGGAAGGTGCGAAAGTTACCTTTAGTGCATCAATCAACGAACAGAATGCTCAAGATGTATCTCGTGTTTCTGGCGTAACGTGGGATGACGGTGATGTGGTAAGTATATCTTGTGGTCCTACACAGCACAATGTTTCTTATCGCTACAATGCTGCAGACAATTCTTTTACCTCTGTTAATCGTTTTGATGAAATCTGGTTGCTGGGAAATGAAGAGTATGATGTAACAGCTTACTATCCGTTTATGGGAGAAGAAGGAACTACTCCTCCAGTTCAAAGTGTAGAGATTACTACCGAAAATCAGGCAAATGCAGAAGAACGAGTTAAATATGATTTCTTGTATGCGGCTACTAAGGCGACAAAGGCTGAGCCCAATGTGCATTTGAGTTTTAATCACGTGATGAGTCGTGTAAACCTGAAATTTGTTCCTGGAACAGATCCTGACGGAAATCCTGTTACTTTAACTAACATTGAATGTTATCTGGTTGGTATGAAGTTGAAAGGTACATTCGACACTACGACAGGTGTAGCAGCAGTAGCTGAAGATGCGGAGCTGGGTGATTTAAGACAAATATTGACAGCTGATAATGAATATACCTTCACAGCGTATTTATTGCCTCAGACAATAGGTGCAGAAGGATTGGAAATCGAAGCTGCCATGACTACAGCAGATGGTCGACGGATTTATTATTATTTGGAATTACCTGCAACTGATTGGCCTGAACTGAAATCTGGATATTCTTATAATTATACGTTGACCGCTAATGACTATATGACAGCCGATCCTACTGCTTTGGAAATTTCAGGCACAGATATTAACCCTTGGACAGAAGTAAATAAAGAAGAAACTCCCGATGCAAAGGCTTTAGGTACTGAGGCACATGTAAACGGAGCCGAATGGGGTGAAATGGAAAATGAAGAAATTGTTCCTGTTGTAAAATAATTATTTAAATGGATAAGTGATGAAAATTTATAATAACCTTTCAATATGTGCATTGGCAGGATTGCTTGCTTTTACTAGCTGTACAAAAGAGGATAGTATGGAAGGCAGTTCTGTGGCACAGTCTTTTCAGATCAGTGTTTCCGATATGGGTTTCCAGGGAATATCGGATGGACGTGCTGTGGATGAAAACTATAAGACAACTTTTGTTAAAGGAGATGCCATTGGAATGTATGGCGTAGAAAATGGTCAGCTGGTAGAGGGAATTTCCAATCGTAAATTTACTCTCAATGAAAAGGGAGTATGGGATTTGGATGGAAACCCTATAGAGTATGATAGTGAGCGTTTCAAAAATATCACATTTTATGCTTATTATCCATATCAGGAGAATGTGGTGTTTAATCCTGCTGCCGAAGATCCGTTTGCTGAGTTTGTAAGTAGCTGGGAAATTGCAGCAGATCAGGGAAGTTCAAAGTATACAAAGAGTGATTTAATGACGAGTGCAAGTCAGGCAGAAGATGGTCGTTTGCAAGGTAAAGTAACTTTTGCAATGGAACATCGTATGGCTTTAGCTGTGTTTAAAATGCCTAATTTGGTATACGACTTCACAAATGGTGGTTTGGACGATTATAGTTTGAATGTGGCTCCTAAAGAGCTGTTTATAAATGATGTGAAAACAACTCCATATTACGATGCTGCCAGTGGTACTTATATGGCTTTGGTAAAGCCTGAAACTGATTATTCTATTTCTGGTACTTATCAGGGAGCTAAGGAAATGTCATTTAGCGCAACAGGAAGTCTGGCTGGTGGTAAGGCTAAAATGTATACCATTAATGATGCTAATAAGCTAGATTACACCTTACAGATTGGTGATTACCTTTGTGCCGATGGTAATCTGGTAAGTGTAGATGCTGCAACAGTTCCTGACAATGCAATTGGTGTTGTATGTTATGTGGGTAATCCTCAGCCGCATGTGTATGCTCCAGATGCTTGTTCCGAAACTCAGGATGCTTTGTATCGTGATTATCCTAACTGTTCTCATGGGTTAGTTCTTTCTTTAAATAATGCTGTTTTACCTGATGGAACAGCTACATCTCAGTATCATACAAGCAAGAGTGGAACTTATGATACATGGTTTGATTCAGATGAGGAATGGGCTGGTAAGTTTGTTTACTGCAATTCAAATCGTGATGGTAATTTGAAGAATGATGCTTTGACTATGTTCCCGGCTTTCTTTGGTTATAACAATACGGTCTTGATGACTATGGTAACAGAAGAAGGTAAAGGTTCTCCTTCTACTTGCGATAATGCTTATAGCTTTATCGTGGCCTATCGCAATGCTGTAGCAGTTCCTTCTGCTGCGACTCCCTGGTATATTCCTTCTATTAAAGATTGGCAGCAAGTTGCTGATAATCTGACCAATATTAATAAAAGTATTATAAAAGTTGGCGGTGAAGAAATGACATCTGTTGATAGTGGTGCTTTAACAGGACATTATTGGTCAAGTACTCAACGTAATGATACGTATCAGTGGACTCATGGTATGGACGGAGGAGCATATAACTTGATTTGTGAACGTGGTTCACGTGCTGGACAATTCCGCATGATGTTAGCTTTTTAAAATCAAAAATGTAAAACGGCAATATGAATAAGAAAAAGAATTATATAAAAAGAACCGCCCTTCCTATGGCGATGCTTCTTTCAGCTGTAGCTGTTTCTCCACTTTTTGGAGAAAAGGCATATGCTGCGGTAGAAGCAACTCAACAGCAGGGAACTATCAAAGGAACGGTTGTTGATAGTAATGGTGAACCCGTTATTGGTGCGAATGTCATCATTGAAGGTACTTCTACGGGTACTATTACAGATATTGATGGTGTGTTTATGATTAATGCCAAACCTGGTACGAAATTGACAATTTCTTTTATCGGATATGAGTCGGTAACAGTACCTGCAAAAGCAAATATGCGGGTAACCTTATCAGACAATTCGACCATGCTGGGTGAGGTACAAGTAGTGGCATACGGTGTACAGAAAAAAGTCAGTGTGACTGGAGCTATTTCAAGTGTCGGTTCAGAAGAATTGCTGCGTACTCCAGTAAGTTCGGTCACTAATGTGTTGGGTGGTCAGATGACAGGTTTGACAACCGTACAGTATTCTGGTGAACCGGGTGCGGATGCTGCAGATATCCTGGTGCGTGGTAAGGCTACTTTCAATGATTCATCTCCGCTTATCCAGGTAGATGGTGTAGAACGAAGTATGACTGATATTGACCCGAATGAAATTGAGAGCGTGACAGTATTGAAAGATGCTTCTGCTACAGCTGTGTTTGGTATTCGTGGTGCCAATGGTGTAATTTTGATTACAACAAAGCGCGGTAAGGAAGGAAAACCTAAAATTTCATTCTCAACTTCGGCAACGGTGCTTCAGCCTACCAAGATGGTAGAACAGGCTAATTCTTATCAGTATGCCACTTTCTACAATCAGTTGATGAAAAATGATGGCAAAGATCCCGTTTTTTCAGATGCAATTGTAGAGAAGTTCCGCACTCATTCTGATCCTATACGTTTCCCGGATACTCGCTGGGCTGATTATATTATGAAAAGTGCAGCATTGCAGAGTCAACACAACATGAGTGTTTCTGGAGGTACCGACAGAGTACGTTACTTTATTTCTGCTGGTGCATATACACAGGGTGGTTTGTTTAACAGTTTTAGCTTGCCATACGATGTAAGTTATTCTTACAAGCGTTTTAACTATCGTGCAAACTTTGATATTAATGTCACTAAATCAACCCTTTTATCATTTAATGTGGCTGGAAATGTAGATAATAACAGTAAGCCTCACACGAGTCAGGGAACGTCTGGTATGATTAAAAATATGTATTATGCTACTCCGTTCTCTAGTCCGGGTATTGTAGATGGAAAATTTATCACTACAGCTACAGATTATAATGATGAACAATTGCCATTTACCGGAGGTACTGGTATGGCTTATTATGGAGCTGGATTTGATAAAGTCAGCAACAATAAGCTAAATGCAGACCTTTCACTGGAACAGAAACTTGATTTCCTTACAAAAGGACTTTCATTGAAGTTGAAGGGTTCATATAATAGTGGATTTGTAGTAACAAAGACTGGTACTGGAGGAGCTGTGGCAACTTATACACCTGTTTTACAGGAAGATGGAAGTCTAGCTTATCGTAAATCAGGTGAAAATACAGATGTAAAATATTCATATGGTACTGGTAAATCTCGTGACTGGTATATGGAGTTAGGGGTGAACTATGCTCGTTCTTTTGGCGATCATAATGTAACTGCTCTTTTCTTGTATAATCAGTCAAAGGAATATTATTATGGAAGCATGTATAGCGATATTCCTCGTGGATATGTTGGCTTTGTAGGTCGTGTGACTTATGACTGGAAAAACCGCTATATGGCTGAGTTTAATATTGGTTATAATGGTTCTGAGAACTTTGCGCCAGAACGTCGTTTTGGTACTTTCCCTGCAGGATCTATCGGTTGGATTATGAGTGAGGAGAAATGGTTCCAGCCTTTAAAACCTTGGGTAACTTTCCTTAAGCTTCGTGCCAGTGTCGGATTGGTAGGTAATGACCGCCCGATTAATAAAGATTTGCGTTTCCTTTATACGCCTGATCCTTACGAAGTGAACAATTCTAGTTTGCCGAACCGTAATGGAGGTTATGCCTACTCTTTTGGTATAGAGAATGGTACTGCTAGTTTGGGTGCACGTGAATCTTCAAAAAATAATGCTAATGTAGGATGGGAAACCGCCTTGAAGCAGAACTATGGTGTAGACATGAACTTTTTTGATGACCGTTTGCGTACTTCTGTTGATTACTTCCGAGAGCATCGTAAGGATATCTTGTTGATTGATGGTACAGCTCCTGGTCTGTTGGGTTTCACGGTACCTTATGCTAATCTTGGAGAGGTAAAGAGCTGGGGGTGGGAGCTTTCATTGAACTGGAATGATAAAATTGGAGAAAATTTCCGCTATTGGGCAACCTTCAATTTGTCTTATAACCAGAATGAAATTCTGGAAAACAAGCAGGCACCTCAGAGTTATGATTATCAGTATACTAAGGGACGCCGTATCGGAGCTCGTTCACAATATGTATTCTTCCGTTATTATGATGAGCAAACTCCTGAGTTGTATGAAAAAACATTTAATCGTCCATACCCAGAACAGATTCAGACTTTGAGAGATGGAGATGCGGTATATGTGGACTTGAATGGTGACCGCAAAATTGATGCAAATGATATGAGTTACGATTACGGTTATACAGATGATCCGGAATACATGGCTGGTTTGACTTTAGGGTTCAGCTGGAAAAACTGGGAAGTAAATACCCAATGGACTGGTGCCTGGAATGTGAGCCGTATGATTTCGGATGTATTCCGTCAGCCTTTCTTTGCTGCTGCTGATGCTTCTCAGGGAGGTTTGCTGGCATATCACTTGAATAATACATGGACAGAGGAAAATCCGTCACAGAGTGCTAAATATCCTCGCGCAACTTTTGATAATCGTAATAATAACTATGCTACTTCTACATTGTATGAACAAGATTCTAAGTATCTGCGATTGAAAACATTGCAGGTTGCTTATAATTTTAATCTTCCTATAATGAAGAAGTTAGGATTAAATACGTTCCAGTTGGCATTCAGTGGATATAACTTGTGGACTCTGACTCCGTATTTGTGGGGAGATCCGGAAACTAGAGCATCTAATGCTCCTTCTTATCCCTTGTCTAAAACTTACACATTAAGCCTGAAGCTAGGATTTTAAAAAATAAAGATTGAAAATATGAAACTAGGATATAAACTTCTGTTCGGCGCATGTGTAGCAGCTAATTTAGTAGCTACATCTTGTGTGGACGATATGAAATTTGGCAATTCTTTCTTGGAAAAAGCACCGGGAGGAAGTGCAACCATAGATACGGTATTCGGGAGCGTAATCTATACGCAGCAGTTCCTGAATTCAATATATGGACGTCAATATTATGGTCTACCTTATAAGAATGATGCCTCTTTGCCGGCATCTAGCAGTCCGTATTGTGGAAAAGTTGAGGCTTTAACAGACTGTTGGCAATTGCATTGGCGTGATGCACAGTTGTACACTCAATATTACAGCGGTATCCATACAGCAAACTATGGTACTAATCAGGATAAATTCTGTTACAATGATGAGAAAGTATGGGAGGTTGTACGTTGGTGTTGGCTGTTGCTGGAAAATATTGATCGTGTGCCAAATCTTGATGAAAATGAGAAGGCACGTATGATTGCTGAAGCAAAATGTCTGATGGCTGTACGTTATTTTGATATGTTCCGTCATTATGGTGGTCTTCCTTTGCTGGCTGCCTCTTTCGAAGGAAATGAGTCTAGTTATGAATGTCCTCGTGCAACTGTTGAAGAAACAGTGAACTTTATGATTAAGTTGCTGGATGAGGCGATTAATTCTGGAGCACTTCCTTGGGCTTATGGAGTTGGTGATGATGCGGATGGAAGTTCTACTTATGTAGGGCGATGGACAATGGCAGGAGCTATGGCATTGAAATGTAAGATTTGGCAGTTTGCGGCATCTCCTTTATTTAATGATAATCAGGGTTATGCAGGAGGCGCTTCGGAAGCTGAACAGCAGCACTTGGTATGGTATGGTGGTTATCGTCAGGAACTATGGGATAATTGCTTGAAAGCATGTGAGGACTTTATGCGCGAATTGCAGGCTCGTGGATTTTATGAATTGAATCAGTCTGTAAACACAACTCCAGCAGGTTATCGCTACGCTTATCGTATGGGATATTTGTATCAGGGTAGTAAAGAGGTTCTCCATTCAGTACGTGTGCAAATGGGAGATGCTTTTAACTCCAGTACTTATTTCTGGCATAGTTGGAGTGATTACGGTCGTAATTCTTATACTCCGACACAAGAATATGTGGAAATGTTCCCGTGGGCTGATGGAAAACCTTTTAACTGGGAGGAAACAGAAGCTGCTGGAAAACTGGATGAAATGTTTATGAAAGGAACATTGGCCGATAAGAATCTGGAATTGACACGTGACCCTCGTTTGTATGAAACCGTGATTGTTAATGGTTTGCCTAAAATGTTGGACTGGTCGAATACGGCTGGTTTGATGTCAGGACAACCTTATGAACTTTGGGTAGGCGGCTATGATGCCGGAAATAACTCTAAGTTTGAAACCATGCGTTTTGCTACAGGATATGATAACATGAAGTATTATATCGGAACAGAATATCAGCGTAAGTATTGTCAGTGGGTAACTTTACGTTTATCAGATATCTACCTTACTTATGCGGAAGCATTGTTACAGGCTAAAGGAGATAATCAAGGTGCTTTGCTTTGGATTAATAAAGTGCGTGAACGTGTTGGATTAGGTAAACTGGAAGACTGTAATCCAGAAAAACATCTGACATCTAATAAAGACAATCTGTTGGAAGAATTATTGCGCGAACGTGTGTGTGAGCTTGGCATGGAAGATGCACGTTTCTTTGATTTGATTCGTTATAAACGCTCAGACCGTTTTGAAAAGGAATTACACGGGTTACTGATTTATCGTTTGAATGATAAAGGAGAACGTGTAGAAGAGAAATGGTTTGAAGGAGATCAAATTAAAGGAGCCGCTCAGCCTGTTCATTTTGATTATGAGAAATTTACTCTTTATAATGTGCGTCGTTATTGGTGGGATTATGGCTTTGAACCGAAATGGTATTTGTCACCGTTCCCTCAAACTGAAATTAATAAAGGTTATGGATTAATTCAAAATCCAGGATGGTGATTTATAAATGTATATGTAATTGATTTTTGATAATAGCTTTATGAAAAAATATAAAAATCTGATGTGGGCATGCCTTGCCAGTCTGGCTATTCCTGCTGGTGCTCAAGATGCAGACAACAATATCAGAGGTATGGTTGTCGATAAATGGGGGCATCCGGTTTATGGTGCTTCTGTCATGGTGAAGGGTATGCCGGAAACTAGAGTAGAGACTGATAAAGATGGAAAATTTTCAATAGAGGCTTCTGCTGGGCAACAATTGAATATTGTGTCTGTGGATAAAGGTATGACTACAGTAAAGGCTGAAGGAAAATCATTGGTAAAAGTTGTGCTGAATTATGCAGGACAGTCTATCGATGTAGGAGCGGGCCGTACTTTTACTCGTTCTGAATCTACAGCTGCAGTGTCTACTATTTATAATGAGGATTTTGATAAGCGCAGTGCTAAAAATGTATCTAATTCTCTGATAGGACAGGGTATGGGTATGATGGTCCTGCAAAACTCAGGAAACTATGCAGATGTGGAACCTACTTTCTATGTGAGAGGACTTCAGAGTCTGTCTAGCAGCTCTCCATTAATATTGGTTGATGGACTGGAAAGAGATATGAGTTTGCTGAGTCCTGAAGAAGTAGAATCTGTATCTGTTCTGAAAGATGCCGCAGCTGTTGCTTTGTATGGTTATAAAGGCATTAACGGAGCAATTTTGATTACAACTAAGCGCGGTAAATACAATTCTAAGGAAATCAGGTTTACGTATGATCATGTAAATAATTACATGAGCCGTAAACCGGAATTTGTAGATGCATCTACCTATGCTCAAGCTTATAATGAGGCACGTGGTTATGAAGGTTTATCTCCTCGTTATGCTGATAAGGAAGTGGAATATTTCCGCAATGGAGAATATCCTTATTTGTATCCGAATGTAAACTGGCTGGATGAAACATTTAAGAATTCAGGTATTTCTAATAAATATACAATTGAATTCCGTGGAGGTGGATCTAAATTCCGCTACTATTCTATGCTTGATTTAGTAACAGACAGAGGTTTTGTTAAAGAAGGTGATATGAATGATGGGTATTCTACTCAGAATAAATATTCGCGTGCAAATTTACGTACTAACATGGATATTGACGTGAGCAGAACCACAAAACTGAAAGTGAATATTTTGGGAACTTTGTCCGAATCTCTTCGTCCGGGTGCTTCTGCAAATCTTTGGGACATGATTTACACTGTACCTGCAGCGGCTTTTCCTATTAAAGATGAAGATGGATTGTGGGGAGGAAACAATACTACTTGGTTAGGTACTCAGAATCCGGTAGCTCAATCACAAGGAGCAGCTTATTCTAAGGGGCATACACGTAGCTTGTTTGCCGATATTACATTAAATCAGGATTTGTCTGCTGTTACAGAGGGACTTGGGTTCAATTTCCGCTTGGCATACGATAATTATTCTTCAATTTGGGAAGATCACAGTCAGGCTTACCGGTATGGAGGATATGTGGTGTCTTATGATGAGTTGACCGGACCTTTGTATACTCATACAACAGCTGGTGAACCTACTGAAATGGGAAAGAGTGCAAGTATTAATAATTGGGCACGTCAGTTCAATTTCTCTGGAGGTTTTGATTATAATCGTACTTTCAGTGATAAACATGATGTATATTCTCAGTTGAAATGGGAATATGAATATCGTGATTCATACGGGTTGAATACGACTATTTATCGTCAGAATGTGTCATGGTTTACTCATTATGGATATGACAAGCGTTATTTTCTGGATCTGGCTTTGGTAGGTTCTGGTTCTAGTCTGCTTGCTCCAGGACATAAATGGGCGTTCTCTCCTACAGTGTCTGCAGCATGGGTACTTTCTGAAGAAGATTTTATGAATAATGCAGCATGGATTGACTTTTTGAAACTTCGTGCTTCATTTGGTATTATCAATGCAGATTATTTGCCAGCTAGTGATGTATATGATTATTGGGATCAGATTTATACAACAACAGGTACACGCTATATGTTCAATAGTGCGTATGATTCTACATTTGGTACTACAGAACTTGGTCGTTTGGCTAGTACAAATTATACACATGAAAGAGGATATAAATATAATGTCGGTATAGATGCAACTTTATTTAAAGGCTTGAATCTTTCAGTCGATGCGTATTACCAGCGTAGAAATAATATCTGGGTTTCTTCTGAAGGTAAATACACAGCTGTCTTAGGACAGACTCCTCCGTATGAAAACGCAGGTGTGGTAGATAGTTGGGGAGGTGAGTTTAGCCTTGATTATACGAAGCGTATCGGAGATGTAGTATTGAATGCAGGAGGTAGCTTTAACTGGAATCGAAACGAAATTAAAGAGCAGTTGGAAGAACCTAGAATGTATGATAATCTTGTGCAAACAGGTCATTCATTGAATCAGATTTATGGTTTGGAAGCTGTAGGTTTCTTCAAAGATGCAGATGATATTGCTAATAGCTTGCCTCAAAGTTTCGGAACAGTATATCCAGGAGATATTAAGTACCGTGATGTGAATGGAGATAAAGTAATCAATAGTAATGACGTAACGGCTATAGGTTATAGCACTGTTGCTCCAGAAATCTACTATACGTTCCATTTGGGAGCAGAATGGAAGGGACTTGGCTTTGACGCCCAGTTCCAGGGAACAGGCCGTTATTCTGCCATCCTGAATACGAAGAGTATGTTCTGGCCTTTGCTGAGCACAACTACGCTTTCTACTCATTATTATGAAAATCGTTGGACTCCTGATAATCAAGATGCAAAATATCCTCGATTGAGTACTCAGAGCAATACGAATAACTACCAGACAAATACGGTGTGGTTGGCAGATCGTTCGTTCTTGAAACTCCGCAATATTGAAGTTTATTATAACTTCCCTAAATCATGGTTGCAGAAAACAAAATTCATCGGAGATGCAAGATTGTATGTACGAGGAGTTGATTTGCTGTGCTTTGATAAGATTGATGTGTTAGACCCTGAATCTTATGGAGCAACAAACCCATTGAACAAGAGTCTGATTGTTGGTTTGAAAGTAGGTTTTTAATCTTAAAAGAAACGAAGAATGAAACTTAGAAAAATTGTCTATGGTATGTTGTGTATGGGAGCATTGGCTTCGTGCTCAGACCAAATGAACTACCATGAATATAATAATTATGATGAAGATTTTGTGAAGCTGAATTTTGGAAATGTAGGAGGTCTGGTTACTACTATTTACTTGGATCTAGATACCGATTTTGGAAATTATTCAGGTGCAGTAATGGGATCGGCTACAGATGAATCACAGTATGCATATACAGGAAACTCTATTGAGACATTTTATAACGGGGCTTGGAGTCCGATAAATGCTCAAAGCGGAACTTGGAGTACATGTTATTCGGGTATTTCAAATTGCAATTTATTTTTAGATAAATATCTTGGCCTGACATTTCCAGAGTTAGAGCAGAATGCAGACTATAAGCCTCAGATGTTCCGTTATAATAACTACCAGTATGAGGTACGTTTCTTGAGGGCTTATTTCTACTTTAATTTAGTGCGACAATATGGTGATGTTCCATTTACAGATCATTTTATGTCTGCCGATGAAAGTAATTCTTTAGGTCGTACTCCTGCTAAGGATATATTTGATTATATTATTTCTGAATGTGATGAGATAAAAGACTTGATAATAGAAGATTATGCTAATCTTCCAGCAGATGTGGTACTGCCTAGTGAATCTCCAGAAACAGGACGTGTAAATAAGGCTACCGTATTAGCTTTGAAAGCTCGTGCAGCTCTTTATGCGGCAAGTCCGTTGTTCAACACGGAAAATAATCCAGAATTGTGGCATCGTGCAGCTACGGCAAATAAAGAGTTACTTGATTATTGTGTGAACAATCGTGGAATGAAGCTGGTAGATGATTATGCTTCTTTGTGGGATAAGAATAACTATAAAAATGCAACTGATGAGTTGATTTTTGGTCGTCGTGCCAACAAGGAGTCAAGTTCTATGGAATCTTATAATTATCCTGCCGGTATTGAAGGTGGAAAAGGAGGAAACTGCCCTACACAAAATCTGGTGGATGCATATGAAACTACCGACGGTTATCCGGTTCGTTTGGTTGATGGCGTATGGAAAGCGGAAGGAAGTACCGTGTTTAATCCTGCAAAACCTTATGAGAACCGTGATCCACGTTTGAAAATGACAATTTGTGTAAATGAAGAGGTAGAATGGCCTACTTGGAATGAAACTCCAATTTATACTTATCAGGGAGGTGCAAATGGACAGCCTTTGAATGGAGGTACTCCAACGGGATATTATTTGAAGAAATATTGTCAGGGAGACATTGACCTTCGTTCTAATAGTACTTATAAGTCAGCTTATCATACGTGGATTACTTATCGTTTGGGAGAATTCTATTTGAATTATGCGGAAGCTGTATTCCGTTATTTAGGAAATGCAGATGCAACGGATGCCAAGTTTACTATGTCGGCTCGACAGGCTGCCAGTATGACGCGTGAGCGTAAAGGAGTGAATATGCCTGCTTTCCCGTTACGTATGTCAAATGAAGATTTTTGGGAAGCATATAAGAAAGAACGTATGGTGGAACTTGCTTTTGAAGGACATCGTTTTTGGGATGTTCGCCGTTGGAAAGAAGCTGATAAATATTTTTCAAGTGTAGACGGTTTGCAAATAACTAAGACTGGTGACAATGCGGATGGAACAGGTATCTACTCTTATGCAATTGTGAAGAATACTCGTCAGTGGGACGATAAGATGTATTTCTTCCCTATACCTCAATCTGAAAGAATGAAGAATCCTAATTTAGGTCAGAATCCGGGCTGGTAAGCCTGGATTCCAGATTGGAAATCAAGTATAAATATTAAAAAATAAAATATATCATGAAAAGACTATTTACAAGTTTCTTAGGTGCTGTCTGTCTTTTTGCATTATCAGCATGTTCTGATGAAGAGACTCCGGCTCCGCAACCAGGAGGTGGTGATACAGAAGAACTGCCTGCACTTCCCTCTGAAGTGGTAAAAGACGGTCGGGCTATGTGGGTAAGTTATGATCCTACTCCTGATGCGGATGCTAATTCTACTACTTTTATACATGGTGCTTTAGTTAGCTGGCGACTATTACAAAGCGATCCGTCTAACGTGGCATTTGATATTTATAAATCGGTAGATGGAGGGCAGGAAGTAAAATTGAATGGCGAGGCACTGCTTAATTCAACTTGTTTTCTGGATGAAAATATAGATGCTACAAAAGCAAATCATTATCGTGTTACATTATCTGGAAACACTGAAACAATTTGTGAGTGTGATTTTACGCCAGAGATGGCTCAAACTTATTACCGTAAAATTACATTGAATGCAAATCCTTCTACAATTGAGTTGCCAGAAAGCGGTTCTTATGTAGCAGATGATATTCAGGTAGGTGAACTGGATGGTGACGGTGAAATGGAAATTGTGGTTAAACGTGAACCTTATGATGGAGCTAATCAAGGGGGATGGCATAGTGGTACCACTTTGTTGGAGGCCTATAAACTGGATGGAACTTTCCTTTGGCGTATTGACTTGGGCGTTCAGGCTCTCATTATACTTCTTATATATTGTACGATTTTGATGGTGATGGATTATGTGAAATCGCTTTCCGTTCTGCTGAAGGTACTCAGTTTGCAGATGGAAAGATGATTACAGGTGAAGATGGAAAAGTTCATGATTATCGTATCCGTGATTTAAATGGTACCGGATGGGCTTCAGGTGCTGGACTTCCTACTACTTGTGGTCTGATTTTTGAAGGTCCTGAGTATATCTCAATATGTCGTGGATATGACGGTCGTGAAATTGCACGTACGGATAATATTCCTCGCGGAGGAGAAGGTTCTAAAGTGGAACGTGCTGAATATTGGGGAGATTACTGGGGTGACGATTACGGAAACCGTATGGATCGTTTCTTTATTGGAGCTGCTTATTTGGATGGAATTCCAGATCCAACAACAGGCGCTAGAACTTCTAATCCGAGTTTGATTGTAACTCGTGGTGTGTATAAGAACTGGCAAGTTTGGGCCTTTGATTTGAAGGGATCAGAGTTGGAAAACCGTTGGAAGTTTGATACAAAAGATCATGACGAAAAATGGCTGGCAATGTGTTCTCACGCTTTCCGTGTAGCAGACTTGGATAATGATGGAAAAGATGAAGTATTGTATGGACAAGCTGCAATTGATGACAATGGAAATGAGCTTTGGTGTACAGGAAACGGACATGGAGACTGTTTGCATGTAGGTAAGTTTATCAAAGATCGTGACGGTTTGCAGATTGTTGCTTCATTTGAGGAAGAAAATACATATTCTGTACAAGGATTAGGATATGGATGTCAGGTTATTGATGCGCGTGATGGTTCTTTGATTTCTGCTCATGGAGCTGGAATGCATGGTGATGTGGGACGTTGTATTGTAGCAGATGTAGATCCTGATAGTCCAAATATGGAATATTGGTCTTCAATGAATTCTGGAATGTACAATTGTGGTGGTCCTACAGATGTACCTGTAAGTTCTGATATGCCTACTGGTATTGGTGGTGGTACACTATATAATGCGGCAATTTGGTGGAGTGGAGAGCTGACACGTGAGTTGTTTGACCGTGCCTTGATTGTAAGCTATAAAGCTAATCCGAGAACGAACAAGAACCGTCTTGTGAATTTTGCAACTGGATATGGAAGTAATGACGGTAATCATAGTACAAAATATAATCCTTGTTATTATGGTGATTTCTTGGGTGACTGGCGTGAGGAAGTTATAATGGGTTCTCCAGATCAGTCAGCGATTTATATTTTCTCTACGAATTATCCGACAGAGCATCGTTTCCCGCATCTTATGACAGATCATACTTATGACATGAGTCAGGCGATGCAGAATATAGGTTATAATCAACCTACTCATTTAGGCTATTATATTGGCAATAAATAATAGTTAAACAAAAGTTAGTTAGATTTCGGTTGGCGTGTGAGCAAGTGATTGTGTGGACGCCAACCATTTTTATTTTGTGTAATTAAAAAAAGAGACTATTCCCGGTAAAACGAAATAGTCTCTTTTTCTTTGATTGAATAATATGGTAGAAGCTTAAATACCTCTTTCTTTGATGATACCGTTCTGGTAAGCTACCAGCAGTTTCTTTAAATCTTCAATTTGTACCATCAGTTCGCGTCCTTTGTCGGTATCTTTCACCATCATGCGCTGACTGCTCAATTCTACGATTTGGGTGGTCGACTTAATGTCTTGTCCTTCTTCAATGGCTTTTTGGGTAGAAGTGAAGGGTTCGTGCTGTACAAGCTGGAAACCGCGTGAGTGGTATACCAACGTGTAGCCTGCAATGCCCGTTTCCGGTTGGTAAGCCTTGGAGAATCCTCCATCAATAACCATCAGTTTACCATTGGCCTTAATCGGTTTCTCGCCTTTGACCGCTTTTACCGGTACATGTCCGTTGATGATGTGGCGATGTTCTCCTTCCACGCCGAATTCATCCAGAATCATGTCACAGATATCTTCACGGTCGCGTAAGGTGTAATAATAGCCTTTCACTTCTTTGTGGGTTTCTTTGTCGGTCAGGAAATAACGTTCGAAGGTAGCCATTTTACTCTTGTCGAAGGCGGGAGAATTCTTTCCGCACCACAGGTACCAGATGAAGTCTCTGGCAAATGCTTTTTCAGAATTGTCTTCTTCTGCAAAATAAGCCGTACGGATAAGCTGGCCAACACGCTTGAGTAAGGCTTCTCCTTTGTATTTCTTTCCAAGAATTTCAACTTCCTTGAGTGTTCCGTCAGCATTCATGGGCATAGAAGCGTGGAAGAGTAGGTTCGAGTTGCATACATTGTACATGCATCCGTAACGGAAAATGCATTTCATGTGCTTGCGCAATTTTTCGCTTCCCGTGAAAGATTTGTGCAATTTCTGTACGATTTCCTCTTCTTCCTCCGTCAACTGGTATGGGTTTTCCGGGTCGATGGTCGGGAACAGGCAGTCGCGCATTTCGTAATCTTTTCCGTCTAGCTGGAATACTTTCCGCTTGAAGTCAATGTGGTGCAACAGCAGACGGCTGTCCATGTCAAATTCCGGATGACGTCGGATGGCAGCAGCTTCCAGCTTAAACTGGATAATGGTGATGGCCTTGTGCATCTGTGAGATGAGCCGCAAGGTCTTGTCATTGTATGAACTGCTTTCGGGGGCAATCTTAGGAGCAAAGTATTCGCATGGGTCGTTGGCATATGCTTCCATGGCAAAGGTAGCCAGCGGAAGTAGGTTGATACCGTATCCGTCTTCTAGTGCCGGCAGATTGCCGTAGCGCATAGCCAGACGCAGTACGTTGGCAATACAACAATCATTTCCTGATGCGGCTCCCATCCAGAGGATGTCGTGATTTCCCCATTGGATGTCGAAGTTATGGTAATCGCAAAGCGTGTCCATGATGATGTGAGGACCAGGACCACGGTCGAAAATGTCTCCTAAGATATGCAGTGAGTCGATGGTCAGTCGTTGTATCAGGTTACACAGTGCAATGATGAAGTCATCGGCGCGGCGTGTGTCAATGATGGTACGGATAATGACATTGATGTAGGCCTGCTTGTTGGGGTCCATGGGACTTTCGTGAAGTAACTCCTGAATGATGTAGGAGAATTCTTCAGGCAGTGCCTTGCGTACCTTTGAACGTGTATATTTGGATGATACATTCTGGCAGACTTTTACCAGCTGGTTCAGAGTGATGACATACCAGTCCACGAGGTCTTTTTCCACTTCCTTTACCAGTTGTAACTTCTGCTCCGGATAATATATCAGCGTACAGAGTTCCTTTTTCTCCATTTCGCGGAGGTTGTTGCCGAAAATCTCGTTTACCTTCCGTTTGATAGCTCCGGAAGCATTGCGGAGCACATGCTGGAAAGCTTCGTATTCCCCGTGCAAGTCGGCCAGAAAATGTTCTGTTCCTTTCGGAAGGTTCAGAATGGCCTCCAGGTTGATGATTTCCGTGCTGGCTGCAGCCAGGTTGGGGAAATCGTGTGAAAGGAGTTCCAGGTAGCGGATATCCTTCTGTATCATTTCCGGGGTAATTTGTTTGTAGGTTTTCATGATATCGAGTGATTTAAAAGTTTCTATAAAAATAACATAAGCACTAATTGTGCAATAATGACGCGGGTAAACATTCCGAGAGGGTAGACTGTCGCGTAGCTTACCGAAGGTTCATCTCCTGGAATAATGTCATTGGCATAGTTCAGTGCCATTGGGTTGGCAATACTTCCGCAGAGCATACCGCATGTATTTCCGAAGTCCATTTTGCACAGGCGAAGGGATACTAACGCCATGATAACGACAGGAATAAAGGTTATCAGGAATCCGATGCCTACCCACAAGGCTCCTTCCGGACGCATAACCGTTTCAAAGAAGTGTGCTCCGGCATCCAGTCCAAGACAAGCCAGATAGAGAGACAATCCAATACCTCTGAGCATCAGGTTAGCACTACGTGTGGTATAAGTCACCAGATGCAGACGAGGCCCGTAGGCTCCAATCAGGATACCGATTACAATCGGTCCGCCTGCCAATCCCAGTTTGACAGGTGAACTGATACCTGGAATAGCAATAGGGATGGAGCCTACGATGAGTCCCAGTATGATGCCGATAAAAATAGAGGCTAAGTTAGGATCTTTAAGCGTTTTTACGGTATTTCCCAATACTTTCTCCACATTCTGAATGGCTGCCGCTTCACCTACTACCGTCAGACGGTCACCTAATTGCAGTACCAGTCCTGGAGTGGCCAGCAATTGTACACCACTTCGTAGCACGCGGCTGATATTGATGCCATATGTGTTGCGCAGACGAAGTGAACCCAGTTTCTTTCCGTTGATTTCCGGTCGGGTGACGATAATGTGCTTGGATATCAGTTTGCTGTCGATGGCATTCCAGTCAATATCTTCTTTGTTCCAGTCCCGTTTTTCCTGTTCACCGAACAGAATGGTCAGTGTGGGTGCATCTTTTTCGGTCGTGATTACCAGAATACGGTCGTTCTCTTTCAGTATCTTTTCGGAAGTCGGAATGCTCACGGTACCTTCACGCCAGAGTCGTGAGATGACGAATTTGGGATAGCCTACCTGAGCAATATCCTGTATGCTTTTGTTGAAGATGGCGGGATTATGTATTTGAAAAGTAGCGATGTACGTGTGGTTGGAATCGTCATGTTCATGCTCCTGCATGTCAGATGGGCGTACAAAGAACTTTCTGATAACAACGATGGCAAAAATAACTCCCACTACTCCGAGCGGATAGGTCACGGCACAGCTGAGGGCAGCTCCGCTGGTGGGTTCTCCTAATTGCTTCAGTGTCTGCTGTGCGGCACCTAATGCAGGAGTATTGGTGGTGGCTCCACAAAGAATACCTACCATGTCGGGCAGGCTGATGGGAGTGGTCATGCTCAGCACTACGGCCATTATTGTACCGAGGAAGATGACTCCTAATCCTAACAGGTTCAGCCGGTACCCGCCTCGCTGAAATGAACTGAAAAATCCTGGACCGACCTGTAGTCCTAATGAATAGACAAAGAGAACCAATCCGAAGCTTTCTGCATAGCTGAGCATTTGCGGATCGATGGCGAGCCCTAAATGCCCGGCCAGAATTCCGGTGAAGAAAACAAATGTGACTCCAAGGGAGATACCGCAGACATGAATTTTCCCTAATCCTAATCCGATTGCCGTAATCAACGACAGTATGATGACCGCCTGAAGAGCGGATTGTTCCACAAATAAATTAATTAGCCATTCCATGCTGCAAAGATATATACTTTGTGGAAAATAATTCTTTCGTGTCAGACAAAATGTTAGAAAATGTATGCAGAAAAGAAATCCCCGAAAGACTTTCAGGACCAATTTGGCCGATAAAAGTCTTTCGGGGATGATAAAATAATGGTAGGACTTGTATGCCAGAATTATCGAACGAACAACAGTTCGCGATATTTCGGAAGTGTCCACATCTGATCGTCGACAATCAGTTCCAGTTTGTCGATGTGGTAACGGATTTGTTCCAGCATCGGAGCTACTGTATCGTGATAAGCAATGGCTTTTTCGCGTTCGCTGGTAATACGGTTAGCCACTTTGCGGGCTTCTACCATTTCATCTACATGCTTCTTGATGAAGGAAGTATGTTCTGAAATTTCCTTGATGATAGCCAAGTTTTCAGCAGATAAAGTCTGAGCTTCTTCTTCTGAGAACAGCGATTTCATCTTGTATGCATTGTCTATCAGTTTTGTCTGGTATTCAATGGCTACCGGCACCACGTGATTCATCACCAGGTCACCTAATACACGCGCTTCAATCTGGATTTTCTTGGTATACATATCCCATTTCACCTCGTTACGGGCTTCTAGCTCTTTGCGGGTCATGACACCAGTTGATTCGAACATGCGGATGCTCTCCGGTTTCAGGTAGTTATCGAAAATTACCGGGCAGCTGGTTTCGCAGTCCAAACCGCGTCGTGCTGCTTCTACCTTCCACTCATCGCTGTAGCCGTTGCCGTCGAAGCGGATAGGCTTGCATTCCTTGATGCATTTGCGAACCACCTGGATGATAGCAGAAATCTTAGGTTCTCCTTTTTCTATCAGTTCATCTACTTCTTTCTTGAACTCAATGAGCTGTTCGGCTACCGCTGTATTCAGCGCAATCATGGCGCTGGCACAGTTAGCTTCTGAACCCGGAGCACGGAATTCAAAGCGGTTTCCTGTAAATGCAAAAGGAGAAGTACGGTTGCGGTCTGTATTGTCAATCAGCAGTTCTGGAATCTGAGGAATATCCAGTTTCATGCCTTGTTTGCCTCCCAAAGACACTAAGTCGTCGTTGGTACTTTCTTCCAAGTGATCGAGCACTTTGCTGAGCTGTGTTCCCAAGAAAGAAGAAATGATGGCAGGAGGAGCTTCGTGACCACCCAAACGGTGAGTATTAGTAGCACTCATGATGGAAGCTTTCAGCAGTCCGTTGTGACGGTAAACAGCCATCAGGGTATTTACTACAAAGGTGATGAAACGCAGGTTTTCTTCAGAAGTTTTTCCCGGAGCCATCAATAAAGTACCGGTACTAGTTCCAAGTGACCAGTTGTTGTGCTTACCGGAACCGTTGACGCCTTTGAATGGCTTTTCGTGAAGCAACACACGGAAACCATGGTTGCGTGCTATTTTTCTCATAAGTGACATGACCAGCATATTGTGGTCTACTGCCAGATTACATTCTTCGTAAATCGGAGCAAGCTCAAACTGGTTCGGAGCTACCTCGTTGTGGCGCGTCTTGACAGGAATACCCAGTTCCAGTGACTGGATTTCCAAATCTTTCATAAAGGCAGCCACACGGCTTGGAATAGCTCCAAAATAATGGTCTTCCAACTGTTGGTTTTTGGAAGCTTCGTGTCCCATCAAAGTGCGGCCAGTCAGCAGCAAGTCCGGGCGAGCAGCATACAACCCTTCGTCTACCAGGAAGTATTCCTGCTCCCATCCTAGGTACGAAATGATTTTCTTTACAGAGGGATCGAAGTAATGCATTACATCCAGAGCAGCCTTGTTTACGGCACTCAATGCTTTCAGCAACGGAGCCTTATAGTCGAGTGATTCTCCTGTGTAAGCAATGAATACGGTCGGGATACACAAGGTGTCGTCTACCACGAAGACTGGTGAAGACGGATCCCATGCACTATATCCGCGGGCTTCGAATGTATTGCGGATACCTCCATTGGGGAATGAAGAACCATCTGATTCCTGCTGAACAAGCAATTTACCTGAAAACTCTTCCAGCATGCCACCCTTTCCATCGTGTTCCACAAACGCATCATGCTTTTCGGCTGTACCTTCTGTCAGCGGCTGGAACCAGTGTGTATAGTGGGTCACCCCTAATTCGATCGCCCATTTTTTCATTCCGTCGGCTACGGCATTGGCGATGCTGCGGTCGAGGGTGGCACCGTTGTCAATCACATCAATGAGTTTGGCATATACGTTGCTCGGCAGATACTTGAACATTTTTTCGCGGTTGAATACATATTTCGCAAAGTATTCACTTGGGCGTGTTGCTGGCGAGGCCACTTCTACCGGTTTTTTGTGAAATGCCTTTTCTACTACTCTGAATCTTAATTTTGACATAATACCTTATTTCTTATTTGAGTTATTTGATTTCTATATTTACAAGTTGCTTTATTTACAGGCACTGACAAATTCGTTGGATACCTTCTTCGCATTGGTGGCGTTCGCCGAAAGATGTCAGTCGTACATATCCTTCTCCGCTTGGTCCGAAACCAACTCCAGGCGTGCTTACCACCTGAGCTTCGTACAGAAGCTTGTCGAAGAACTTCCAGGAAGTCTGGTTATCCGGTGCTTTTATCCATAGATACGGAGCATTTTCTCCTCCAAAAAATTGTATGCCTGTCTTCGAGAGCATCTTTTTCATGATTCGTGCATTGTCCATGTAATATTGTACCATGGCTTTCACTTGCTCTTTTCCTTCGGGAGTATAAATAGCTTCTGCTCCTCGCTGGGTGATGTAAGATACACCGTTGAACTTGGTGGACTGTCTTCTGAGCCATAATTTGTTCAGCGGAATCCGTTTGCCTTCCAAAGTGGCGGCTGTCACTTCTTTAGGGATTACCATATAACCGCATCGCACACCGGTGAAGCCTGCGGTTTTCGAGAAACTGCGGAATTCAATGGCCACTTTTTTGGCTCCTTTTATTTCATAAATGGAATGAGGAATATCCGGGTCTTGTATGTATCGTTCGTATGCGGCATCAAAGATAATCAGTGCATCGTTCTCTATGGCATAGTTGACCCATTTTTTGAGTTCACTTTTACTCAATACGGCTCCAGTAGGATTGTTGGGGTAGCAGAGGTAAATAATGTCAATGCGCTGCTTGGGAATTTCCGGGATAAAATTATTCTCTATACGGCAGGGCATGTACACCACATTACTCCATTTGCCGTCTTTTTCCAATGTACCGGCTCTTCCACATGAAACGTTAGAGTCAATGTAAGCCGGGTAGATAGGGTCTGTCACTCCGATACTGTTATCGTGGCGCAGTATATCGCCGATATTGCCCGTATCCGATTTGGAACCGTCGCTGATGAAAATTTCATTGGTATCAAAATAAATGCCGTGGGCGGCGTAGTCATGCTTTAAGATAGCTTCGATTAAAAAGTCATATCCTTGCTCAGGTCCGTACCCTCTGAATGTGTTGGGATTTCCTAATTCACCGGCCGCTTTTTGCATAGCCTCTACACATGCTTTGGGGATGGGGAGGGTCACGTCGCCGATTCCCAAATGAATAATGCGGGCCTGGGGATGTGTCACTTTAAAAGAATTAACTCTTTTCACTATATCGGTAAACAAGTAGTTTTCCGGTAATTTGAGCAGGTGTTCGTTGACTAATGCCATTTATTCTTCTATTTGGCGGCAAAAGTACGAAAATCATGTCATTTTTAAAAGATTGTCCCTGCTTTATTTTTCTTATTTTTT
>OOIG01000966.1_pt1 | contig 22707 bp, 23 predicted proteins | sample 1692091 | NCBI WGS metagenome assembly OOIG01 (sample SAMN06348188, study PRJEB24527) | human gut metagenome | biome: human gut; feature: ankylosing spondylitis patient; material: feces | host: Homo sapiens | place: China | collected 2015-10 | reverse complement strand
GATTGATCAGCAAGACCGGAGGACCGGCCCAACGGGGGCCGGTCCTCCGGTCTTGCTATTTATTTCTCAGGCTGCTGTCTGTTCCGGTTCCGCCGCTTGCGTCGGCCATCCGCAGAGGCCATGAGCCTTCCGATAGGACGGGGGTCGGAGGAGAGTCGGCGGATTTTGGGCGGCTGAGGAGCCGCTACCTCCGGAGAGGAAAAGGGCGCTTCCGCCGCCGGGGCCTCCCGTTGACCGGAGGGCCTCCGAGTGGAGACAAGGGGCTGTTCCGGAACTGGCACCGCTTTTTTGACGGCGGGCGCCGTTGCCGCCGGGGCATTTTCTGTCCTGGCAGTAGATTTGGTGGGCTTGTCCGAAACGTTGGTGCCTCCGTCAGCCTGCTTCTGTCGCTCCGCCCGGGGAGGACGGGGCGGGCGCACCGCCTTGGGCGTTGCCTCAAAGATTTCCATGGGCCAGGGGTGGTCCTCCACCACCGGCACCTTTTTGCCAATGAGCTTTTCGATGTCTTTGAGGTAGGCCAGCTCGTCAAAGTTGCAGAAGCTGATGGCGATGCCGCTGCGGCCCGCCCGGCCGGTGCGGCCGATGCGGTGGACGTAGGTTTCCGGCACGTTGGGCAGCTCGTAGTTGATGACACAGCCTAACTCGTTAACATCGATGCCGCGGGCGGCGATGTCCGTGGCCACCAGAACCCGGATCTCACCGCTTTTGAAGCTCTCCAGGGCCTTGACACGGGCGGTCTGGCCTTTGTTGCCGTGGATGGCCATGGCGGCAATGCCGCTGCGGCCCAGCTCCTTCACCACTCGATCCGCACCATGCTTGGTGTTGGTGAATACCAGCACGCTGTCCAGGGTGGAGTCCTGAAGGATATACTGGAGGAGGTGTTTCTTGTTGGCTTTGTCCACCTTGTAGAGTCGCTGGTCGATGGCCTCCACTGTGGAGGACTGGGGAGTCACCTCCACCCGGACCGGATCGACGAGAATAGTCTTGGATAGCTCCGCAATCTCCTGGGGCATGGTTGCGGAGAAGAGGAGAGTCTGGCGCTGTTTCGGCAGCCGGGCAATGACCTTTTTTACATCGTGAATGAAGCCCATGTCCAGCATCCGGTCCGCCTCGTCCAGGACAAACGTCTCAATGCCGGCCAGATCGATATGCCCCTGGTTGCACAGGTCGTTGAGGCGGCCGGGGGTGGCCACCAGCACATCCACGCCCTTTTCCAGAGCCTCCACCTGAGGTCCCTGACCCACGCCGCCGAAGATAACGGTGTTGCGGACGGAGAGGTATTTTCCGTACAGGTCGAAATTTTCTTTGATCTGGAGGGCCAGCTCCCGGGTGGGTGTTAGCACCAGGGCACGGATGGGCCGGTGGGACTTGGTCACCCGTCCACTGAGCCGCTGGAGGATGGGAATGGCAAAGGCGGCAGTCTTGCCGGTGCCCGTCTGAGCGCAGCCAATGAGATCCCGTCCGTCCCGTACCGGGGGGATGGCAGCGGCCTGGATGGGGGAGGGAGCCTCATAGCCCATATCCTCTACCGCCCGAAGCAGATGGGGCAGTAATTGCAGTTCCTGAAATGTCATGTGTGTTCCTTTATAAGTTGATTTTGCCTTTTCAAGCACAGAATAAAATGCATTATATCATTACATTGGCAAAAAGGCAAATTGCGGCCATATAGCAGTTGCACCCTGACAGAAGAGAAAAGGATCTCCGCAGTATATACTGCGGAGATCCTGAAAAATATTGGAAAAAGAGAACGGATTACTTCTGGCACAGAGCGGCGGTGTCCATGGCGATCATGAGCTCCTCGTTGGTGGGGATGACGAAGATCTTCACCTTGGAGTCGTCGGCGGAGACAACAGCCTCCTGGCCGCGGACCTTGTTCTTCTCCACATCCATCTTGATGCCCATGTACTCCAGGCCCTCGCAGATCTTGGCCCGCAGGTCAGCGGAGTTCTCGCCGATGCCGGCAGTGAAGAGAATGGCGTCCACGCCGCCCATAACGGTGGCGTATGCACCGATGTACTTCTTCACCTCGTAGATGAACTTGTCCAGAGCCAGCTGGGCGCGCTCGTTGCCCTCATCGGCAGCATTCTCCAGATCACGGAAGTCGGAGCTGACGCCGGAGATACCCAGCACGCCGGACTTCTTGTTGAGGATGTTCAGCATCTCCTTGATGTCGTAGTTGTAGCGGCCCATGAGGTACTCCAGAATGGTGGCATCCACGTCGCCGGAGCGGGTACCCATGGGGAAGCCGGCCAGAGGCCCAAGGCCCATGGAAGTATCCATGACCTTGCCGTCCACGATAGCGGCCAGGGAAGAGCCGTTGCCCAGGTGGCAGGAGATCACGCGGCTGTGCTCGGGGTTGCCCAGCATGTCGATCGCCCGGGCGGACACATAGCGGTGGGAGGTGCCGTGGAAGCCGTAGCGGCGGACATCGTCCTTCTCATAGTACTCGTAGGGGATAGCGTAGATGTAAGCCTTGGGGGGCATGGTCATATGGAAAGCGGTGTCGAACACGGCCACCTGGGGAGTGTTGGGCATGATCTTCTGGCAGGCCCGGATACCCATGAGGTTGGCGGGGTTGTGGAGGGGGCCCAGGGGGATGCACTTCTCGATGGCGGCGATGCAGGCGTCGTCGATGATGCAGCTCTCGGTAAAGGCCATGCCGCCATGGAGGACGCGATGACCCACAGCAGCGATCTCATCGGTGGAGGCGATGACGCCCTTCTCGGGATCCACCATGATGTCCAGCACGGACTGGATAGCCTCGTTGTGGGTGGGCATGGGGATGTCCATCACTACGTTCTCACGGCCGGGGACCTTGTGGGTCAGCCGTCCGTCGATGCCGATGCGCTCGCACAGGCCCTTGGCAAATACCTCGCCGCCATCAGACTCCATGAACTGGTACTTCAAAGAGGAGCTGCCGGCGTTGATAATCAGAATTTTCATGAGTAAATTCTCCTATCCTTCCCTGTTGTTATTGTTTTGTTAATTTTGTTTCCGTACTGTGACTTGCATTTACAGCAGGAGACGTTTAGAATAGTCACGATTCCTATTGTAGACCATTCTGACCGGTTAGACAACTGTTTTTTCGTAATTTTTTCGGAAAAATTCCTGAACCGGCCTTGTATGCGCGGGGAGGAGGAACAGGCTGTGGCCGTGGCGGGCATCATCGCGGAATACAACCCCTTCCACCGGGGCCATCAATGGCAATTGTCCGCCCTGCGGGGACAGCTGGGCCAGGATACCGATGTGGTAGCCGTCATGAGCGGTAATTTCGTCCAGCGGGGAGATCTGGCCATTCTGGAGAAGACTGCCCGGGCGGAGGCCGCCCTCAGATGCGGAGTGGACCTGGTTCTGGAGCTCCCCACTCCCTGGTCCTGTGCCACGGCGGAACGGTTTGCTCAGGGGGGCGTGGCTCTGCTGGCTGCATGTGGGGTGGTGACCCATCTGGTTTTTGGCAGCGAGTGTGGGGATCTGGATGCCCTATGGAGCGCTGCCCGGTGCCTGGATGGGGAGGAGTACCCTCTTGCTTTGCGTCGCCTCCTGGCCACGGGGATGACCTTTGCCGCTGCAAGACAGGCGGCGGTAGAGCAACTGACGGATGGCGGGGGAGGCTGTCTCTCTCAGCCCAATGACAATCTGGCGGTGGAGTATCTCCGCGCCCTAAGCCGCCTGGACAGCGCCGGAGGCCTGGAGCCTGTGACCTTCCGCCGGGTGGGTGCAGCCCATGACAGCGCGGAGCCGGGGGCCTATGCCTCCGCTTCTTATATTCGGAGCCTGATCCTCTCGGGGAGCGGGGACTGGCGGGCGAGCATGCCGGAGGAATCCGCTGCTGTTGCCGCCAGGGAGATCGCCGCCGGCAGAGGACCAGTATCTCTCGCCCATTGTGAGCGGGCAGTGCTTGCCCGGCTGCGGACCATGGAGGAGGAGGACTTTGCCCCCTACGATGGCGGAGGCGAGGGGCTGTACCACCGCTTTTACCGGGCGGTCTCTGAGGGACGAAACTTGCAGGAGATCCTGGAGGGAGCAAAAACCAAACGCTATACCCTGGCCCGGCTGCGGCGGCTGTTGCTCCACAGCTATTTGGGTGTTTGCCCGGCTGCGGCGGCGGATATGCCGCCCTATCTGCGGGTGCTGGGGGCCAATGAGCGGGGAAGGAAGCTTCTGCGTCGGATGGCGACAGAGGCGTCTTTGCCGGTGGTGACCCGACCGGCTGCGGCGAGAGCTCTGGGGCCGGAGGCCCGATCTCTCTTTGACCGGGAGGTCCGCTGCACGGATCTCTACACGTTGGCCTACCCTCAGCTGAGCCAGTCTATCCCAGGCAGTGAGTGCATGAATGGACCGGTGATGCTATGATCCTCCTGGGGAAAGGAGATTATTATGAAACGATGGAAAGCGGTGCTGATGGCCTGTCTGCTGTGTACTGTGGTAGCATGCGGCGGCGTCAACAATGCTGCCAATAACATGGTGATACCGGACACGGTAAAGAACACAATGCTGCTGCCGCCGGACACGGAGCCGGAATACGAACTGACTCCCCTGACAGAGAAAAAGAGCTATACCGCTGAAGATGGTACGGTTTTGGCTGAGTGCAGCTATGCGCTGCTGACGTTGCACGTCAGCAATCAGGACGAGTTGTCAGAGAGAACTGCCCAGCAGGCCCAACAGACGGTTGAGAACTTTAATGAACGGATAGACAAGCGTATGCAGGATGCGGTGTCTTTCAGCCAGGAGCTGGGGGATATGGCGAGAAACGCTTATGAGTCCGGGTATTTTACCTTGGCTTACGCGGACGAGGCATCTGCTTCCGGTGTGCGGCAGGGACAGATCTACAGCATACGGATCAACTCCTATAGCTATTCCGGAGGTGCTCATCCCAACAGCTATACCGACAGCTATCTCTTTGATCTGAAGCTTGGCCAGTTCATCGACCCTGCCCAGGTAGCGGACGATCCGGTTGCTTTTCAGAAGGGGGCAGCAGAGCTGCTGCTGGAAAAAGCCCAGGAACAGGACGAGGATGTCCAAGCGGGTTTTTATCCAGAGTACGCAGAGGTCATTTCCCGCTGGTACGAAGGCACGGTACTCTTTGACAGCGGGGGGATGACGGTGGTCTATTCCCCCTACGAGTTAGGCCCATATGCTTTGGGGACTGTTGAACTGAAAGTGGGATACGACGAATTGACGGAGCTGTTGGGGCCTGGTGGTCTGGAGAGACTTGGACTGACGGAAGAAATTGAATAGGCCTTTGAATGTGTTAACATAGGTATGAAGAAGAGAACCGTTTAAGCGGTTCTCTTTTTTTGTCCCAATCTCCACATTGAGCGATAGGAATAGGATTGCCCCGGCTGTGCATAGACTAAGAGGAACAGGTACACAGCCGCCGAAACGGCGGAGCGGGAAAGGAGCGATAGCTGTGGAGAGAAGTTCCACTGGAGGATATCGGGCGAAGCATCTGCAAAGGAGAAGCAGCGGGAAAAAGGAACGCTCAGCCTCAATTTCCCGTGAGGGGCGTGCTGTGATTCGCCTTACGGTGTGCGGTGTAATTTTTGTGCTTCTGGTGGCTGTCAAACTTCTCTTTCCTCAGACTGTCAGCCGTCTGGCACAGACGGCGGGGGAACTCATTGGTCGGGATGCTGATTTTGCTGAGGCCTTTGCCGCTATGGGCCGGGCAGTCAGCGGGGAGGAGACCGTGGGCGATTCCCTTCAGGATGCCTACACAGCGGTATTCAATCCTGCGGACGAAAGCGACGCCGTACTGGCCAATGCTGGAGCTGAGATAGAAGAAGACTATCTGGATCCTGCCGCCAAGCTAATACGCTTTACAGCAACTGAGTTGCCAGAGCAGACGGAGACAGCAGACTCAAATCCCGAGGTGTCTCTGCCGGAGAGTACCGCCTCTGAACCTCAGCAGGTGCCTGAGGTGGTGCAGCAATCCCAGGAGACGGAGCAGACGGAGATCCCGACGGAAACGGCAGGAGAGGAGACACAGCCGGAGGTGGAGGAGACGGCCACCGCCGCAGCCTCTCAGGTCTACACCATGCCCGCCATGCCGGAGAACGCCAGTCTGGAGCAGAGAAATCTGGGCTTTGCTCATACCAGCCCCATTGTGGCGCCACTTACATCCCCCTTCGGCTGGCGGGAGCACCCGGTCAGCGGAGGGACCCGATTCCACTACGGGGTCGATTTGGGGGCGGCCACCGGAACCGATATCTGTGCCTTTGCCGATGGAGAGGTCTATGCCACCGGAGACAGCAGCAGTCTAGGCTACTATATTATGATCCAGCATGAGGACGGCTATATGACGTTGTACGCTCACTGTAGTAAAATTACGGTTACCAGCGGCGCGGTGACCATGGGGCAGAAGATTGCCGAGGTGGGGGAGACTGGTATTGCCACCGGGCCCCATCTTCATTTTGAACTTCACGACGGGGACCTTTACCTCAACCCCATCTACTATGTGGAGCTGGCGTAAGCTTTCCGTTACCTGGGGAGCTGTGGGCCTGCTGGCCCTGGCGCTGCTTGCCGGGGCGGGAGAGGTGCTGCCGGTGGTGGTGCTGTCCGCCCTGTGCCATGAACTGGGCCATCTGACGGCCCTGGCTCTGGTGAAGGCCCCAATAGAGCAGATTCGTCTCACCGCCTTTGGGGCGGAGATCCGGGCGGATACCCGGTACCTGCCCTACGGTCGGGAGATCGTCTGCACTCTTGCGGGACCTGCGGTAAATCTCGTTCTGGCGGTAGTATTGGCCAGGATCGCGGGGGAGTACCTGATGGCGGGAGCCAACCTGTTTCTGGGGGTATTCAACCTGCTGCCCCTGCCCTCTCTGGATGGAGGCAGGGCCCTCCATCTGGCCATAAGCTGGGCTGCAGACCCGCTGCTGGCGGACCGGGTGTGCCGATGGGTGGGCCTGGTCTGCGGCGGGGTGCTGGCGGCGGGTGCTCTGGTCCTGGTGGTGCGCCACGGAACGGGTGCGTTTTTGCTGCTGGGGGCACTGGGCGCGTTTATCCCCCAATTACCTCTTGCAAAACGGCAGGAAAGTCGCTAAAATAGTACTGTTTATCCTGGGGTGATGTTGCCTGTACAGCATCTCTCAGGAAATGGATTGACAGTACCAAGGAGAATCGCCGTGGACAAGAGACTGGAGCGCATCCTACCCCGGGTGCAGAAGCCGGCCCGTTATGTGGGCGGAGAATACAACGAGATCAAAAAGGATAAGAAGGATGTGGAGCTGCGGGTAGCGTTCTGCTTCCCGGATACATACGAGATCGGTATGTCCAATCTGGGCTTCCGCATCCTCTACGGGATCATGAACAATATGCCCGGCGTGTGGTGCGAGCGGGTATTTGCCCCCTGGGGGGATATGGAGGAGGAGCTGCGGAAGGCGGACATTCCTCTCTATGCCCTGGAGTCCGGAGATCCGGTGGAGGAGTTCGACGTGGTGGCCTTTTCTGTAGGCTACGAGATGGCCTACCCCGCCATCCTCAACATGCTGGACCTGAGCAATATTCCCCTCCACGCCTCCGAGCGGACGGAACTGGCCCCCTTGGTTATCGCCGGCGGCACCGCCATGTACAACGCCGAGCCGCTGGCCGACTTCATCGACCTCGTCAGTCTGGGCGAGGGCGAGGATCTGACCGTGGAGCTGGTGGAGCTGTACCGCATCGCCCGCCGAGAGGGATGGAGCAAGCAGCAGCTGCTCCGTGCCGCCGCCCAACTGGACGGCGTTTACGTTCCTAGCCTGTACGATGTGACGTACCACGACGATGGTACCGTGGCGGCCATCACACCGCTGGACGGCGCGCCCGCCAGGGTGACAAAGCGCATCGTCCGCGATATGGACAAATCCTATTTCCCGGTCAAGACCATCGTTCCCAGCACGGAGATCGTGCAGGATCGCGTGACGCTGGAGCTGTTCCGCGGCTGTATCCGGGGCTGCCGGTTCTGTCAGGCGGGCTATGTCTACCGCCCGGTGCGCAGCCGCAGCCGCGACCTGTGCGCCGATTACTGCATCCGCTCCTGCGACGACACCGGCTATCAGGAGGTGACGCTGTCCAGCCTGTCCACCAGCGATTACCCGCCGCTGACCGGTCTGTGCGATGAGCTGGAGCCGTTCTGCGACCAGCGCCACGTCAGCCTGTCCCTGCCGTCCCTGCGGGCGGACAACTTCTCCATGGAGCTGATGCAGCGTCTGGCCAAGGGCCGCAAGACCGGCCTGACCTTCGCGCCGGAGGCGGGCACACAGCGCCTGCGGGATGTCATCAATAAGAATGTGACGCTGGACGATCTGCTGCAAAGCTGCCGTACCGCCTTTGCCGGCGGATACAGCGCTGTGAAGCTGTACTTCATGCTGGGTCTGCCCACGGAGACGGACGAGGACGTGCTGGGCATTGCCGACGTGGCCGCCCGGGTCATGCACGCATGGCGGGAGAGCGCCCAGAACAAGCAGCGGGGCGTCCGCATCACCGTGTCCACCAGCTGGTTCGTGCCCAAGCCCCACACCGCCTTCCAGTGGGAGCCCCAGATCTCCAAGCAGGAGTACGAGCGCCGCGTGGCGCTGCTGCGGGAGGCCATCAAGACCAGGACCGTCACCTATAACTGGCACGACTCCGACACCAGCTTTCTGGAGGCCGTGCTGGCGCGCGGCGACCGCCGTCTCGGAAAAGTGTTGGAAACAGCGTGGCGTAAAGGCGCAAAGCTTGACGCTTGGGAGGAGTATTTCTCGCTGGATCGTTGGCTGGAGGCCTTCGATGAATGCGGCCTAGACCCCCATTTTTACGCCAACCGCACCCGCTCGGAGGACGAGCTGATGCCGTGGAGCATGATCTCCTCCGGCGTTACGGAGCAGTACCTGCTGCGGGAGCGCCATCGGGCCTACGAGTCCGTCACCACGCCGGACTGCCGCACCCACTGCAACGGCTGCGGCGCCAATCTGCTGGTAGGAGGAAAATGCGATGTCTAAGCTGCGGCTGCTGTTTATCAAGGAGGCGCAGGCCTCCTATATATCCCATCTCGACCTGCTGCGCACGTTCCAGCGGGCCTTTCCGCGGACGGAATTGGACATCAAGCACTCGCAGGGCTACCATCCTCATCCCATTATCTCCATCGTCCTGCCCCTGCCGGTGGGGCAGTCCAGCGACTGCGAGCTGCTGGATTTCGAGGTGACGCAGGATACCGATGGCAGCGGCATCGCGGAGAAGCTGAACACCGGCATGCCCAGCGGCCTGCGGGTGCTGGACTGCTATCCCGCCGTCCGTCCCGTCCGGGAGCTGACATATCTCCGGGCCGACCTGACGCTGGAGTATGACAACGGCGTACCGGAAAACGCCGCCGCCCGCCTGACGGAGCTGCTGCGCCGCCCGGCGCTGGTGATCCAGAAGCGCACCAAGCGCAAGGAGCTGGCGGATGTTGATATCGCGCCCATGATAAAGGACTTTTCCTTTACGGATGGAGAGGGTGTTGTCACCGGCACGGTGACGGTGCTGGCCCAGAATCCCGGCCTGAATCCGCAGCTGTTGGAAAAGGCAGTGGAGCGGTATATGCCCGATTTGTCCCCGGATTTCCTCCGCATCCGCCGCCGCGCCGTGCTGGACGCCGAGGGACGGGATTTCCGGTAAAAACCCGCCGCTTGCCGCGGCCGGGAGAGGGAACAAGCAAAAATCGCGGAAATTCAAGATAAAAATCGCGGAAAATGTAAAGAAAGCTCTTGCTTTTCGGGGATTTCTGTGTTATCCTATCATGGTGTAAAAAGGGTAGTCCTCTGTCGCCGGTGTTCCGAAAAGTGCGGAAACCATACAAATAGCGGCATGAACACCTATATTATTAGGAGGAAAAATCCATGGATCTCATCAAGGCTCTGAACGAGAAGCAGCTGAAGGAAGTGCCTCAGGTACTGGTGGGCGATACCGTCCGCGTACATGTGAAGGTCAAGGAAGGCGCCCGTGAGCGTATCCAGGTCTTCGAGGGCACCGTCATCGCCAAGAAGCACGGCGGCATCACCGAGACCATCACCGTGCGCCGCATCTCCTACGGTGTCGGTGTGGAGAAGGTCTTCCCCGTGCACTCTCCCTCCATCGACAAGATCGAGGTGGTCCGCAACGGTGCTGTGCGGCGTGCCAAGCTGTACTATCTGCGCGGCCGCGTGGGCAAGGGCGCCAAGGTCAAGGAAAAGCTGTGATCCAAGACGAAAGAGAGGCGAAAGCCTCTCTTTTTTCTTGTCACACAAAATTTCCCCGGCATCTTGTGATTTTGACGGTTCTTTGATATACTAGCATACGTTATTGTGAAAAACTGCGGTGCTGGAGGAGGCGGTCACGTGCGGGGAGGAAAACGGCTCAACAGGGACGCGCTTTCCCTCCGCGGGCTGTACGAGTGGGTGCAGGTGCTGGTGTGCGCCGTGACAGCAACGGTGCTGCTGTTCACCTTTGCGGCGCGGGTGGTGCTGGTGTCCGGCCCCTCCATGCGGGAGACGCTCCAGCATCAGGACTGCCTGCTGGTGATGAACGCCCACCTGTGCGGTGGATTTGAGGCCGGGGACATCGTCATCATCCGGAAGGAGAGCTTCAAGGACGGGGAGCCCATCGTGAAGCGGGTGATCGCCACGGAGGGCCAGACGGTGGACATCGACTTTACCGCTGGTGCCGTCTATGTGGATGGGCAGCTGCTGGAGGAGGACTACATCCGCCAGCCCACCTATCTGGAGGAGGGGCTGGAGTTCCCTGTCACCGTGCCGGAGGGCTGCGTCTTTGTTATGGGCGACAACCGCAACGACAGCGATGACAGCCGGGATCCGGAGCTGGGGCCGGTGGATACCCGGCAGATTTTGGGCCGGGCGGTGTTCCTGTTGTTCCCAGGCGTGACTGCGGACACCGACAAGCGGGACTTCGGCAGGATCGGCCCGCTGACATAAGGACAAGGAGACCTCCGGCGGGGGGCTTTCCATCAACAGGGGCGAAAGCGCCCGCGGAGGTTTTGCAGACATGTGGAAGAAAGAGAAGAAGCAGGAGACGCAGGAGGTGTCTCCGGAAAAGGAGGAGGGCCGGGACCTGTATGAGTGGGCCCAGGCGCTGGTGTGCTCCGTGCTGGCGGTGGTGCTGCTGTTCACCTTCGTCATCCGGCTCATCGGCGTGGACGGCCACTCCATGGTGCCCACCCTGCAGGACGGAGACCGGCTGCTGGTGCTGAACGCCATGCTGGACAACGACTATGAGTACGGCGACATCGTGGTGCTGCGGAAGGACACCTTTCTGGAGGAGCCCATCGTGAAGCGGGTGATCGCCACGGAGGGCCAGACGGTGGACATCGACTTCGTCTCCGGCGCCGTCTATGTGGACGGGGAGCTGCTGGAGGAGGACTATATCAACGAGCCCACCTATGTGGAGGAGGGGACGGAATTTCCCCTGACGGTGCCGGAGGGCTCCATTTTCGTCATGGGCGACAACCGAAACCACTCCAGCGACAGCCGCAGCAGCGACCTTGGCACGGTGGACACCCGGTATGTCATCGGCAAGGCGGTGTTCCTGCTGTTTCCCGGCGCGGACGAGGCCACTGGGCAGCGGGACTTCGGCCGCATCGGCCCCATTGCGGGGATCGACTGAGCCACGGGGACAGCTTCCTGAGAAGAATTGATTGGGCGCCGCCCGCCGGGGCGGCGTGAGGTAGGACTATGAATATTCAATGGTATCCCGGTCACATGACCAAAACCCGGCGGATGATCGCCGAGCAGATCAAACATGTGGATGCAGTGTGCGAAATCGTGGACGCCCGGATCCCCGTGTCCAGCCGGAACCCGGATGTGGACGAACTGACGGCGGGGAAGCCCCGGCTGGTGGTGCTGAACCGGGTGGACCAGGCGGACCCGGACGCCACGAAGCGGTGGGCGGCCTGGTTCCGGGCAAAGGGGTACGCGGTGATGGAGTCCGACGCCAAGAGCGGCGCCGGGACAAAGCAGTTCGCCGCCGCTGTCAAGACGCTTCTTGCGGACAAGCTGCGCGCCTATGCGGAAAAGGGGCAGAACCGGGTGGTCCGGGTGATGATTTTGGGCGTGCCCAACGTGGGCAAGTCCACCTTTATCAACAGGATCGCCGGCCGCAAGACTGCCAAAACCGAGGACCGGCCCGGTGTCACCCGGGCCAAGCAGTGGGTGCCCATCGACCGCGGGCTGGAACTGCTGGATACCCCCGGCATTCTGTGGCCCAAGTTTGAGGACCAGAGCGTGGGGCTGAACCTGGCCTACACCGGCGCGGTGAAGGACGAGATCCTGGACATGGAGACCCTGGGCTGCCACCTGATGGCGTACCTGGGCACCAACTATCCGGAGGCCCTGAGGACCGGCTACAAGCTCCCGTCCCTGCCGGAGCGTCAGGACGGCGAGGAGGACGTGGCCTGGGGCTACCGCCTGCTGGAGGCCGCCGGGAAAAAGCGGGGCTTTCTGATCTCCGGCGGCGAGGTGGACACGGAGCGGATGGCCAAGATCCTGTTGGACGAGTATAGAGCTGGCAAGCTGGGACGCTTCACACTGGAAATGCCGGAGGAGACGGAACAGCCCGCGACGTCAGAATGAGGGAGGCGCGCCTATGAACTGCCCGTCTTGCGGAAAAGAGATGGAGCGGGGGAGCCTTTATACGGAGCTGGGGCGGGGCCTTTTCTTCCTGCCGCCCGGCGGAAAAGTGGGATTCTGGGATACGAAGCGCAGTGTGGAACAGCACGGCGGGATTGTTTTGGATGGCCCGCATCATATACGGGGGAGCGACCGCGCAACTGTACATGGCTATGTCTGCCGCGCCTGCAAAAAGATCCTTCTGGAGTATTGACATCACTTGGCGGGAATCGCGGAAAGCGAAGGAACCTGCCCTGCGAGGAGGGAGGCATATCCATGAACTGCCCTGTCTGCGGAAAAGAGATGGAAAAGGGCCATGTCATCACCAAGAACAGCATCGGTCTTTTTTTCATGCCGGGAGAGAAAGACCTCCGCACGTTTTATACGAGGCGGAACATCGAGGCAGATGGCGGCATTGTGCTGGACGGACCGATGACGTTCCGCTACAACCGGACATGGCTTCCCGCCTGGGTCTGTCGCACCTGCAAGAAGATCGTCATGGAGTATTGGTAGGATGGAAATGGACCTCTGGACCTATGAGCGTGAACAATGGAATAGTGGTCTCACGGCCCTCTGCGGAGTGGACGAGGCAGGAGCCGGGCCCCTGGCGGGGCCGGTGTACGCCGCTGCCGTCATTCTGCCCCGGGAGATCGGTTTTCCTGGCCTCAACGACTCCAAAAAGCTGACGGCGAAGAAGCGGGATGTCCTGTTCGACCAGATCACCGCCACGGCAGAGGCGTACAGCATCGCCTTTGTGACGGCGGAGGAGATCGACAGTTTGGATATCCTCAACGCCCGGATGCTGGCTATGAACCGGGCCATTGAGGGGTTATCCATTCGGCCGGACCTGTGCCTCATTGACGGCAACCGGGACCATGGCAGCAGCGTCTCCATCACGGCGCCCCACATGTGCCTGGTAGGCGGGGACGGGAAGAGTGCCTCCATTGCGGCGGCCTCCATCCTGGCCAAGGTCAGCCGGGACCGGTATGTGACCGGCGTGCTGGACCGGGAGTATCCCCAGTACCAGTTTGCCAAACACAAGGGCTATGGGACGAAGCTCCACTATGAAATGCTGGATCGGTACGGCCCCTGCCCTGCCCACCGGCGGACTTTTCTGAAGAAGTGGGAGGCCCGGCGCACATGAATACCACCAAGGCCCTGGGGGACCGGGGCGAGGCCGCAGCGGCACAGTACCTGCGGAAGAGGGGCTGCCAGTTGCTGGCAAGCCAATGGCGCTGCCGGTACGGAGAGCTGGATCTGGTGGCCCGGGACAGAGACGGCACCATCTGCTTTGTGGAAGTAAAGCTGCGCAGCGGCAGCTTCGCGGGCCTGCCGCGGGAGGCGGTGGACCGGCGGAAGCAGGAACGGCTCCGGGCCGCAGCGGCCTGCTATCTCAGTCAGCACGACCTGGACGCTCCCGCCCGGTTCGATGTGGCGGAGGTTTATACGGATGGGGTTCACCGCCCCCTCCGGCTGGAATATTTGGAAAATGCGTTTTGAAAAACAGTCAGAAGGAGAGAGCGACATGAAGTATTACAGCACACGGGACGCCGCCGTCCGCATGGACGCAGCGGAGGCCATCAAGATGGGCCTGAGCCGGGACGGCGGCCTGCTGACCCCCTGCGGGATCCCGCAGATCGACCGGGCTTTTTTGGAGAGCCTGGTGAATGTCCGGTACCAGGAGCGGGCTGCCAAGGTCATGGGCCTGTACCTGACCGACTACACCTATGAGGAGCTGTCCGGATTTGCGGAGAACGCCTACGGCCCTGAGAAGTTCGACTGCGACGTCGTGGCCCCTGTCCGCACGGTGGACGAGACCACCCACTGCCTGGAGCTGTGGCACGGCCCCACCAGCGCCTTCAAGGACATGGCCCTGCAGATGTTGCCCCAGCTGCTCTCCGCTGCCCTCCGCAAGACCGGGGAGGCCAAGACGGTGTGCATCCTGGTGGCCACCTCCGGCGACACCGGCAAGGCCGCCATGGAGGGCTTTGCGGATGTGCCCCAGACCAAGATCCTGGTGTTCTATCCCAGGGACGGCGTCAGCGAGATTCAGAAGCTCCAGATGGTCACCCAGGAGGGGGCCAATGTGGGTGTCTGCGCCGTGGAGGGGAACTTCGACGACGCCCAGAACGGCGTGAAGCGGATCTTCTCCGATGAGGCCATGCGGAAACAGCTGGCGGACAGGGGGTATTTCCTCTCCTCTGCCAACTCCATCAACTGGGGCCGCATCCTGCCTCAGGTGGTCTACTATGTCTCTGCCTACTGCGATCTCCTCAACCAGGGGGAGATCCGCCTGGGGGACAAGGTGAACTACTGCGTGCCCACCGGCAACTTCGGCAACATTCTGGCCTGCCACTACGCCGGGAAAATGGGTATCCCGGTGGGCAAGCTGATCTGCGCCAGCAACTGCAACGACGTGCTTACGGACTTTATCCGCACCGGCATCTACGACCGCAACCGGCCCTTCCATACCACCATGTCCCCCTCCATGGACATCCTCATCTCCAGCAACCTGGAGCGGCTTCTCTTTGAGCTCTCCGGCGGGGATGATGCCTTGGTACGGGAGTACATGGAACAGCTGAAGACCACCGGCCGCTATGAGATCACAGCGGAGATGAAGGAGAAGCTGCAGATCCTGTTCTATGGCGGCTTTGCCTCCGAGGCGGATACCACCGCCACCATCACCGCCCTCTATGCCGACGGCTACCTCATCGACACCCACACCGCCGTGGCCGCCAAGGTGCTGGAGGACTACCGCCGGGAGACCGGGGACGACACCGTAGCGGTGTTTGCCTCCACTGCCTCCCCCTACAAGTTCTGTGACAGCGTCCTCAATGCCATCGGGGAGACGCCGGTATCCGACAGCGTGGACCGCATTGCCCAGCTGGAAAAGGTCTCCGGCGTGAGCGCCCCACGGCGGCTGGCGGCCCTGAAGGGCAAGACGCCGCGGTTTGACGGTGTAACGAAGCGGGAAGACATGGAGAAAGTGGTTCTCAACTTCCTGCGCTGAGCGGGGAGGCAGGCAGAGATCAGATTAGGAGAGGAATAGCCTATGGCCCTGTACGCCATCGGAGACCTGCACCTGGGGCTGAGTGTCAACAAGCCCATGGATGTGTTCGGCCCCGGATGGGATAACCATGTGGAGCGGCTGTGCCGCGCCTTTGCACAACTACATGACGACGATGTGACGGTGCTCTGCGGCGACACCTCCTGGGCCATCGACTTTGCCCAGAGCCTTGCGGATTTCCGGCTCATCGACAGCTTTCCGGGGAAGAAGATCATCATAAAGGGAAACCACGACTACTGGTGGAACACCGCCGCCAAGATGAAGCGCTTCTTCTCCGACAATGGTCTCACCACCCTGGAGATCCTCCATAATAATTGCCACACCTACGGGGACTACGCCATCTGCGGTACCCGGGGATGGTTCTATGAGGAGGAGCAGACCGGCCACAACGAGAAGGTGTTCAACCGGGAGGTGATCCGGCTGGAGGCGTCGCTGAAGGCGGCGGAGGGGCGGCCCATCCTGGCCTTCCTGCACTATCCGCCTCTCTACACAGGCTACCGCTGTCCGGAGATCATTGCCAAGCTGGAGGAATATGGCGTGGAGCGCTGCTGCTACGGCCATCTCCACGGCCCCACCCATAAGCGGGCCATTGAGGGAAAGGTGGGTACGGTGGACTACAGCCTGGTATCCGCCGACTACCTGGGGTTTGTCCCCAAAAAAATCTTGGATTAACGGAAAATAATTTGTCTAGGTACTGGAATTTTGTATTTTCCTGTGATACAATACTATGCTGGCTGACTGTGAAGGCCGACAGTAAACGGAGGAAAAAGACATGAGTGTGAAAAGCTGCGAGAAACGCGAGAAGAGCATGGTCGAAATGACCGTAGAAGTGAGCGCTGCCGATTTTGAGGCCGCTGTTGAGAAGGCCTACAGAAAGCAGCGTGGTAAGATCAATATGCCCGGCTTCCGCCCCGGCAAAACGCCCAAGTCCATCATTGAAAAACGTTTCAAGAAGGAAATTGAAGAAGAACTGCTGGACACTCTTTTTGAAACGGCCTGCTCCGCCGCTCTGGAAGAAAATCCCAAATTGAAAGTGCTCAACTTCGGCAAGCCGGAACAATCCCTCGACGACCAGGGAAATTACACCGCCACCAGCGCGATGACCGTGGTTCCCGAATTCGAACTGCCGGAATACAAGGGCATCGAAGTCAAGGTCCCCTCCTCCGAAGTGACGGAAGCGGACGTGGAGGAAGCCCTGAACTCCCTGGCCGAACAGATTGCGGAATTTACCCCCGTGGACCGCGCCGCGAAGAAGGATGACGTGGCGATCATTGATTTCAAGACCACCCTGGACGGCAAGCCCGTAGCGGAAGCCGCGGGCAAGCCCGTAGGCTTCCTGGAAGGCCGCGACGGCCAGTGGATGAAAGTGGAGGAAGACCAGTTCCTGCCCGGCTTCGCCTCCGCCTTGGAAGGCTTGAAGGCCGGCGACAGCAAGGATATCACCGTCACCATTCCGGATACCTTCCCGATGGCGGAACTGCGCGGCAAGGAACTCGTGTTCCACACCACCGTGAAGGAAGTGCGTGAAAAGCAGCTCCCGGCCATGGATGACGCCTTTGCGGAAAAGGTGCTTCCCGGCAAGAACCTGGAAGAACTGAAAACCGCCCTGAAGGAAAACCTGGCCCAGCGCAAGACCATGCAGATTGACGAAGCCAAGGCCGACCAGATCACGGAAAAGCTGGCGGACATGCTTGACTTCAACCTGCCGGAAGCCGTCGTGGAACGCGAAGTGTACGGTATCCTCCAGCAGAAGATGCAGCAGGCCATGTACAGCGGGAACGCCCCGGCGGACATGGACAAGTTTGTGGAGGAAGCCCGCGAAGAAGCCAGAAAGGAAGCCAAGCGCAATCTCAAGGTCTTCTTCATGCTCCAGGAAGTGGCCCAGGTGGAAAAAATCGCCGTCACGGAAATGGAACTCTACAATGAAGTGGCCCGCCAGGCCCGCCAGCAGAAAAAGAACCTCAAGTCCTACATCCGCGAACTTCAGCGCGAAGGCCGCGTGCATGGCATCAGAATGAGCCTGCTGACAGCCAAGGTTCTGGACTTCCTGACAAAAGAGGCCAAAGTAACGGTAGACGAGCAATAACCCTCCTCTGCACAAGACACCTTACCAGGGGGAGTTGGCGCGCACATGCCCGACTCCCCCGTTTTGCATCCTGCAGACGGGTAGCATACATTAAATAAAACAACATCCCATCTTCAACAAACATGTTTCAAGACCAATCTTCCAAATCAGGCCCCATGAACGCCTACTACGTCCCCATGGTGGTGGAGCAGGACGGCCGCGGCGAACGAGCCTTTGACATTTACTCCCGCCTCCTGAAGGACCGCGTCATCTTCATCGGTTCCGCCATTGACGACGATGTGGCGAACTCCGTGATTGCCCAGCTTCTGTTCCTCCAGATGGCCGACCCGAAAAAAGACATCCACGTGTACATCAACTCCCCCGGCGGCTCCGTCACCGCGGGCCTGGCGATTTACGACACGATGCAGTTCGTCTCCTGTGACGTGAACACGTACTGCCTGGGCATCGCCGCCTCCATGGGGTCCGTCCTTCTGGCGGCGGGCACGCCCGGCAAGCGCTTCTGCCTGCCGAACTCCCATGTGATGATCCACCAGGTTTCCGGCGGCGCCCAGGGCACCGCCTCCGACGTGGAACGCACCATCGGCTTCATGTTCAACCTCAAGAAGCGCCTCAACGGCATTCTGGCCAAGCACACCGGCAAAACGGAAAAGCAGATTGAAAAGGACGCCGACCGCGACAACTACATGACCGCTGAGGAAGCCGCGGCCTACGGCCTGGTGGACAAGGTGCTGACGCATCATTCCGACGGACGGGACGACAAGAAAAAGGCCAAGGCCTGACCCCTGCCTCCCCCATTTCTCTCTCCCTGAAAAACCATGTCCGGTTCCAACCCTCATATTCCTGCCTGTTCCTGCTGCGGCAAGCCCGGGAACAAGGTGGACAAGCTCATCCAGATAGCGGAAGACTTCTATATCTGCAACAATTGCGTTGAAATTTGCGTCAACATGATTGTGAAGGATACCGGCCTTCCGCTGGCGACCCGCTTCATCCGCGGCATTCTGAGCATGGAGCCCTCCGCCTATGCCATGTGCCAGGCGGAGGCCCGCAAGGCCGCTGCCGCGGATATGCTCAAGGAAACGCCGGGAGCCCCGGCCTCCTACGAAGGACCGCTGCCCACGCCGGAAGAAATGTGCGCCACGCTCAACCAGTACGTCATTGGCCAGGATTACGCCAAAAAAGTGCTCTCCGTAGCCGTGTACAACCACTACATGCGCCTGCGCCAGAGCGCCGTGATGCTGGAGGACGAATCCCTGGACGACGTGGAAATTGAAAAATCCAACATCCTGCTGGCCGGCCCTACCGGCTCCGGAAAAACCCTGCTGGCGAAAACGCTGGCGAAAATGCTCAACGTCCCCTTCTGCATTGTGGACGCCACCACGCTGACGGAAGCCGGCTACGTGGGCGAAGACGTGGAAAACATCATCCTGCGCCTTCTCCAGGCCGCGAACTTTGACGTAGCCAAGGCGGAACAGGGCATCATCTATGTGGATGAAATCGACAAGATCGGCCGCAAGACCCAGAACGTCTCCGTCACGCGGGACGTCTCCGGGGAAGGCGTGCAGCAGGCCCTGCTGAAAATCATTGAAGGCACCATCTGCAACGTTCCGCCCACCGGGGGCCGCAAACACCCGCAGCAGGAATACATCCGCGTCAACACGGAAAAAATCCTCTTCATCGTGGGCGGGGCCTTCGTCGGACTGGAAGACATCATCCGCAAACGCCTCGGCGCCACCCAGATGGGGTTCGGAGCCATCACGGAACAGCGCGACCGCAAGGAATACTCGGAAGAGGAAGTCCTGGCCCAGGCGATGCCGGAAGACCTCTTCTCCTTCGGCATGATTCCGGAGCTCGTAGGACGCCTGCCCATCTTCTGCCCGCTCTCCAAGCTGGATGAAGGCCAGCTCGTCCGCCTGCTCACGGAACCTAAAAATGCCCTGGTCAAGCAATACTCCAAACTGCTCGCCATGTACGGCGCCAGGCTGGATGTGCAGCCGGACGCCCTGAAAGCCATGGCCGCGGAAGCCATGGAACGCGGCACGGGAGCCCGCGCCCTGCGTTCCATCTTTGAAACCCTCATGCTGGACGTCATGTACAAGGTGCCCAGCATGGAAGACGCGGACTCCGTCACCATCACCAGGGAAACGGTTACCGACAAAAAACCGGCGCAAATCCGCCAGGCCTCCTAACTCCCCCGCTTCTCCGCCATGCCGGAATCCCTCACCGTTCTGGGAATAGAATCCTCCTGTGATGAAACGGCGGTCGCCATCCTGCGTTCCGCCGGGGAGGGAAAAGCGCCGGAAATACTCTCCTCCATCATCTCCTCCCAGATCGCCATCCACCGCCGGCACGGCGGCGTGGTGCCGGAGCTGGCCTCCCGCAACCACTCGGCGGACCTTCCCGGAGTCATCCGGGCCGCGTGCCGTGAAGCCGGCGTGACCCCGGCGGACATCGATGTCTTCGGCGCCACGGGCGGCCCCGGCCTGGTAGCCGCCCTGCTGGTAGGCAACAGCACGGCCAAGGCGCTGGCGCTGGCGACGGGAAAGCCCTTCGTCTCCGTCAACCATCTGGAAGGCCATTTGCTCTCCCCCTTCCTTAAACGTCCCGGAGGCCCCGTTCCCCATCTGGGCATGGTCGTCTCCGGCGGCCATACCCTCTTTGTGGATGTGCGCGGCGTGGGGGACTACCGCCTCCTGGGCCGTTCCCTGGACGACGCCGCAGGGGAAGCCTTTGACAAGGTGGGAAAAATGCTCGGCCTCCCCTACCCCGGCGGCCCGGAAATCGACCGCATGGCGGCGCACGGCGACCCGCAGGCCTTCTCCTTCCCCCGCGCCCTGATGAAGGAGCACACGGCCAATGTCTCCTTCTCCGGCCTGAAAACGGCCGTTCTCTACACCCTCCCCAGGCTGACGGCAAGCGGCGACCCTCACGACCTGCCGGAACAGACCCTGCGCGATCTCTGCGCCTCCTTCCAGCGTGCCGTGACGGACGTACTGATTCACAAGGCGCTGCATGCCCTGCGCGTTTCCGGCCACCGCACCCTTTCCGTTTCCGGCGGCGTCTCCTGCAACGGGGAACTGCGCTCCCGCCTGAAAGCCGCCTGCGACCGTGAAAACGTGGAACTGGTCCTGCCGGACTTTGACCTGACGACGGACAATGCCGCCATGATCGCCTATGTCACCTGCCTGAAAGCCCGCAGGGGGCTGTTCCACTCTCTGGATGAAGACGTTGACCCCAATCTCAAATTAACGGAGGATCTGAACAGATCCAAATATTCAACGCATTCCTGATAAAGATATTACACATGAACACCCCGTATTTTCGGCATAATGATAAAAAAATGTTCATGTTTTCATTGACATCCCGTATTTAAAAACGTAACATAGCGTCCGCTTTTCGTCAGGCAACACGGGAGGATGCTATTTATCCGCTAGAACCGCAGGTTTGGGCGGATTTACAACTCTCTAAGAGCAGCGAAAGGCGGAAGAAGTCTATGCTTCTGTAGCTCAGGGGTAGAGCGCATCCTTGGTAAGGATGAGGTCGCGGGTTCAATTCCCGCCAGAAGCTCCATCTTCAAGCTAGACCCATAGCAGCCCAAACCTAAACAAAACATTATGGCTAAAGAGCAATTCCAGCGCAACAAGCCCCACGTGAACGTGGGCACCATCGGTCACGTTGACCACGGCAAAACCTCCCTTACCGCCGCCATTACTTCAGTGCTCGCTAAGAAGGGTTTCGCCGAAGCACGCGGCTATGACCAGATCGACGCCGCTCCCGAAGAACGCGAACGCGGCATTACCATCTCCACGGCCCACGTTGAATACGAAACGGAAAACCGTCACTATGCCCACGTTGACTGCCCCGGACACGCCGACTATGTGAAGAACATGATCACCGGCGCTGCCCAGATGGACGGCGCCATCCTCGTGGTTGCCGCTTCCGACGGCCCGATGCCGCAGACCCGCGAACACATCCTCCTTGCCCGCCAGGTGGGCGTCCCCGCCATCGTCGTTTACATGAACAAGTGCGACCTGGTTGACGACCCCGACCTGATCGAACTCGTGGAAATGGAAATCCGCGAACTTCTCAACGAATACGAATTCCCGGGCGACGACACCCCCATCATCAAGGGTTCCGCCGTTAAGGCTCTGGAAGGCGACGCCGCCGCTGAAGACTCCATCATGGAACTCATGGCTGCCGTTGACTCCTACATCCCGCAGCCCGAACGCCCCGTGGACCAGCCCTTCCTCATGCCCGTGGAAGACGTGTTCTCCATCTCCGGCCGCGGCACCGTGGCTACCGGCCGTATCGAACGCGGCATCGTCAAGAAGATGGAAGAAGTCGAAATCATCGGCATCAAGGACACCCAGAAGACCGCCGTTACGGACATCGAAATGTTCCGCAAGCTGCTTGACGAAGGCCAGGCCGGTGACAACGTTGGCCTGCTCCTCCGCGGCCTGAAGAAGGAAGACATCGAACGCGGCCAGGTGATCATCAAGCCCGGCACCGTGAAGCCCCACAAAAACTTCAAGGCTGAAGTTTACGTCCTGACCAAGGAAGAAGGCGGCCGTCACACCCCGTTCTTCAACAACTACCGCCCGCAGTTCTACTTCCGCACGACGGACGTGACCGGCTGCTGCACCCTTCCCGAAGGCGTGGAAATGGTGATGCCCGGCGACAACGTCAACCTGGAAGTCCAGCTCATCACTCCGATCGCCATGGAAAAAGCCATGCGATTCGCTATCCGCGAAGGCGGCCGCACCGTGGGTGCCGGTCGTATCAGCGAAATCCTTGACTAAGTTCCCCTGGAACTTGTAGAGGAATCTACATAGGTTTAATGAGGGGGCCTCCCCGCAGGCCCCCTCATTTCCCACGAAAGAAGAGACACCAACAGGTCAGTAGTTCAATTGGTAGAGCGTTGGTCTCCAAAACCAAAAGTTGGGGGTTCGAGTCCCTCCTGACCTGCC
>OOIG01000964.1_pt1 | contig 22734 bp, 18 predicted proteins | sample 1692091 | NCBI WGS metagenome assembly OOIG01 (sample SAMN06348188, study PRJEB24527) | human gut metagenome | biome: human gut; feature: ankylosing spondylitis patient; material: feces | host: Homo sapiens | place: China | collected 2015-10 | reverse complement strand
TATCTGCAACCGAAGACAACCGGGAGAAGACGGTGCTGGATCTTGTGAGACCGGAAGATCGGAAAAATGGTCTGTTTCCGGTGGGAAGACTGGACAAAGATACGGAAGGACTGCTTCTGATCACAGACGACGGAGCACTGGCGCATGAATTGCTTTCTCCAAAGAAACATGTGGACAAGACCTATTTTGTCAGAGTAGAGGGGAATGTGACACCGGAAGCAGTCGCGAAACTTGAAGAAGGCGTGGATATCGGAGAAGCGAAACTGACCATGCCGGCAAAAGCAGAAATCGTAGGCGGAAGCTTTGAAGAGATAGACGGATCTTTCGGACAGACAGCACGTGTCCGCAGAGAAAATCTCCCGGAAGTCTACACAGAACTCCATCTGACGATCCACGAGGGCAAATTCCACCAGGTCAAACGGATGATGGAAGCAGTCGGAACACCGGTCCTCTACCTCAAAAGGATCTCCATGGGAACTCTCACCCTCCCGGATGATCTCAAAAAAGGCGAATGCCGTCCGCTGACAGAGAAAGAAGTAACAGAACTGAAAGAAAGCGTAAAACGTTAAAGAATCAGTAAAATTCATAAGAAAAAGTGCGAAAACCCTCTTTACACGGAGGGTTTTCTTATGCTATACTCTAGAAGTTGCAATGTGCGTAAAGACGCACAAATAAAAAGTCACGTACAGAGATTCCGATGGATGGTGCCCTTACGGTGTGAGGTTGGGTCCGGATAGAAAATGATCTGTACGGAAGAATTTAACCAAAAAGGAGAACAAACATGAGCGTTATTTCAATGAAACAGCTTTTGGAAGCAGGTGTTCATTTCGGACATCAGACAAGAAGATGGAACCCTAAAATGGCTCCATACATCTACACAGAGAGAAATGGTATCTACATCATCGACCTGCAGAAATCTGTAGGCAAAGTTGATGAGGCTTACAAAGCTATGGCAGATATCGCTGCTGATGGTGGTACTATTCTTTTCGTAGGAACAAAGAAACAGGCTCAGGATGCAATCAAAACAGAAGCAGAGCGTTGTAACATGTTCTATGTAAACGAGAGATGGTTAGGTGGTATGCTTACTAACTTCAAGACAATCCAGAGCCGTATTGCAAGATTAAAAGCAATCGAAACTATGGAAGAGGATGGAACATTTGATGTTCTTCCTAAGAAAGAAGTTATCAAATTAAAGAAAGAATTAGACAAATTACAGAAGAACTTAGGCGGAATTAAAGAAATGAAGAAGATTCCAGATGCTATCTTTATCGTAGATCCTAAGAAAGAAAGAATCTGCGTTCAGGAAGCTCATTCCTTAGGAATTCCACTTATTGGTATTGCAGATACAAACTGTGATCCGGAAGAGTTAGATTATGTAATTCCTGGTAACGATGATGCAATCAGAGCCGTTAAATTAATCGTTTCTAAAATGGCAGATGCTGTTATCGAAGCAAATCAGGGAACTGTTGATGTTGACACTGAAGCTGCAGAGGATGCAGAAGAAGCTGTAGAGGCATAAGAACAGTATTTTAAACGATAAGAAACACACAACGTGTGTATAAAACAGGACAGACAGTAATTGCCTGTCCTTACCTTTAGAAAAAATAAATGGAGGAAAATGAAGATGGCTATTACAGCAGCAATGGTAAAAGAACTGCGTGAATTAACCGGCGCAGGAATGATGGATTGTAAAAAAGCATTAGGTGAAACAGACGGCAACATGGATGAGGCTGTTGAATATTTAAGAAAAAACGGACAGGCAAAAGCTGAGAAGAAAGCTGGAAGAATCGCAGCAGAAGGTCTTTGTACTGTTGTAGTAAAAGATGATAAGACAGCAGCAGTTGTTGAAGTTAACTCTGAAACAGACTTCGTTGCTAAAAATGATACATTCCGTGAGTTTGTAGAGGCTGTTGCAACACAGGCAGTAAACTCTGACGCAGCAGACATGGATGCATTCATGGAAGAAAAATGGAATGCAGATGAAAGCAAGACAGTAAAAGATGCATTAGTAGAGAAAGTTGCAGTTATCGGAGAGAACTTAAAGATTCGTAGATTCGAAAAGGTTGTAGCTGAGAATGGTTGTGTAGTATCTTATATCCATGGCGGCGGAAGAATCGGTGTTATCGTTGATGCTGACACAACTGTTGTAAATGATGCAGTAAAAGAAGCATTAACCAACATTGCAATGCAGATAGCAGCTTTAAATCCAAAATATGTTTCCAGAGATGAAGTAAGTGCAGATTACATCGCACATGAGAAAGAAATTCTCTTAGCTCAGATTATGAATGATCCGAAAGAGTCCCAGAAACCGGAAAAGGTTATCCATGGAATGATCGAAGGACGTATCAGCAAAGAGTTAAAAGAAATCTGCTTAGTAGATCAGGTATATGTAAAAGCAGAAGATGGAAAACAGACAGTTGGAAAATACTTAGAGCAGGTTTCCAAAGAAGTTGGTGCTCCTGTATCTGTTAAGAAGTTTGTACGTTTCGAAACAGGTGAAGGTTTGGAGAAGAAAAATGAAGACTTTGCTGCAGAAGTTGCTGCTCAGATAGCAGGAAACTAAGTAAAAGCTTAGCACAAATTGTAAAGGTATATAAAATTCCCCTGTAGAGTGATTTCTGCAGGGGAATTTTCTGACAAAAGAAGGAAAAATCTCAAGAAGTAATTCAATTAAAATTATTTTTTATAGTGATATTTTGTTAAAGTGTGTTACAATAGAAAAGAGATTTTATGACCGGGAGGTCACTACATGGAAGAGAAGACCACGAAGGGGTTAAAGGAACAGCGGGAAAGGCGAAAACGCATTAATCGCATGAAGACGGGGATTATAACATCTATCTTCGCCTGGATGCTGATATCGATTATTTTGTGCGTGGTATTGTTGTGCCGGGTAATTTCTTTACAGAACCAGATAGACAGGCTGGTATCAAGCGGTATTGTTTCCGGAAAGGTACAGCAGGACGAGAACCAGTCGAAAGGAGAAATGTCTACTGGAACGGAATTACAGACAGACACAGAATATCAGGATCAGAATGCAGACAGTTCGATTGTCCAGCCATTGGTGGCAGAGGATGAAAGCAACAAGGCACAGCCGGGAGATCAGCTTAAAGTATATCTTACCTTTGATGATGGACCAAGTTCCAATACGGCAGCTATTCTTGATACATTGGCGCAGTATAATGTGAAAGCAACATTTTTTGTTGTAGGAAAAGAAGATGAAGAGTCCCAGGAGATGTATAAAAGAATTGTAAATGAGGGGCACACACTGGGAATGCATTCTTATTCCCATAAATACAGTGTGATTTACGATTCGCTTGAAAATTTTGAGGATGATTTTACCAAAATACAAAATTATCTTTATGATATAACGGGAGAGGATTGCCATTATTATCGTTTCCCGGGTGGAAGCAGCAATCAGGTCAGTAATACAGATATGAAAGAGTTTATAAAATATCTGAATGATCAGGATGTTACTTATTTTGACTGGAATGTAACCAGTGGTGATGCTACATCACAGGCATATACAGCAGACGAGCTGGTAGATAATGTGTTAGAGGATGTGGTAAAATATAAAACATCGGTTGTGTTACTTCATGATGCAAATACGAAGGAGACAACGGTGGAAGCCTTAGGTCCGATGATTGAGGCACTACAGGCACAGGGAGTAGAGTTACTTCCGATTACTGAGGATACAACTGTAATACAGCATATTAGTGCAGACAGTGTTCAATAGAAAAAATGGAGGTTTTTAAGAATGAGCTTTTTTAAAGATTTTAAAGAGGATTTATCACAGGCAGTGAACGAACTGGTACCGGGTGAAGACGCAACAGAGGCAGCAGAGCAGGATAACGATGTAGTAGTCAATACATTGGAAGATGAACTGGATGTGGAGTCTGAATTATCCAAATTGGACGGACTTTTAGAAAAGGTTACCAAGGATGCCAATGCTCCGGTAGAGAAGGAAGCACCGGCACAGGAAACAGAAACAAAAGTAGAGACACCAGCTGCAGAAGAAAAAGAAGATTTACATATTCAGGAGGAAAGTAAAATGAGTGAGACAACAGCAAATGAAACCATGACAATGCCAGAAGAGACAGTAACACCGGTACAGCCGGCAACTCCGGCACATTTTGCTCCGGTTCAGACATCAGATGAAGTTTCAGATGAAGTATCTGTAATCACAGAAGGAACATCCATTACCGGTAATATGGCATCTACTGGTTCTTTAGATATCCGTGGAAATATTAATGGTGATGTTCAGTGTAATGGCAAGCTGGTTGTTACCGGAACTATCAATGGAAACAGCAATTCTGCTGAATTCTTCGCTGATGCTGCAAAAGTAGAAGGTGAAGTAGTAAGTACCGGAACTGTTAAAATCGGACTTGGTTCTGTCATTATTGGAAATATTACCGCAAGCTCTGCAGTTATCGCAGGAGCAATCAAGGGCGATATCGATGTTCAGGGACCTGTAGTTGTAGATACTTCTGCAGTTGTTATGGGTAACATCAAATCCCGTTCTGTTCAGATTAACAATGGTGCAGTTATCGAAGGTTTCTGTTCCCAGTGCTATGCTGATATTGATGTGGAAAGTCTTTTTGGAGAGAATAAATAATGAAGAGAGTATTTTTAAAATTAAGTGGAGAAGCACTTGCAGGAGAAAAGAAAACAGGTTTTGATGAGCCGACCGTAACAGAAGTTGCCCGCCAGGTAAAACAGATTGTAGATGGCGGATGCCAGGTTGGAATTGTAATTGGTGGCGGTAATTTCTGGAGAGGACGTTCCAGCGAGACTATCGACCGTACCAAAGCAGACCAGATTGGTATGCTGGCAACGATTATGAACTGTATTTATGTATCTGAAATCTTCCGTTCTGTTGGAATGATGACACAGATTCTGACTCCGTTTGAGTGTGGAAGCATGACCAAACTTTTCTCAAAAGACCGTGCCAATAAATATTTTGAAAAAGGAATGGTAGTATTTTTTGCAGGTGGAACAGGACATCCTTATTTTTCAACAGATACCGGAATTGTACTCCGTGCCATTGAAATGGATGCAGAGGGCATTTTCCTGGCAAAAGCCATTGACGGTGTCTATGACAGTGACCCGAAGGTAAATCCGGCAGCAAAGAAATATGATGAGGTATCCATTCAGGAAGTGATTGATAAGAAGCTTGCAGTAGTAGATTTAACCGCATCTATTATGTGTATGGAAAATAAAATGCCAATGTATGTATTCGGATTAAATGAGCCGGACAGCATTGTAAATGCAATGAGCGGAAAATTTAACGGCACGAAAGTGACTGTATAATAAAGGAGATTATTTATGGATAGCAGATTAAACCCATATGAAGAGAAAATGCAGAAATCATACGAGAATCTTGTAGAAGAATATGCAACTATCCGGGCAGGAAGAGCGAATCCGCATATCTTAGACAGAATTACTGTAGATTATTATGGAACACCGACCCCGTTACAGCAGGTTGCAAATATCAATGTTCCGGAGCCAAGAATGATTCAGATCCAGCCTTGGGAAGCATCCCTTGTAAAAGAGATTGAAAAAGCAATTTTAACATCTGATTTAGGCTTAAATCCAACCAACGATGGTAAAGTGATCCGTCTTGTATTCCCGGAGCTTACCGAGGAAAGACGTAAAGAACTGGCAAAGGATATTAAGAAAAAAGGTGAGAATGCCAAGGTGGCAATCCGTAATATCAGAAGGGATGCCAATGATGCATTCAAGAAACAGAACAAAGCAAATGAAGTATCTGAGGATGAATTAAAGGAATTAGAAAACGATACTCAGAAAATTACGGATAAATATATTGCAAAAATTGATGGTGCAGTAGAGGAAAAGACAAAGGAAATCCTTACGGTATAATCTTATCCATGTACGACACATATGGGGACATAGCGCGATTGCCGTGTCCCCTTTTATGTTGTAAACATCTGTAAAAAGGAGAACAAAGATGAAGATTCCAAAACATGTTGCAATTATTCTGGATGGAAACGGACGCTGGGCAAAGAAAAGAGGAATGCCAAGAAACTATGGACATACCATGGGGGCAAAGAATGTTGAAGTTATCTGTAAAGCAGCGCATGATCTGGGCATAGAATACGTAACCATGTATGCATTTTCCACAGAGAACTGGAACCGTCCACAGAATGAAGTAGATGCTTTGATGAAGCTTTTGAGCAGTTATCTTAAGAACTGTATAAAGACAGCGGACAAGAATAATATGAGAGTCCATGTAATCGGGGATACCAGCCGGCTGGATGATAAATTCCAGCAGCAGATTGCTGTATTGGAAAGAGAATCTGCCCATAATACGGGACTGAATTTACAGATTGCCATTAATTATGGAGCAAGAGATGAAATGATCCGTGGAATGAAGAAAATGTGGCAGGATGGTATTTCGGCAGAGGAGATTACCGAAGAGAAATATGAATCCTATCTTGATACGAAAGATATTCCGGATCCTGATCTTATGATCCGCACCAGTGGAGAACAGCGGCTTTCCAACTTCTTGCTGTGGCAGTTTGCTTATAGTGAGTTATATTTTACAGAGGTTCCATGGCCGGACTTTACACCGGAAGAACTGCGTAAAGCAGTAGAGGATTATAGCGGAAGAGACCGGAGATATGGAAAGATAGAGGAGGAGTAATATGTTTAAGACAAGATTATTAAGTGGAATCGTGCTGGTAATTCTGGCACTGGTATTCATTATTACCGGAAATGATTTGCTGCTGGCAGTAACCGGAATTATTTCTTTGATTGGATTGTATGAACTGTATCGTGTGTTTAAAATTGAAAAAAGCTGTGCCGGTGTCGTCGGCGGACTGGCAACGATTGTATATTATTGCAATCTGAAATTTCAGTTTATTCCGGATATGATGTTATTTGTCATCGCACTTTTGGTAGTGCTGATGTTTGTATATGTATTTTCTTATCCGAAATATCATACCGAGCAGATGTTAGCAGCATTTTTTGGTGTATTTTATGTATCGGTGATGCTTTCTTATGTATATCAGACCAGAATGCTACCGGGTGGAGCTTATATTGTATGGTTAATTTTCTTATGCTCCTGGGGCTGCGATACCTGTGCATATTGCGTGGGTGTGCTGATTGGAAAACACAAGATGGCACCGGTGCTTTCGCCGAAGAAATCCTGGGAAGGAGCTGTTGGCGGAGTAGTGGGAGCAGCATTATTAACCCTGATTTATTGCTTTGTTTTCCAGGGCTCTATGGGAAGCACCAACCGTGATATCATTATGCTTTGCATGATTTGTGCGATTGGGGCAATCATATCTATGATTGGAGACCTGACTGCATCTGCAATCAAACGTAATTATGACATTAAAGATTATGGCAAACTGATTCCTGGCCATGGTGGAATCTTAGATCGTTTTGACAGTGTAATATTTACAGCGCCAATTATTTATTATCTTGCATTATATCTGATTGGCAAGTAGGAGGAAACATGAAGAAGATTGCAATTTTAGGTTCCACTGGTTCCATCGGAACCCAGACACTTTCTGTTGTAAGAGAACATGGAGATATTGAAGTAACTGCACTTGCGGCAGGACATAATATTGCAAAATTAGAAGAACAGATCCGGGAGTTTCATCCGGCTTTGGTTGCTGTATGGGCAGAAGAGGATGCGATTGAGCTTCGGACAAGGGTTGCAGATTTGAAGGTAAAGGTGGCTTCCGGGATGGAAGGACTTTTAGAAGTAGCAACGGAAGAGAAAGCAGAGATTCTTGTAACTGCCATTGTGGGTATGCTTGGTATCCGTCCGACCATAGCCGCTATGAAAGCAGGAAAGGACATTGCACTAGCTAATAAGGAGACTTTAGTTACCGCAGGACATATTATTATGCCGCTGGCAAAGGAATGTAATGTGAAAATCCTTCCAGTGGACAGTGAACACAGTGCAATCTTTCAGTCTCTGCAGGGAGCCGGAGACAATAAAATTGCAAAAATACTTTTGACAGCTTCCGGCGGACCATTCCGTGGAAAGAAGCGGGCGGAATTAGAACAGGTAAAAGTGGAAGATGCATTGAAGCATCCGAACTGGAGCATGGGACGTAAAATCACTATTGATTCCGCAACCATGATAAATAAGGGACTTGAAGTCATTGAAGCAAAATGGCTGTTTGATGTAAATGCAGACCAGATTCAGGTTGTAGTACAACCACAGAGTATCATACATTCTATGGTAGAGTATGAAGACGGTGCAGTCATTGCACAGCTTGGAACGGCAGATATGCGGCTTCCAATCCAGTATGCCCTGTATTATCCGAAACGGTTACACTTAAGTGGAGACCGGCTTGATTTCTGGAAAATGAAGGCAATTACATTGGAAGAGCCGGATATGGAGACTTTTTACGGATTGAAACTGGCTTATGAAGCCTGTAGAAAGGGCGGTAACATTCCGACTGCTTTTAATGCAGCAAATGAGAGAGCGGTAGCAATGTTCTTAGACGGAAAGATCCGTTTCTTGGAGATTCCGGAAATTGCACAGGCGTGTATGGAGCAGTGTACCTATATTGCCAGTCCGTCCGTAGAAGAAATCCTTGCAACAGAGCAGGCTGCGTATGAGTATATAGAGAGCAGGTGGTAGATTGAAAATAATCATTGCAATCTTAATGTTCAGTTTTATTATTATTTTTCATGAACTGGGACATTTTTTGCTGGCAAAGAAAAATAAAATCAAAGTAAATGAATTTTGCCTGGGACTTGGACCAACGCTATTTGGAATTACAAAGGGAGAGACAAAATATTCCATAAAACTGCTGCCTTTTGGTGGAGCATGTATGATGGAAGGCGAAGACGGAGAGTCGGAAAGTGAAGGCTCCTTTAACAGCAAGTCCGTATGGGCGAGAATAGCAGTTGTAGCGGCAGGACCGGTTTTTAACTTTATTCTGGCATTCTTTCTGGCACTGATTGTTATCGGGACAGCCGGATTTGACCGGCCGGAGGTAAAAGGTGTTATGGAAGGATATCCGGCAGAGGAAGCAGGACTTCAGGCTGGAGATATCATTAAAGAAATCAATGGAAAGAACATTCATATTTATCGTGAAGTAAGTGTTTACACGCTGTTTCATTCCAATGAGAATCTGGAAGTGACCTATGAAAGAGATGGAGAGGAATATACCTGTACCATCAGCCCGAAATATGATGAAGAAGCAGGAAGAAATCTCTTTGGAATCTATGGAAATACCATGCGTGAGCGGGGTAATATTTTTGAGACCATAAAATATAGCGTATATGAAGTGAAATACTGGATAGAAGTTACCATGGACAGCTTGAAGATGTTAGTGACCGGAAGAGTCAGTGTCAATGAACTTTCGGGACCGGTAGGTATTGTAAAGAATATTGGTGATACTTATGACGAGAGCAAGTCAGCGGGAACGCTATCGGTGGTATTGACATTAATTAATTATTCCATAATGCTGACTGCCAATCTTGGAATTATGAACCTGCTTCCATTACCGGCATTAGACGGAGGAAGACTGGTATTTCTGATTATAGAAGCCGTCAGAAAGAAACGGGTGGATCCGGACAAAGAGGGCATGGTTCATTTTGTCGGACTGATGCTGCTTCTGGCATTGATGGTGCTTGTTATGTTTAACGATATTCGAAAATTATTTTAAATAATCCTGCACAGGAGGAAAAGCAATCATGGAACGAAAAGATACGAAAGTGGTAAAAATAGGAGACCGTATCATCGGTGGAAAAAATCCAATCCTGATACAGTCAATGACCAATACAAAGACAGAGGATGTAAAAGCAACCGTAGAGCAGATTAACCGTCTGGCAGCGGCAGGCTGTGATATCATCCGCTGTGCGGTGCCGACAATGGAAGCCGCAGAAGCATTGACTGAGATTAAGAAGCAGATAGCAATACCACTGGTTGCAGATATTCATTTTGATTACCGGCTGGCTATTGCTGCCATGGAGCATGGAGCAGATAAAATCAGAATCAATCCGGGCAACATCGGAAGCAAAGAGCGTGTGCAGGCTGTGGTAGACGTAGCAAAGGAAAGAAATATTCCAATCCGTGTGGGAGTCAACAGCGGTTCACTGGAAAAAGATTTAGTAGAAAAATATCATGGTGTTACTGCAGAAGGCATTGTAGAAAGTGCTTTGGATAAAGTGCATCTTATTGAAGATATGGGATATGACAATCTCGTGATCAGTATCAAATCTTCAGATGTTATGATGTGTGTAAAAGCCCATGAACTGATTGCTGAGCAAACCAATCATCCCCTGCATGTGGGAATTACAGAGGCAGGAACGATTATCAGCGGAAATATTAAATCCTCCATTGGACTGGGACTGATTTTAAATCAGGGGATTGGAGATACCATTCGTGTTTCATTAACCGGAGATCCGTTAGAAGAAATCAAATCAGCAAAACTGATTTTAAGAACCTTGGGACTCCGCAAGGGTGGCATTGAGGTAGTATCCTGTCCGACCTGTGGAAGAACAAGAATCAACTTAATCGAACTGGCAAATCAGGTAGAGAATATGGTAGCGGACATTCCTTTAGACATCAAGGTTGCTGTTATGGGCTGTGTAGTCAACGGACCGGGAGAAGCAAAGGAAGCCGATATCGGAATTGCCGGCGGTGTGGGAGAAGGACTAATTATCAAGCATGGTCAGATAGACCGTAAAGTACCGGAGAATCAGCTCTTAAGTGAATTAAGAAAGGAACTTTTGAACTGGAATAAGGAGTAGGGAAAATTATGGCAAAACTGTTTTTTGAAGTTTTTCCGACATTAAAGATTACCGGAGAGATGAGTGCACTTTTGAAAGAAACAGAGATTACAAAAGTGGCATCGAATTCCGCACAGAATGCACTGCGGATTTATTTAGAGAGTACAAGGCTAATTCCCAAACCGGAAATCTATCATATTGAACAAGAAATCAGACAACAGCTATTTCCGCACAAGGAGATAGCTGTTAAAATCATAGAAAAATTTAATTTATCCAGCCAGTATACACCGGAAAAACTGATGGCGGTATACCGGGAGAGTATTTTAGAAGAGATTCGCAATTACAGCGTACTGCTCTATAATCTGATGCGCTGCAGCAAAATGGAATTTGACCGGGAAGACCATATGATTCTTACCTTAGAGGATACCATTGTTGCCACAGAGCGGAGCAATGAACTGATTGATATCTTAGAAAAAATCATCTGCGAACGTTGTGGATTAAAATTAATGATTGAGCCACAGTATGAGAAGCCGGCAGAAAATGATTATTTAAAGAGCGCAGACAGCCAGATTGAAACAGAGGTTGCCCATATCGTGGCACGAACCGCTGCTGCAAGAACGCAGAATGCAGATGGCATGGAACAGCCTGCTGCCAATGAAGCAAACGCACAGCCGGATGCTAGAGCGTCAGAAAAGGAAAAAACACCTGCTGCCCCGGAGAAAAAACAGACTACCGGCACAGAAGGTGCAGGAGTAGCACCTGCTGCTGGAAAGAATAACTTTTCCGGCGGAAAGGATTTTAAGGGAAAATCTTCCTTCCAGAGAAGAGATTTTGTTAAAAAATCAGACAATCCGGATGTTATTTATGGCCGTGATTTTGAAGAGGATGCAATTCCGATTGAGACCATCGTAGGTGAAATGGGAGAAGTTGTCATCCGTGGACAGATAATGACATTAGATACAAGAGAAATCCGTGGTGAAAAGACAATTATCATTATGTCAGTAACGGATTTTACGGATTCCATTGTGCTTAAAATCTTTACAAAAAATGAGAATCTACCGGAACTGATGGGAGATTTGAAAAAGGGAGCATTTCTTAAAATTAAGGGTGTAACGACCATTGATAAATTTGACAGTGAGCTGACCATCGGCTCCATTGTCGGAATTAAGAAAATCCCTGATTTTACTACAATAAGAATGGACAACAGCCCGTTAAAGAGAGTAGAGCTTCATTGCCATACCAAGATGAGTGACATGGATGGTGTTACTGATGTAGGAGATCTGGTAAAAAGGGCATATAAGTGGGGACATAAGGCACTGGCGATTACCGATCATGGAAATGTCCAGGCATTCCCGATTGCAAACCATGCACTGCCGGATGACCCGGACTTTAAGATTATCTATGGTGTGGAAGCTTATCTTGTGGATGACTTGAAGGACATTGTAGAAAATTCAAAGAATCAGTCTCTGCAGGATACCTATGTGGTATTCGATATAGAGACCACCGGATTTTCACCGCTGGTAAATAAAATTATTGAAATTGGTGCGGTAAAAGTAGAAAAGGGGAATATAACCGAGCGTTTTTCCACTTTTGTTAATCCGGAAGTGCCGATTCCGTTCCACATTGAAAATCTGACCGGAATCAAAGATGATATGGTAATTACGGCACCGGTGATTGCAGAAGTTATGCCGGAGTTCTTAGCCTTCTGTGATGGTGCTGTTATGGTAGCACACAATGCTGATTTTGATATGAGCTTTATCAAATATAACTGTGACCGTTTAAGCATTCCTTATGATTTTACCATTGCAGATACCGTTGCCATGGCACGAATGCTGCTGCCGAACCTGAACCGTTTTAAGCTGGATACCGTAGCAAGGGCATTAAATATTTCGCTGGAGAATCATCACCGTGCGGTAGATGATGCGGCATGTACCGCTGAAATTTTCGAAAAGTTTGTAAAAATGCTTGCTGACCGTGGCATCAATACACTGGATGAATTAAATGCCGAGGGACATGTCAGTAAAGAGACCGTTATGAAGATGCCGACCCATCATGCTATTATTCTTGCAACGAATGATCTGGGACGTGTGAATCTCTATAAGCTGATATCCTTATCCCACCTTGATTATTTCCATCAGAGGGCGAGAATTCCAAAGAGCGAATACTTAAAACACAAGGAAGGCTTACTGATTGGTTCTGCCTGTGAGGCGGGAGAACTTTATCAGGCAATTTTACAGGGACGGCCGCAGGAAGAGATTATCCGTCTGGTGAAGTTTTATGATTACCTTGAAATCCAGCCTCTTGGAAATAATGCATTTATGATAAAAGATGAAAAAGCACCGATTTCCACCATGGATGAATTAAAGGACATTAACCGCCGGATTGTAAAATTAGGAGAAGAATTCCATAAGCCGGTTGTGGCAACCTGTGATGTGCATTTTATGGACCCGGAGGATGAAGTATACCGTCGTATTATTCTGGCGGGTAAAGGCTTTAAGGATGCCGATGAGCAGGCTCCGCTATATCTTCGTACCACAGAAGAAATGTTGGAGGAATTCAGCTATTTAGGCAGTGAGAAAGCGAAAGAAGTTGTTATCGATAATACCAATAAGATTGCAGATATGTGCGAGCGCATTTCTCCGGTTCGCCCGGATAAGTGTCCGCCGGTAATTGAAAATTCCGATCAGATGCTGCGTGATATCTGCTATAACAAGGCACATGAGATGTATGGAGAGGATTTGCCGGAAATCGTATCGGAGCGATTGGAGCGGGAGTTAAAATCCATTATCGGAAACGGTTATGCGGTAATGTATATCATTGCCCAGAAGCTGGTTTGGAAATCCAATGAGGATGGTTATCTGGTAGGTTCCCGTGGGTCCGTAGGTTCTTCTTTTGCGGCAACCATGTCCGGAATCACGGAGGTAAATCCGCTGGCACCGCATTATTACTGTGCCCACTGTCATTACAGTGATTTTGATTCGCCGGAAGTAAAGAAATATGGCGGACAGTCCGGTTGTGACATGCCGGATAAGCGGTGTCCGAACTGTGGCAAGCCGTTAGTGAAAGCCGGTTTTGATATTCCGTTTGAAACATTCCTTGGATTTAAGGGGAATAAAGAGCCGGATATTGATCTTAACTTCTCCGGTGATTACCAGAGTAAATCCCATAAATATACAGAAGTAATTTTCGGTGCGGGACAGACCTTCCGTGCCGGAACCATTGGTACGCTGGCAGATAAAACCGCATTCGGTTATGTAAAGAATTATTATGAAGAGCATGGTGTGCATAAGAGAAACTGTGAGATAGACCGGATTGTGCAGGGCTGCGTGGGAATCCACCGGACCACCGGACAGCATCCGGGAGGTATCGTAGTATTGCCGGTGGGGGAAGAGATTTATTCCTTTACACCGATTCAGCATCCTGCCAACGATATGACAACCGATATTATTACGACTCATTTTGAGTACCATTCCATTGATCACAACTTATTAAAGCTTGATATTCTCGGACACGACGATCCGACCATGATCCGTATGCTTGAGGACTTAACCGGAATTGATGCCCAGAAGATTCCGTTAGATGATAAGTCTGTCATGTCCTTATTTAAGAATACCAGTGCACTGAGTATTACACCGGATATGTTGACAAACTGTACACTTGGAGCACTTGGAATTCCAGAGTTTGGAACAGACTTTGCGATGCAGATGTTAATTGACGCAGACCCGCAGTCCTTTTCCCATCTGATTCGAATAGCAGGTCTGTCACACGGTACGGATGTATGGTTAGGAAATGCCCAGACATTGATTGAAGAGGGAAAAGCAACCATTTCTACGGCAATCTGTACCCGTGATGATATCATGATTTATCTTATCAGTATGGGACTTGACAGTGAGGAATCCTTTACCATTATGGAGTCTGTCCGTAAGGGAAAGGGCTTAAAACCAGAGTGGGAGGAAGAAATGACTGCCCACGGCGTACCGGACTGGTATATCTGGTCCTGTAAGAAGATTAAGTATATGTTCCCGAAAGCCCATGCGGCGGCATACGTTATGATGGCATGGCGTATTGCTTACTGTAAGGTATTTTATCCGCTGGCATATTATGCAGCATACTTTTCCATCCGTGCAACCGGATTCAGTTATGAGCTTATGTGTCAGGGAAAGGATAAGCTGAATTACTTCATGCGTGATTATGAGAAACGAAAGGATTCACTATCGAAGAAGGAGCAGGATACCTATAAGGATATGCGTATTGTGCAGGAAATGTATGCAAGAGGCTATGAGTTCTGGACCATTGATTTATATAAAGCCCAGGCATCCCGTTTCCAGATTATTGATGGCAAACTGATGCCTGCCTTAAGTACGATAGATGGTCTTGGCGAGAAGGCGGCAGAGGCAGTGGTAGAGGCTGCAAAGGATGGTCCGTTCCTTTCCAAGGATGATTTCAGACAGCGGACCAAAGTTAGTAAGACCGTAATTGATCTGATGGGAGACCTTGGATTATTTGGGGACTTGCCGGAATCAAACCAGCTTTCTTTATTTGATTTTTAATACATAGGAAGGTATAATTGTTAAAAGGAGTGAAGAGCATGAACGAAGTATATGAAAAGCTTTTAAAATGTTATGCGTGTTTTGAAGATAAGATTGATTTTAAACCACAGGCAGCATTGATTTTAGGCTCCGGATTAGGAGATTATGCTGACACGAATATGAAGGTGGAAGCAGTGCTTGATTATCACGATATTGAAGGGTTTCCGATATCAACGGTACCGGGGCATAAGGGGCGCTTCGTATTCGGTTATGTAGGGGATGTGCCGGTAGTATGTATGCAGGGACGTGTGCATTATTACGAAGGTTATTCCATGCAGGATGTTGTGCTGCCAACAAGATTAATGAAAATGATGGGAGCAAAGGTACTCTTTCTTACCAATGCTGCAGGGGGAATACAGCAGGGAATGAAAGCCGGAGATCTGATGATGATTACCGGGCAGATTGGCTGCTTTGTACCATCTCCTTTAATCGGGGCAAATATCGATGAACTGGGGGAACGGTTCCCGGATATGAGTCATATCTATGATGAGGATTTACAGAAAATAATCCGAAAAGCTGCCATTGAAGCAGATATTCCACTTCGGGAAGGCACTTACCTGCAGTTATCAGGACCGAATTTTGAAACACCACAGGAAATTTCCATGTGTCGCGTACTGGGGGCAGATGCGGTAGGCATGAGTACAGCTTGTGAAGCCATTGCAGCAAATCATATGGGGATGAAAATCTGCGGTATTTCCTGTATTTCAAATCTTGCGGCAGGAATTTCACCATTTTCCCTGACACACCGTGAAGTTCAGGAGACAGCAGATCGTGTTGCACCATTGTTTAAAAAGCTGGTGACTGATTCTATTACCGGTATGAAAACATTTCTGTAAGAAAATGGTATAGCGGGAAGCAGCTATAGAAATTAAATATAAAAGGCAGATATCTATCAGGAGAAGGTAGAAGATAAGGAGGGGATTGCGTATGAATATACGTTTTTACAATGCCAGAATCTTAGTGCCGTCAGAGGGACATTCTTTTCAGGTGATAACCGGAGAATTGTGGGTAAAGAAGAATGAGATTATCTATATCGGGGATGGCCTTGATACGGAACGTGTTTTTGAAAAAGAGCCGGCAGGAATGATTCTTTGGGACAGGGAAATTGACGCAGGGAAAAACCTGCTGCTGCCGGGATTTAAAAATGCCCATACCCATACGGCTATGACATTTTTACGTTCCTATGCGGATGACCTGCCATTACAGGACTGGCTGAAAAAGCAGGTATTTCCGAAAGAGGCACTGCTTACGGCAGATGATATATACTGGCTCAGCATACTAGGCATCATGGAATATCTGACCAGTGGCATCACTTCAAATTTTGATATGTATTTCTTTCCGGAGACAATTGCAAAGGCTTCCATAGACTGTGGATTCCGGACCATGCAGGTCAGCAGCTTCAATGATTTTACAAGCTCCATTGAAGAGATGGAAGAAATTTATCATAAAGTCAATGAAATGAGTGACTTAACCGGTTATGTGCCGGGATTTCATGCGGAATATACCACCTCAAAAGAGCACTTAAAACAGGTGGCAGCATTATCCGAAAAGCTGCATGCACCGGTATATTTCCATAATTCCGAGACTGCACTTGAAGTAGAACAGTGTAAGGAGCGTTATGGAATGACACCGACCCGGCTGATGGAAGAGCTTGGAATGTTTCAATATGGCGGCGGTGGTTATCACTGTGTATATTTTGAAGATGAGGATTTTGAAATTTTTCGAAAGAGAAATCTTACGGCAGTAACGAATCCTGCATCGAATCTGAAGCTGGCAAGCGGAATCGCACCGATTGACCGCTTTATAAAAGAGGAAATTAATCTTGCTATCGGAACAGATGGCCCGGCAAGTAACAACTGCCTTGATATGTTCCGGGAAATGTTTTTAACTACCGGTCTGGCAAAGGTCAGAGAAAAGGATGCAGCCTGTGTTGGTGCGGAAGAAGTACTTTATATGGCAACGACAGGAGGAGCTGCTGCCATGGGATTAAATGAATGCGATAGTCTGGCAGAGGGAAAGAAAGCAGATTTAATCATGCTTGATTTAAAACAGCCGAATATGCAGCCGGAAAATAATCTCGTCAGGAATATTGTATACAGCGGAAGCAAACAGAATGTAAAGCTTACTATGGTAAATGGACAAATTCTTTATGAAGATAACACATTTCAGATTGGATTTGAACCGGAAGAAATATACCGGAAAGCAAATGAAATTATTGGCAGAATGAAATGAGAGGAACGATATGAAAGTAATATTTGTACATCATAGCTGTTTTGTGGTGGAAATGGAAGATGTGGTTTTGATATTTGATTATTTTGAAGGAAACCGTGTAACCGGTTATACCTTTACCGGAGTGCTTCCGGTATTTGAAAAAGACAAATCCATTTATTTCTTTGCAAGCCATAAGCATCAGGACCACTTTGATATGAACATTTTAAAACTGGCAGAGGATTATGAAGACATTCATTTTATTTTGTCAAAAGATACCAAAATGAGCCCGAATTTTATGAAAAAACACGGTATTCCGGAGCGGGCAAAGAAATGTATCGAATATGTCATTCCGGATAAGAAATATGAAATCGGAAAAGTGAAGGTAAGAACCCTTCGTTCCACGGATGCTGGTGTGGCGTTTCTGGTAAAGACCTGTGGCAAGACCATTTATCATGCAGGGGACCTTCATAACTGGAAGATGGAGCATGTGGGAGAGCTGATTAATGGCAAGATGGAGCGGGACTACAGACACCAGATACGAAAGTTAGAAGGTGAGCATATCAATGTGGCATTTGTGGTATTAGACCCGAGACTTGGTGAGTATACTAACCTTGGTTTGGCTTATTTTATGAAAAATGTGGAAGCTGATTATGTATTCCCGATGCATATGTGGCAGGATTATTCTGCCATTGAAAAATACAAGCAAAAATGTGATAATCATTTGTATACGGACCGAATCATGGATATCGAAAAAGAAAATCAGGTATTTGATATGGACAATCTCAAATGAAATTCTTGAATTATGCCATTAATTGGTCTATACTTAATACGTTTCCTGCTTAGGGGAAGGAAACTATTTCGTTACACGGGAAATCGGCAAAAAGTGGTTCCCGTAGTTAAAAACAGGAGGAAGAATGTATGGATAATTTTCTCGCATTTGGAGGCAGTTTTTTACAGTATGTAGTTATTTTTGTGATTCTGGTTGCAATTGCAGTTCTCGGTGTATTCACAGGTATTGCACTGCGGAAACGGAAAGATGCAAAGGAACTGGCATTACATGAAGATAAAAAGGAAGAAAAATAGTTTTTTGGAGGAATTATTGTGAAGAAATACGGAGTAAATGACTTAAGAAGAATGTATCTTGAATTCTTTGAGAGCAAAGGACATCTGGCAATGAAGAGCTTTTCTTTAGTACCACATAATGATAACAGTCTTCTGCTTATCAATGCTGGTATGGCTCCATTAAAGCCATATTTTACAGGACAGGAGATTCCGCCGAGAAGAAGAGTGACAACCTGTCAGAAATGTATTCGTACCGGAGATATTGAAAATGTAGGTAAGACAGCAAGACATCTTACTTTCTTTGAGATGCTTGGAAACTTCTCTTTTGGTGATTATTTCAAACATGAAGCAATTGCATGGTCATGGGAATTCTTAACAAAAGTGTTAGAGCTTGACCCGGAGCGTCTGTATCCATCTATTTATGGAGAAGACGAAGAAGCATTTGAAATCTGGACTAAAGAAGTCGGTGTTCCGGCAGAGAAAATTACCAGATTCTATCGTGACCCGGAAACCGGAGAATGTGATAACTTCTGGGAGCATGGTGCAGGACCTTGCGGACCATGTTCTGAAATCTATTATGACCGTGGAGAAAAATATGGCTGTGGAAGTCCTGACTGTAAAGTAGGATGTGAGTGTGACCGTTTCATGGAAGTATGGAACAACGTATTTACACAGTTTGAAGGAGATGGCAAAGGTGGTTATACCGAGCTTTCCCAGAAAAATATTGATACCGGAATGGGATTAGAGCGTCTGGCAGTTGTTATGCAGGATGTAGACTCCGTATTTGATATTGATACTATGAAAGCAATCCGTGATAAGATTTGTGAATTATCAGGAAAGACTTATCAGCAGGATGCATTAGATGACGTTTCTATCCGTCTGATTACAGACCATATCCGCTCTGTAACCTTTATGGTATCCGACGGAATTATGCCAAGTAACGAAGGAAGAGGTTATGTTTTAAGAAGACTGATTCGTCGTGCTGCAAGACATGGCAGATTACTTGGAATTGATGGACTGTTTCTGGCAAAACTCAGTGATACTGTTATTCGTGAGAGCAAGGATGGTTATCCGGAATTAGAGGAGAAGAAAGATTTCATCTTCAAGGTATTATCCCAGGAAGAAGAAAAATTCAATAAAACAATTGACCAGGGACTTGCTATCTTAGCAGAGATGCAGGACAAGCTGGAAAAAGAAGGAAAGAAAGAATTATCCGGAGAGGATGCTTTCAAGCTTTATGATACTTATGGATTCCCTCTTGACCTGACACAGGAAATCTTAGAAGAAAAAGGATTTACCATTGATGAAGCCGGATTTAAGGCTGCAATGGAAGAGCAGAGAGAAAAAGCAAGAAAAGCAAGAAAAGTAACCAACTACATGGGTGCAGATGTTACCGTATATGAATCCATCGACCCAAGTATTACGACAGAATTTGTAGGATATGTGAACAATACTTATGCCTCTAAGATTACAGTAATGACTACCGAGACTGAAATCACAGAAGCTTTATCCGATGGCGAGATTGGAACTATTTTCGTAGAGAGAACTCCATTCTATGCAACCATGGGTGGACAGGTAGCAGATACCGGTGTTATCAGCAGCAAGGACGGAAGCTTTGTCTTTGAAGTAGAAGATACCGTAAAGATGCTTGGCGGCAAAGTCGGACATATTGGTAAAGTTACCAAGGGAATGATTAAGACCGGTGATGAAGTAGAACTTTCCATTGATGTAGACAGAAGACTTGCAATCGGAAAGAACCACAGTGCAACACATCTTCTTCAGGAAGCCTTAAGAGAAGTACTTGGTACCCATGTACAGCAGTCCGGTTCTTATGTAGACGAGCACAGATTAAGATTTGACTTTACACATTTCTCAGCAATGACAGCAGATGAGATTACCAAAGTGGAAGACATTGTAAACCAGAAAATTGCAGAAGCTCTTCCTGTTATAACAGAAGTAATGTCTTTAGAGGATGCAAAGAAGACCGGTGCAATGGCATTATTTGGTGAGAAATACGGTGATAACGTCCGTGTTGTAAAAATGGGAGATTTTTCTACCGAGCTTTGCGGTGGTACCCATGTAAGCAATACAAGTGCAGTCCAGGCATTTAAGATTATTTCCGAGGCTGGAATTCAGGCTGGAGTCAGAAGAATTGAAGCCCTGACATCCAAAGGTGTATTTGAATATTATGACCAGTTAGAAGAAACCTTAAAAGAGGCTGCAAAATTATTAAAAGCGACACCTGCAAATCTTGTTGAGCGTGTAAATCATGTATTAGGCGAAGTAAAAGCATTACAGTCTGAAAATGAATCCTTAAAGAGCAAAGTGGCAAAGGATGCATTAGGTGATGTTATGAATCAGGTGGAGGAAGTAGCTGGTGTGAAACTTTTAGCAACCAGCGTTTCCGGTGTAGATATGAATGGTTTAAGAGACTTAGGAGACCAGCTCAAAGAGAAGCTTGGCGAAGGTGTTATCGTATTAGCTTCTGATTGTGATGGCAAAGTAAATCTTGTTGCAATGGCAACTGAGGAAGCAATGGGCAAGGGTGCACATGCCGGTAACCTCATCAAGGGAATTGCTGCGAAGGTTGGCGGAGGCGGCGGTGGCCGTCCAAATATGGCTCAGGCCGGTGGTAAGAATCCGGCTGGCATCAAAGATGCTTTGACAGAAGCAAAGACTGTTCTTGCACAGCAGTTAGCATAAAATATACTGAATTAAAAATATTTTCCGGAAAATTGGAAAAACAGCAAAAAGAAATAAGAACAGTAAAGGCAAAAAAAGAGCAAACGACAACAATACTGACCAATAAAAAAATATTACAAAAAGCTCAAGCAAGTAAACTAACAAAAGCAGAAAAAGAATTACAAAAAGAAATAACAGAGTATAAAAAAGAAGTTTATAGAATACAAGGTTTAATAGCACAAGCATCAGGAGAAGAATTTTTACCAATTCAATATACTGGTGGAAACATGATATGGCCAGTAGCAAAAGAAGGAACGGCTATTACTTCTTACTATGAACAAAGAGAACATCCAATTTCTGGAATTGTACACTATCATTCTGGAATTGATATAGGTAATGCATACTTTGGTACCCCTGTTGTGGCAGCAATGGATGGATATGTTTCATATGCCGGATGGCTTGGTGGATATGGAAATTGTGTTATAATAAACCATGGCGATGGTGTATCTACTCTTTATGGACATGGTCAAGCAATATTAACAACATTGCACAAACAAGTAAAACAGGGAGATTTGATTATGGAAGTAGGTTCTACAGGCAATTCAACTGGACCACATCTTCACTTTGAAGTTAGAATAAATGGCTATACAGTAAATCCACTTTTGTATGTAAATGAACCAACGTAATTACTTAGGCCAATTGAGCAATATTTGACTTCTATAAATTTTTGTAAAGAGTATAATAATAAAAAACAGTTTTGGGAGGAAAAAACTTAATGAAAGAAGAAAGAGAAGAAAAAATTTATAAATCGTTAATGTTAGTTGTAATAACTGTAATAATTACATTTTTGATAACAAGTGTTACAGTTTATAAAGCGATAGCTAAAAATGGGATTAAATATGTAAAAATAACAGACGGAGAAGTAACAGGTCTTGATGAAACTTTGGCAAGTTTTAGAAAAGTATTGGAAAAAGAATACTTAGGCGAAATTGATGACGAAACATTAGTAGAAGGAGCACTAAAAGGATATGTGGAAGCTTTAGGTGATCCATACACAGAATATTATACAAAAGAAGAAATGGAAAAGCTTATGGATACAACAAATGGCAATTATGTTGGAATTGGAATATATATGTTGGTTGACAAAGAAAAGCAAACCATAGTAGTATTAAAACCTATGGAGAATTCACCAGCAGAGCAAGCTGGCATATTAGCAGGAGATATTATTACAAAAGTGGATGGACAGGGTTATACATTAGATACAATAACAGAAGTTTCTAACAAAATAAAAGGAAAAGCAGGAACTAAAGTTAAATTAGAAATAAAAAGAGGAGAAAAAGAGACTTTTGAAATAGAGGTTGAAAGAAAGAAAATATTAATAAGTCATATAAATACAAAAGTATTAAAAGATAATATAGGATATATTTATATATCTGATTTTGATGGTGGCTGTGCTGATGAATTCACACAA
>OOIG01000963.1_pt1 | contig 22734 bp, 12 predicted proteins | sample 1692091 | NCBI WGS metagenome assembly OOIG01 (sample SAMN06348188, study PRJEB24527) | human gut metagenome | biome: human gut; feature: ankylosing spondylitis patient; material: feces | host: Homo sapiens | place: China | collected 2015-10 | reverse complement strand
CATTGAAACGTTCAAATGTTTCAAATTCAAGTTTCTCAGCAGCATATCCTACAGACAAGCTAAGTCCCTGTTTGTTATTCAATGCATATCTTACACCCAATGAAGCCACCACGTATAGACCACCATTATTGGTAACAAACGTTCCTCCTTTGATGTCAAAGAAAGGCGAAATCTTGCCTTTCGTGAAATTGCTGCGGAAGTTTGCGAAAACCGGAATATCTACTTTACTGTCTCTTACATCAAGTGGTATTTCCGTATCACCTGTTTTGTAAGATGACATAAAATGCAAGCCTGTACCAGCACCAAGGAATATATAAGGATTCACTTGATAGCCATGTGTTGTGTTGACTTCAAAACGACCAAAGTCATAGTCACCGATACCAACAGAATAACCTGCGTCAACATGGCCTTTATAGCCAGATTGCATACTTTGCGCATTGCTATTGATGGCGAAAGCCATTGTAGCTGCTAAAAGAATTGCTATTTTCTTCATAACCTTATAATATAATAATGTGAATAATCCATTTTCATAAGGTGACTACCAACCGCAATTATCGTCATAGCACTCATCATTCTCGCAGCCTTCATACTCATCACGATCGCAATAACTACTATCATGATAGTCTTCGTAAGAACAATCATGGTCGCAGCAACAGTCATCATAACCATCTTCATAGCCACGAGCATAATTTTCATGGTCTGAGGTATTATTACCAGCGTTGCGATGCGCTTTCTTTTGGCTGTTTGAAACGCCGCTTGAAAATAAAAAATCGAATAGTCCCATACCTTTTTCTATTAATGTTTAACTTCGATGCAAAGGTATAATTCTATTGTGCAGTCTATCTGCACTATAAAAAGATAGTGCATATTACTGGATAAAAAAAGCAGAAAGAACTGTTTCTTCCTGCTTAAATTAGCTGTTTTGACCTATTATAATTGCCTTAATGTATCTACAAAGTATGCTTCTTTTGCTTTCATCTTTTCACAGAAGTCTGCATAAGATGTGGACGTATGACAAATCTCAATACCTAATATATATAGTGATGCAGATGAGTCCTTCAATCGTGATTTTGGAATTTTCTGCTGTCTTTCAGACAAAGGAGCTATAAAAACTCCTTTCGATGCCTGTAAGTTAGTGATGTATGTGATTAACTGATGAAGGTCATTACGATTAACTTTTGAAACTTTTTCATAACTTTCAAGCTTCTTGTATTTTGCATCAAGAACAATATCATCTTTATAGAAATCAGGATAACGGATTCCACTATGATCTTCAAACAAATAGATGCCACCTTTATGTTTCTTGTTTTCTGGATGCTTGAAGCCCTCTTTTTGTAGAATGGTATTCAGATACTCTTCCCAAAGCCAGGCTCCATCAAACAGAATACCGCAAATCTCCTCATCTGTTTCTCCGTACTTTACTTCTTCCATTCTAAGAATTTGTAAGCATAGGCATTGCAGTGGCTGGTATTCCGTATAGTAAGGATGACTCTTATGTCTAAGGTTCTTACCAATAATTGCACCACGCTCATTTTTGTTATATGAAGGAGTTAGTGAAATTATAGATATTACATTGTCTATAGTTTCCTGGTCTAAACCTAATACGGATTGACCATATCTCTTTGACTTCATAAACTCAATTGTATGACGGATTAACTCTGTCATGTCATTGTCATAGGTATATTCACGAGTGGAGTATGCTACATTTCCTGCAAACGGAATGTTTTGGGCAATATGGCGACCCCAGTCAATAGTACCTTTTAATTTTGCATCGTTATGTTTGAAGTTCTGATACTCTCTGTATATGCCCTGACGCATTGCGTTTCTTAGCAAGTGAGGGAACATAAACATAATAAAGTCAAAGATATCCTCTTTTTCGTTATTGTGATTAAGGTCAAAGAGATTGAATGAAAAGACCTTTTGAAGCATGTAATGTAAGAGATAGTCGTCGCGTCCTGTATCAAAACGGGATTTAATTTTAATCTGCAGGTTTCCAACACCGATAAAACCCATTACATTTCCTGTGGTAATACGTACCTTTTCTGGGTCACTTGTATTTAGAATGGTCATAACAGAAGCTTCACCGACTTTGTCGTCAGAATCCTCTATACTATAGGGAAATATTAGCAGATTCTCATTTTCATGACATAATTCAGCTATTGTTTTGTCGGCAATAGGGAATAAAGCTGAGACATCTTTGCGAAGAAATGTCCCAGCTTTCACCAGTCCAATATTATTATCTGTTAAGTTAATTCTCATCGACTAATTCATTATCATTAATGTTTGAGTTGCTTTCTTTGGTATCGAAGTAAGCATTTCTCAACTTTTCCATGATTTCGTCTGATTTGCGAAAACCACGTATATATTCTCGAAGCAATGGTTCGATATTCATATTCCACAACTTTTCAAAGTTTCCACCATTATCACCCAACTTTAAGAAGTATGATGGTCCAACTTGGTAGGCTGGGCCAAGCCCTTCAATCTTGGATATCTCATTATTCAATCTTACCATAACATTCTTTGCCTTAGTGGCACATTCGAGTTTGTCGAGCATAGATTGTGTATCTTCAGGCTTTATTTCCTTCCATGTGAATCTGCGACGCATAGCAAAGTCCATGCTCTCGATACTACGGTCTATATCATTCATTGTACCAAGAATGAATACGTTTTCAGGAATATAAAATCCTTCTGCAAATGCATCTGTTTCAGGGACAAGGTTCTGATATTGAGTCTTTACTCGAATATCTTTCTTGCCTCTATAACCAGGGTCAATGGCATAGAATAGTTCACCAAATATTTTTGAAGCCTCTCCACGATTGATTTCATCAATGATGAAAACAAAATCTTTTTTGACTACGTTACTTGCTGTTAATGTTGAAATGTTCTTTTGTTTGTACACTTCTTTAAGTACAGCCCAGTAAGCTGAAGCATGACAACCTCCGATAGCATCCCTTACAGCATCGCTAATGTTTGAAATATTGTTCAAAGACTCTGTTGTAGTAAATACTTTTGCAAGTTTTGCCAATCTGTCAAAAGAAACGGTATAAGTACGATTACTACTAGTTCCAGGAGTTTTCAGTTCTATGTTATTAAAGTCTGTAACCTTAACCACCTCCATGGATTTTCCGTTTGTTTTGAGCTTAAATTCATTCAAATCACCATTGTTTATTTTATCAATCACTGTATTATATTTATAATCCAGTATTTTTTCTTCCGATAACTCAGTGAGAGTTTTTTTGCTGTCCTCCAAATTCTTGATAGCTTTTTTGCAAAACTCTTTAAAAATGCCATCTTTACGCTCAAATCCCATCTGTCCATCAGACATCATGATAGGTCTCAGTCCTTCTACAAAATCAGTATAGTCGTAAGACGGATGAAATTGCACAAAGCACATTTCATTTTCACCACATCCCATTTCTTTTGCAATGGCCTGTGCCATAAAGGTCTTACCTGTACCAGGAGCACCTGTCAGAACTAAGTTCTTGCTCTCTTTAAGCAAGTCAATATATTTTTGATACATCATAGTGTTGTCTATTTTTGTTTCAACAAGATCATTTTCATTATCTTCCTTGTCAGTATCTGTGTTTTTTAATAATGCTCTATTATAGTACCATAATACCGTTTGGGCAGTAAGTGGCATACTTTGAATACATCCATTATTCTTTATTTCGTCATTGATGGACAAAATCAATTCATTCTCTTTCTCAATCTCTGGAATAACGTATTGATCCAGTAATTCGTAAAAATGAACAAGCTTTAGACCTGCCTTTCGTGGCTTAACCCCTAAAAGCTTACATAAATTCTTATATACATCATTTTTATAAAAAGTATATTTCTGAGGATTATGGAATGTCAGGAAACAACTGATAAGTCGCTCATCACACATTGCACTCGTATGATTGGTAAACTTTGCTTTGATCTTGTCATCCCATAATGTTTTGCAGCTTTCTGTAAAGTTTTCTATTCTTTCTTGTAGAAGGATATTTTCATCAAATAGTGCTATAAAGAGTTTTCTATACTCTTCTGGTTCATATTTCACAAAATTTCTAATTGCGGTAATCTGTGAACTAAAACATAGATTCTTAAATTCTAGAGAATTAATCTCTTTAGAAAAATCTACAGCATTAGGGTCTGGGTGTCCATTTTGTTTGGACACCAATTCCCATTTATATAATTCTTGCATTTGGTTTTCAGAATCACCATTTAGCCCATATTGGATTTGGTGATTCTTGAATAATGTGACTATATCTCTTAAATTCATTTCGTATCTTCTATTGCTATATCAAATTTAATATCCTTATTACGATAGAGATAAATCTTTGTATCGTAGGTTATTGTTTCTACTTCAAATCGTTCGCCATTTGGCTGTCGGGCGATGTTCCACTCGTTGATGAAACCTCCATCTGGATAGATAGAGAGCTTCTTGTTACCACATGTTATTGACAATACTCGCCAATGGGTGAGGGTACGCTTAGGGACGGAAACAACAGGGAGCAAATGACCTTCTATGTTCTGATCATATTTGAGGTCATCTATCCATGCATTTGTGAAATTCGTCAACCATTTGTCACGCACTTCAGAAGATGGCATGTTGGTGCATATCTTGTTGGCATTGCCCTTGTCATCTCTGTAGGCTTCAACTTTGAACTCGATGTCAAAGTTTGAACCAATCTGTTTCACTATGTACCAGACGGTCTGTATGGTAATCATCATACCCATGATACTCTTCAGATGTTCGTCCTGATAGCTAATCTTCAAACAGCCTCCGTTCTGCTTAGCATAGGAAATGAACTCATCAATGAGACCATTCGATTTTGTCTGGAGAATTTCACCCAACTGATAGGTATGAATCTCCTTGAACTCATCACCTGCCAATTTCAACAGCATGGCCGATGGTTTATAAGACAAGTCCATAGACTTCGCAGAAGCAATAGGATTATCCGTGCGAACAAAGAACATGGTGTCGTTGCCCCATTGAGCATTCAGTTGTGCATGTTCCTTGCAACTCATGAAGTAAAGGCTGCCGTCAATGTAAGCAATAGGGTAGAGTCCTTTGCTTGCCCAAGGATTCTTCATCTTCTTGACATCGCTTCCTTTAGCCCATGCTTTGATCTCACGGCACATTGCCACAACAGGTTCCACCATAGCAGTCTGTTCCGATTCCATCAGACAGAAAGTCGTAGTCTGGCTCTTTATCACAAAACGATTCATGAACTGAGGTTGCCATCCGTTTTCTCTATCCTCATAATCCCATTCGGCATAGTCATTGTCAGCAAACAGAACCAGTTCTTGATGGGATGCAGCAAATGCCTTCTCCAAGTCGTATAATGTGGTTTGTGATGGTGAAGTACCAGGGAACGCATCCTTGATGTTTTGAGGAACGGTATCACCCACCTCTTCCTCTTCTTCTATCCAAGCCAAAGCAGCATCTACATCAACGAACTTGGCATATCTGAGTGTAAACTTGTCGAGGAGCATATCCTTTGATTTCTTCTCACGAGCTTCCATCAGGAGTTTCTTCGTTGCCTTGATAACATCCTTCATTACCTGAATGTTAGCCATTTGGTTAGCATAGCCAGCTCCTCCTGGATTACAGTCGAAGATACAGAGATGACCGTTTGGCATGATGGCGAAGTCAACGGCTCCACGTTCTTTGCCCAGAATGTCCACCAAGGTCTGAGTGAAGGCTATACCCAATGTGAAGAGCAGGTTCTCTTCCTCATCACGGTTAGACATCCATTTGTTCTTTCCCTTATGGCGAATACGAATCTCGCTATAGTCGGTCTGTATTGTGTCGCCAATAATCACATTGCGCTTCACCTTTGTTGTGTCATGTGAGCAACCGCAAGCCTTGCGCATTTCCTTACCGGTGATGGCGAAATGGAATTTTGGCTTCTCTGGCTTTCCTTCCTTCTTTTCAGGCTTTATATTGTTAAACTCATACGGGAACTTCAAAGGCTCATCCTTGTCTGCAACATCTTCTTCCAATACGGTACGTCCACATTTAGGACAGAAGCAATATCCATATCCCTTACCTTCGTTGTAATAGAGAATCTTGGCATTGCCAGAGTCACTATTAGGGCGAACAGAGAAAAGATGAGGTTCCGTCACATTGTTTGCCCAGTCGTCAGCATCAATCAGCTGAGCACTAACTCGTGTATAGACATTACTGTCCATGATTCGGGTCTTGTCCTCATTCATATCTGGCATGAAACCAACTGGCTGAATCAGTTCCAGTCCATAGTTATCATTTACCGTCCATTTAATTTGATTACTGAGCGTAGAATCATTAATCACCGTCTTGTCACTGTTTCGATAGATGGTCTTGTATGTTTTGTGGTTGTCATCATACATGTTGGTGATTTCTATACCACGAACGATATATACCACACCATCAACTGCCACGCTGTTGCCTGGCGCATACTGGGCGATGGCATCACGCAATGAGTAGGATGGATTGGATGATGTCATAGGAGTAAAGAAGTCTTTCTTGCCATTGCTGTTCAAATCGAGCGTGAGCACGTTGACCGGCATATTGGCATTCGGAGTGAAACGACTGGTTGCCCAGAAGTTCAACAATCGCTTATACAACACCTCTATATACTGCATTTTCAGCTTGATGCGGAATTTGTCCGTGATAGGACCACCTCCCGAAAATGCAGTCTTGTAGTCTATCAGTTTGTTGCGCAGTTCAGAATAGCAACGCTCGTTGATTTCCTGAGCATTCTTGACCACCTGATTGATTTGATCATCATAGACCGTACCACTCAAAAGTTTCATCAAGTCCTCACGTACCTCTGGTTCAAGTTGCTTGGAACATAGAATGTTGAATTTCTCATACATTGTTCCCTTTGGATCGCCAAGCAGGTCGTTAGGGTCGGCATTACTTGAATTATCCTTCACAAACTCAATCTTGCCGTTGATTACCTTGACTTCAAATGGGGTATAATAGTCTGCTACCTTTTGTGTCAGACGACCACCATTGGCACCTTCGGTAAACACGCCAAAGGCACGAACAAGGAATGAGTTAACATGACGCTGAATCACCTGAGGACTCTTCAAATCTACCGATGGCACTCTTACTGGTCGGCTGATAATCTTATCTATAGGATTACTCAATGTTCTAAGACCTATCACGTCTGAACCACAAAGGGTTATACAGGCACTACGAACCTTGTTGTTACGTCCGCTTCGACCAGCACGCTGCTTATAGTTCGCTGGCAGAGGAGGAACACTCGATAGCAATACTACCTCCAGGTTACCCAAGTCCACACCCATCTCCATAGTTGTAGAGCAGGCAAGGATATTGATGGTATGATCCTTGAACTTTGACTGCAATCCACGAGCCACACTCTTATCTACCTGAGCAGTATGCTCCTGCTGTACAAAGAGATTTGGGAATACATGAATATCCTCCAGACGGTCTGAGAATACACCATCTGTTCCCCAAATGTTATGGTTCCAAAGTAAGGCTCTATGCGTCTTAGCCCAGGATTCTATAGTCTTCTTGTCTCCTTCCTTTGCTGAACCCTTATAGTATGGGAATGCCTCCCAATGTTCATGCAAATCCTCACGTAATTCCACTGGAGTAGTACCCTCCAGATATGGAGAGAAACGCTTGAAATTGTTTCCGATAGGGCGCAGGCAGACCACATGACGATTACCGTCTGCTTTTGTATCGCAGAGATAAACGTCATCATAGAGCTTGAAGCACAGGTCATTGAGATTGAAACGAGGCGCATTGTCTTTTTCATTGACAAAGTGTCCCGACTCATCCAGACGCTGACCCACCTGCAATATCTTATATTCATCGCCAGTCAGAGTTTCCCAAAGAGAATCTATCACAGCAGAAATCTCATGGAAATACTGTCGCTGGGCATCATTCATGGTCAATGTGTTGTCATCACGGGCAATCAGCGCACAGAGATAACGCACAATACGGGCAGTTGATACCTTGCCTTCTTCCAGTTTAGGTTTGTTAAATGGACGACGGCGAGGCTTCTCTGTAGCAAAACGTACCGTTGAGAAGATGTCTATCTTGTCATTTCCTGGAATGCGAAGATAGAAAGACTGGTTGCTTCGTACCGTATAGTCGAGATAAACCTGCATCAGGTTTCTCCAGTCCTCTTCTGTAATCTGGTTAGCTGGGTTGTCCAGCAAATCATTGAAGTCTTCTACAGCCTTTGGCAACTTGATTTTATCCAGTTGAGGATAGCATGTTTCAAACAGACCCAATGTTTCCGGAGATGCTGCCGATGCAGGACGATGTGCCAAATACATCACCATGATACTCTGGATATACTTGTCAATGATTTCATCAGATGGAAGTCCGTCTTCCACCTCATCGCTATCACCCGAACGCTTCACGAATACGGATGCAAACACCGGACAGTATGGATCATTTTTCAGAAGTTCTGCTATCTCTGACCAGGTCATATACTTGCACGACATCTCGTCCAGCTGCTTCTGAACCACCTTAGGGTCAGGCGACTGGAGATTAGCCATCATTGGTGTATATTTCATCATAGACATAGGATCTGCTTGAACAGCTGCTAAGATTTGTGCCATAGCAGCCTCCTTTGTCAGTCCATTTGCCTTCCTGCGACACAGTTCATGGTATATGGTACTGTTGAACCACATGCGTTCCTGTTCCAGATTCTGTTTCAAGGTTGCCTTTGCTGCAGCCTGACGGCTATCCACAAAACTGATATATTGCTGACCATCATGAAGCACGATGCCGCCTGTCTTTGAATCGCCTTTATCCAACTGGTCAAGGATGCTTGGAGCCATCATGCGTGAGATGAAGTCGGCAGAGAGACGGAACTTCTGCAGACGGTTGTCTTCCATATTGCCATTTGCATCACCTTCTACATCCTGGTCTGTATTGTGGTTCTTGGTCTGTTTGGCATTGCAGTATGGACAGCATCCCTGAATGTTTCCAACAACATGCCAACTTCCTGTTTCTTTTTCATCGGCAGGTGTTAATGGTTGAAGTTTGCCTCCAGGAACCAAACGGAATTTCACGTTGCCGTCTCCCTTCATGTTCTTTTCATTAGAGAGTCCGAAGATGGCATACTTCTTCGTTGAGTTGTCATTGCTTTCTGCCATATCGAGGTCGAACATATCACTATCATCAGTTGCGATTGCCTCGTAAGTCCAATCCTCGGTATTGACAGAAGCCAGTGCTACATACTCGCCGCAATGCTTGCATCGGCTGAGTTCCAGCAACGGAGCTTCCTCGATAGGAGTCAATGACAGAGAATCTTCACCAATCTTCTTTCCGATTGCGTTTTCTGTATATATCTTGAAAGACCCATCTGCAAACTCATTCAAGCGGACAAAGAGACCGTTGTTAGGGACACGATAGAAGTAGTGTACCTTCAATTTACATACAGGCATCTTCAGTCCTTCTTCCTTGCAGCGGTCTTCTTCACGCTGACACATCTCGTCGAGCCATTGCAGTTTCTGGCTGATAGATGCTTTCTCTGGATATAGTTCATCCAGAGAGATATAGTCAGCCTTGAATATCTTTCTCCAACGCTCTTCGTCTTCACCCTTTGGAATTTCAGTTTCTCCGATACGCTTACCTCCAATAGCTTCCACCTGGTCAGCTCTTACGCCAGTGATACCGGCAATAAACTCCTTCAGTTCTCTTTCATCCTTCTCTTTGTCCTCACCATTTCCGAAGGTAGCAGATGATGTTGCAAAACGCACATTCTGTGCATCCACCTTGAAGGCGAGAAGCACTCGGCGAAGAAGCATGGCAAGTTCTGCTGCGCCTGCTCCAGTATAAGAGTGAGTCTCGTCGATAGCAACCCAGCGAAGACTATGCTTTCCTGCAACAATCAACTTTGCATCGGCTCCTCTCAGCAAGATGTATTCCAGCATAGTAGGGTTGGTCAATACAATATGAGGAGGGTTGTTGCGAACATCCTTACGGGTATAGACCATGTGAGGATATTTCGAGTTCTTCAGCTCGTAATGTCCTTGCCCGTCAGGATCTTCCTTTACCCATTCATATTTGCCTCCAGTCACATGCTCTATGCGACGGCGCATTTTCTCTGCATCATCCGACTTGTCTGTATTCTTTGGTTCCATTTCTGGCAGATCACCATTATATACAGTGTAGGTCAGGCAAGTGCCGGTAGAAGATTCGGCAACCGTCAGAAGTTCTTCCAGACGTTCCTTCTGATCTTCCATCAAGGCGTTGAGAGGATAGAGAAAGAGAGCCTGTATCTCATTTGGCAGTGCGTTTTGTGAGAGGTCATGAATCAATGGCATCATAAAGCACTCCGTCTTACCAGATCCTGTACCCGTAGTCACGACAATCGATTTTGGCTTATCGTCTGCCGTTCTTTGTCTGAGCAATACATCCCAGCATTTATACTGGTGCTCGTATGGAGAATATTTAAAGTTCCACAGTTTACCCACCAAAGCCTTGGCTTCCTCAGTTTTCTCAGGGGCAACTGGGATATATGAGTTCATGCATTGAACTACAGGCACGGCATTTTCAGGCGCAAATAGATTGCCGATAAGAGTCTTCATCTGCTTGATGTATGAGCGCTGACTGTCGTTGTTCGACTCACCGCACCACATCGCAACGAGGGCTCTTTCCACCGCTGTTCTATTGTTGTTATATAGTTCAGAGAAGTTCATAATCTTATTATATTTCTTGTCTATATTTCGTTATCTATGTGTATATTAAACTCTTGCCAGTCAAATCCTGACTCTTCGGCAAAGCGGAGCAGTCCCTGTTTGTCTTCTGGCGTTAATGTGCCGTTTCTCTTTTCGAGTAAAGGCTCATATATTTCCGACACAATCTTGTCCTTGTCCATATCTCTCAATGGCTTCATCAGGAAGAAGTATGTTCCATAATGATTTGCCACTTCGAAACATTTCAGGAGGGATTCCGTAACTGATTCCTCGATGTCGTCCCATGCCCATGGATCATTGTCGATATCCATTCCCAGGTTACATTGCAGATTTTCTGTCTTGCTGATGTCTTGAAATATCACACCCATATTCTTTGAGTCTGCATCTTCATTTGGATTGATAGGCTCAGGTTCAGTCTGCTCATCATAGTTCCAGTATAGAGCTTGTTCTTCTTTCCATGAACTGTGCTCTTGATCATTGCCGAAACAAACTACCAGGCTTTCAGGAGCCATGGCATCGAGTAGCTTTCCTACATAGTAATTGTCATTTCTCCAGGCGTTTAAGGCAGCTTCACCTACCGATGGATTACCTGAGATATTGATGAAGTCCTGCGAATAAATACTACGCAGATTCCTGCATTCGTATGCCTGATAACCTTTCTCGCTGAAGTCATTCAGCTGAACCCTGTCTTTGAAGATGTAAGGAAGATTGAGCTTTTCCTCATCATTCAGATACTCGATAATCTTGCCGTCAAGCATAACCTCTTTCAATAGGGTTGGCCGATAGACATCTACTTCATAGTAGCTTTCACCTTCACCGTACCTTATGGGTAGTGTAGGGGAGAGAGGATTTCCATCAATCGGGATTTCATCTTGAAGTTCAGCCTCTGTTCCGTCCACTTCCTTGTATCGAATGAGAGTCCGCTCAAAGTCTCGCTTAATAGGCGATGCTTTCTCCATTCTTGGCAGATAAACTACAGTAAACAATAAAGGCTTTCCTTTTACAGTTACCCTTAATGTCACCTCACCATACGGAGGTTCATCCAGATTTGTCCATTCTGTATATCTGCCGTTTTCTTGCTTGTATTCTATCATCTCAGCCTCGATCTCCTCCTCTGGCTGAGCATGGAGAATATCATCCTTCGTAGCAAAGTGACGAACTATCACATCTTCCCATCCAAATATCAGCGGCAGTTTATCTACCTCATATTCGTCGCTGATGTCTGGGTCGTCTATATAATAATGCTTCACCTTTCCGCCACCCACATATCGGATGGTGTCGGTATAAAGCCTTGTAGTAACCTGGTCATAGCCTATGCGGTTATACAGGTTGATTTCTTTTCCTTGTTCATCCAGGAAACTGACGCAATCATAGATGTAAATCCAATTCCATGTCTCGGTAGTACTAAACTTCGGATCACGGAATCGCTTGCGATACACATTTTCTGCAATGGTCTCATCCTGGAGTTTGCAGCGGTTTGAAAACAGCAGTGCCGTTTCCTTCTGAGTGTTCTGGGTAGAAGACCATGTGTCCCCATAGTCTCCCTGTCGCCAGAGTTGGATGTATTCTGTTGTATTCTGTGTTTGAGCCAGATATTCATTACCTTCATCATCCTTTACCACGATTTCTATCTTGTCAAATCGTGATGTAGGGATGTTTTTAATCTGTACTCCTTTTTCTACGCCAAAGGCAACGAAGTCGTTCACACTGTGGTTCAGATAGGTGATGATAGGCTTATCCATGGTAGATGGCTCTATCACCTCATCGCCTCTTTTGAACCTTATATATATAAATAGGTGTAATTGCTTCTCCGGGTTAGGCACGCCCCAGAGATGCACACGATCGTAACGCAGATACTGGTGCAGACCTCCACCTACTTCCTCTGGTTTCAGCCAAAGGTTGAGTCGGCGTGTCATATAAGTATAGTCTGGCGAGAATATTACTTGCCATTCGAAACGGAATTTTATCTTCAATATTTCATCGTTGGCAGCCTTGATGGTTGCCACGAATCGGTTCACGTCAGATGCTGCATCCTTCAGATCGTCTTCATGGAAGGGCATTTCTCCGTTCAGAATCTCCTTCATGTATTCATAAAGGGAATGCTGGCGCTTGATACTCTCTCTGAATGCTGCAGCTCTTGATGCTTCATCCAGATTTTCTAATGTATAGTTCTCGCCATGATAGATACGGCAAAGTCCTTTCAGGAACTTCATCTTGTCATGACGGTTCAGCTCATGCTGTATGGCAAGACCACCAAGCACATAGATGGAGTAGAGCCATCGCTTCTGTCCGCTATCATCCTGATACAGATAACGTTTCTTGCTGATGCCTGAGTTGGACCAGAGTGTTTCTAAATCCAGATTCTCTATCAGTTGGTTCCTGTTGCCACTTTGGTATTTGCGCTTATACCATTCTGCCATATAGACAATGGTTGTCGTGGCATTTTCAGGCTTTGCCAATGCTGCTACTCCACAATCAGACACAATAGCGCTTAGGCAGACTTCAAGTTCATTGAAATCTGCCTCCGACAATCTCAGCTTCCAAACGTATGGATGGCTGATGTCCAGGGATGCTATTTTGTCTGCAAGCTTCTTGCTTAGTCTTGTTTCCATATTTTTATTTCTTTCTTCATGCCTCGGTATGCGTCACGCAAATCCCTTAACGGATGTTCCGAATCCTTGATATGATGAATCATACTGTGGCAGTTGCTGCATAGCGGAACCAGATTTTCCAGGAAATCCTTGGGTACGCCATCTGTCTCGTATGTGGAAATCATCCTTAGATGATGCACTTCCATGAAATTGGCACCCAGTTCTTTGCCGTATGTTTCCTCAAAATCCATTCCGCAGCATTGACATTGATAGCCATACTTGACAAGGCACTTCTGGCGGAGCTGTGGATTGCGCCTTATCACATCCATCTCTTTCAGAATATGCTTCCGTTCACCTTCGGTTTCTTCACGGAATGATGGAGTAGAAGGTGCTGATAATTCCGCATCAGATGACAAATCCTCTATGGCAATCTTTGTTTTAAAGAGATTGCGGAATGCTTTTGATTCCAGGAACCCTGACCATGTTTTCAGATGTAAGGAATACCTGTTGTCAGCAGCATTGTCTTCTGTTCTCATCTGTCCGTCTATAGCCATATCATGGCGTACCCGGTCGTAGTAGTTATGGTCGAGCTGTGTATAGATGCTTTCAAAGTTAGGCGACTCATGCTTTCGTATGAAGTCAGCCAGCTCCGATTCCGTGAATCGGGCAAACTCTTCTGCATCAGGCCTGCGTTTCAGATATTCTTCCACGTAAGCCTTGCGGATAGATGTTGGTGTTGGTATCTCTTGTTTCATTGCCATTATTCTATTTTTCGGAACTCTCACTATTATTTACTACCCAATAACCAAATACTCTACCACCTTTTCTATGGATAAGATTCTTTTGTCTCAGGTGTTTAAGTATTTTGTAAACAGAGGTTTCACCTAAAGCCAATGTTTCACCTATTTCAGCATACGTAATATGAGCATTTTGTTTGATAAGGTTCAATACGTCATTTTCTGAGTTTGCAAGAGTCCTTTTTCCACTCTTAACCTCACATTCCTCATTCTTAACCTCACTTTTCCCATTCTTAACCTCACATTCCTCATTCTTAACCTCACTTTTCCCATTCTTAACCTCACTTCCCTCATTCTTAACCTCACATTTGCTATTCTTTACCTCACTCTTTACCTCACATCCGTTTTCAGGAGTGATTTCTTTATTTATATTATATGTGGTCCAGCGGTTTTTGCTTTCTTGGTTAAGCAGGTTTTTATCAACCATATTGTGCAGTAACTTGCCTATTTCCAAAGAGTTCATTCCAAGCATTTGCTGCAGCTCCATATTGCTTACACTATCACCATTCCAAACGTATGCCATTACTTGTTGCTCATTGGCAGTAAAGCTATTGTATGTTTCTTCGCCATAATAAGCTTTCATTTCTGCTAAAGTTGATGCAGGAAGAAGACTTACCATAGGCAATGTGAGATCTACCTGACGCAATTCTGTTCGATCTATCAAGATCGGTTTGCGCCAGTTTTGTTCCTTCCATGTCTTTAATATAGTTGGATAGCCACTACCGATGTTTTCGCCATAGCCAATCATACGTAGCATATTTTGTATTCGTGGATTTCTTGCTTTAGAATTACCACCATGCATGATGTCCTCCATTGGCAGTTTTAGCGAGCCTGGATTAGAGAAGAGAAATTCTTTCTCGTACTTCTCTATTTTCAGTACACCTGTGATGAGTAGATCAGCGTGGATAATCATATTGGTCAGAGCTTCACGAACGGCTTTGTGTATAGGGGTGTCATCGATACGTTCCATACCTTCGAGTTTGAATGGGCGTTTCAAATCTTGCGTGAGTTTGGCAATAACTCGCATAAAGAAGTTAAAAAGGTTGTTTTCCCATGTTCCATCATATGTCAATCGGTCGCTCCAACGGCTATCTGCTTCTAAGTTGGTCTTGTCTATATAGTCCATACGTATGTTGTCGAAGCGGTCACGCACAGGAAGTCCTTTGCCGAACATCATGAGTCCGGCTACGGTTAATCCCTCGCGATGCGTGTTTCTATCAAAAACATATCCTCCCATATTTCTCAGAAACTCTTTGTCGTCAAGTTGATTGAAAGCATGATCCACATTTCTCACTTCAAAACGATTACGGTATGCGTGTAGGGTAGGCATGTCTATGTCGTTTAAATCATAATTTTCTACCAATGTACCATCGTTGCCATTTTCATTTGCATCACGCAACATTGATTTTACTTCTTCATCTGTGCAATGATAGTCTCCTTCAAAGTTGCGCTTATACGAACCTCCTATCAGGTTCTTATTGATGTAGATAGGGCGCATGGTATAGTTTGCCATAGGTACGTGTATGGCTATAATGTTTTTGCCATTATAGTCAATACATTCCACATTGTCCTCCATGAGAATATTACGACTTACCTTATCACTATTAATAGTGTCCCAAAATGATTTCAGGATTTTGTCGGTATCGTTAACTCCTGTGACTTCAAAACGTCCTTGCTCAATTGTACGATTTCGGCGTTCCTTGATACCAAGTACAATTGTTCCGCCAATAGTGTTGGCAAAGGAAGAATAGGTTTCCCATACCGACTTTGGAAGCTCGTTTGTGGCTTCCTTATATTCTATGTTTATGCGCTCACCATAGAGCATCATATCGTTTATATCGTTTGATGTCATATTGTCTTTATTTTAAGTTATGGTTTAACTCTTTTTCCTTTTAAAATTACATTCAGTACCACTTTTAGTACCGCTTAACTGGTACTGGAGTTTATCTTAGGTGGTACTGGAGTATCAGGTAACTGACACCGTAGTAACACTTATGTGGTACTGACAAGGTACTTTGAAGGCATGAATCAGGCACTCCAATTGATGTGTTCCTCGTATTTATCGAAGGCCATTTTGGAGTCTGCTCCTACCTTTTCAAGCATCAGTCTTATCACTTCCTGCTCCTCAGGTGGAAGAAGAATGTCACCACGTCTGCGCTTGAAATATTGGTTGCGTCCGAAGTGGAGGATGAGGGTAGTCATGAACTGGTCATACTGCTGTGGGTACATCCGCTTTTGGAAGTTGGTGAATCCTCTGGCGAATATCACTGGCTTTTTATCCCGATAGTATGTACATGCCTCGTCCTTGCTGCATCTGGTGGGATTGATCAGACGCACATACTCTTCATTCTGCTCCAGCAACATAGAGTAGGCTACCTGATGCAAGCAGGTAGCTGCCATAGGGCAGTTGCTATGCTCACATACAGGATAGTTTATCGGTAAAGACGTATATTCTTTCTTTGGCATAATCTACTTTTTTTTAATACCGTTGTTCTTGAAGAATCACTCGAGAGGGAATTAGTCCATCGGCTTAATCAACGACTCGATGTACTCTCGTTCAAAGAGGTCTAAGCCATATTTCTCATACAATTCCTCGTCTGTCCAAGGATGTGAAAAGTCTTGTAATGGCACCTCTGAATATACTTTACTTGTCGCATGTTGAGTATTCTTCTTTTGAAGAACAAGAAAACGGAAAAATTTAGTCCTTATATAGCTTATACAATTTTTCGTTTCAGCTTCTGTTTCAAACGGACCTATTACTAGATATGTCTCCGAGCAACATGTATTCTTCTCTCCGAAAAAAGGCTTGCCTAGCACAAAATACGGAAAATCACCTCTTTCGCCATATGCATACGATATATACACTTTATATTTGTCTACCCAATCACTATGGCTAAGAATTTCATCTCGTTTAATATATCCATTTTCTGGGTATGCAAATATTTTTATATTATTTTGAGATTTTGTTCGGCAAATTGTAGGTTTTGTATCTAATCCAAAAGGCTTTCGACTACTTACAATTTTCACGAAAGATTCATCTTTTTTTAGATTTATCTTTTGCATTATCTTTGTTGCTTCATTAAAGCGAACAAAAGTTGTTTCCCCATTTTCTAACAAAGGTCTAATCAACGAAGTTTTGATACCATTTCGGAAATTATTTACTTCACATAAACCATTAAATGAATTATCGTAAAGGAAATAACATACTCCTCCAGAAATATCAATACCCGGAAAGATGTCATTTGGGTCAAAATAGTCAAATAATTTTTGATTTTGTTAGATTTCATTATTGTATTTCTAAATGAATCTAACCCTTTACCACCAGAATACCATCTTGCTGGCATAATCATCGAAAGATAATTAGGCCTAATTTTAATTGCAGTTTCAACAAATAAATGGTAAACAGGCGATGCACTTGCTTTTGCCCCACCATCCATAATCTGATATGGCGGATTTCCTACTACAGCATTAAATTTCATTTCTTGCTTACTTGAATTGCCCTTCCAAAAACTAACAGACTTCAGTTCTTTTACGAGTCCTTCTTGGTCTTTAGAAGCACGTTCGACTAATTGTACATTTTTGATATTAGCTTTCTGGTCAACTTGACGGAAGCCAAAGAGGGTGCGGTGAGTAATTCCCTTAGCCATAGGAGTATTGCAGATAACATACATATTGTTCTCCACAATATCATCCCATACTACATGCTCTTCTTCCACACTCAGAGTCTCTCTTTCGATGCATTCCGCCTTGATGTATTCATCCAAACGGCGACGGAAGAGAGAGTAGGTGACATAAAGAGGGTAGAGACCAGTCTTTGAATTGATCTCCAATATCTTTGTCTGAACTTCTCCTGCAAGGTCCACATTGTCAAAGAGTTGACGGGTTACATCGCCCTGGTCAACATAACGAGGTGTGTCAAGCACTCCGGTCTTTTCGTCAAAACTTTCGTCATACCAGCACCAACCACCAATCGTGTCACTCATGTGCATATTCACCACACGCCAAGGAGTAAGTACAGTCTCTTTGTCTGGATTACGGAAATAAGAGAAAATCTCCGTAATCTGACGGATGCGTTCATCAATATGCATGAAGTCAGCCTCACGGGTAAGGGCACGATACTTCTTACCCGCTTCCTCGAAACGGGTAGCATTGAAGCACTTACGAATCTTGTTAAAATCTTCTTTCGAGATTCCTTTTGGCATAAACTCTGTCCATGACTCATCCTTAATCTTTCGGGTGAAGTTGTCTACAGTCAGTTCGTCCTTTGGGTCACCGGCATCAGCACCGCCATACATCAGCAAGGGAATACGGAGCGCAATACCACGGATATTGGTCATACGCTTCTTAAACTCCTCACGTTCTTCCTTCGCCTTCTCACGTCGGGCAATACGCTCAGCTTCTGCCTTCAGCCAATCCTCACGCTCTTCTTCAGACATGGCTTCCCATTTCGCCTTAAACTCCTCGTCCTTCTTCAACTTTTCTTCAGCTTTCTTCTTGGCTTCAGCTTTCTTCTGGCGAATCTTTTCCTCCCATTCCGCACGCTGTTCATCAGTCATGTGGCTCAGATCAACGGTATCTTTAGCATCCTTACGTTTCTCATCAGGAGCCTTGCCACCATTCTCACCAATATGATTGATGATTTCCGGATTCACCTTGTTCAACTCATCCTGGTTATAGAGACATGGATCGTCAAAGCCCTTGCGTACCAGTCGGTCGATAAAGACGTTCTCCAACTGTTTGTAGATGTCGTTGACATCCATAGGGCTCATCTTGCCTCCATCCATAGAAAGGACAGGACAAAGCTCGATAAAGTCACGAACAGTCTCCTTGTCACGCATTTCTTGTGTCTTCTCTTCATCACCTTCCTGTTTTTTCTTCTCCTTGGCTGTAGCCATAGAAGAGAATTTGGCTGTTTCTGCCACAATCTTCAAGGTGCGGTCGGGCGCAAAGTCGAATACATAACATTCTTTCTTGATCTTACCTTCAGGAGTCTTGTATGGAGACTGCACACGGAAGATGGTCTGCATGTATGTGGCAGCACGGTCGCCACCCTTCAGATAGAACACGGCGGTCCATGGCGCAACAGTAACGCCTGTAGTCAGACGACCACAGGATATGGTAACGGTAGAAGTCTTCTCAGGATAGTCGCCAATCGCTTTAAGCACTTTGTCGAGTGCATTCTCATTCTGTTCGTCAGTATCGCTTCTACCGGCTACATTCACAACATCGAAGTGACGGAAAATCTTGTGTTCTTTCAGCAGTTGCTCCAAAGCAGCCGCTTCGTTGACATGAGAAACTACCCAAAGTGTATGACGGAACATCTGGCGATATTCATTGGTAGAGAATGGGAAATTATTCTCAGCATCCTTTTTGCAGAGTAAATCCAAGAACTCTGATACTTCCGGTTCATGTACAAAACGACCTTTAGCACCCTCTGGCATAGATGCTTTGTCGGCTTTTGGATTACCTGTCCAGGTACGGAAGAACTCAGGGAATGAAAATACACCAGTCTGGTCCAGGATATTATCAATATTCTTGGTAATGTCGTAGGTGAAGATATTCATCTTCGGCAGTTCGGCGTATGGATTCTTCTCGTTGGGATGTTCCAGGTTCCAGTTATGCTTGGCAGTTTGCTCGGCAATATAGTCCCAGGTGTAGATTTCATCCTCTTTGAAATCCTCATAGAGATTGAAAGGAGTACCAGATAGATAAAGCATCTTGGTTTTCTCTTTCTTCAGAAAGTCCTGGATGACACCTTTGCCCAATGAGGTAAGTGTTCCCTCGTGAGCCTCGTCAATAATGATCAAATCCCAGTCGGTTTTCAGAATGTCTGCTTTCAGCTTCTCGTTCGCTGCCGAAGTTGTGTTGCCAATACCTGCATTTTTTGCCTGAGTTTTGCTATTAACAAGTTCCGAGAGACGAATATATTGCATGGAAACGAAGAAGGCATAATGATAGCCTGGAGTCTCGACAAAGCTTTCTAAATCATAGTAGTTACCTACAGTCTCACTCTCATCATCCGAACGCATACCGAAACCATAGGTTTTGTGGATGTCGCTGTTGCCTTTCACCTTAGGCTCAGAACTTTTGCTGCCCACAACTTGTTTGAAGGCTTGGAGCCAACTGTCTCCTACTACAGGGCGGTGGGTGATGATAAGGGTGCGTTTCACATCCAGTTCGCGCATAAGCTGCATGGCACAGATGGTCTTGCCGAAACGCATCTTGGCGTTCCAGAGAAACTGGCGATATTCTGGAAGAACTTCATAATGGTATTCACCACGTCTTCCACTTCTTTTACAGAAACGCTCCTTCGCTTGGTCGATTGCGTCCCTTTGCTCAGATCGAAGAGTGATAAGGTCATCGGCAAACAGGTCATCCTGCATGCCAGTCTTTATTTCTTCAAGGGTTGAGTACGTTGCCATAATTATGTTACTTGTTATTATTCTTATTTACTAATTTACTAACGACTCGAAGGTCTGTTTGATAGCCGACTGGTCGTGAAAGTCTGTATTTCTCAGCGTTGACTTCTGAAGGTTGATGCCTTTGAGGAAGTCTTTGATAAGACAGAACCGCTCTTGTGGTTTTGGTTCATAAGTCTTGGCCGATTCGTTCCAGCCATCCATTCCATCAAAAAGAGAAGGTCCGGAATCCTGTCCCTGCTTCTTTTCTTCTATGTAAGGCTCATAACCAGGAAGCCCATAAGAGAGTCCATCCATTTGCCATACATTCCAGGAGATGATGTAAGCAGCACCTGGCATCATGCGCATCTTGTTCTGGTTGAACTTCTTTTCACCAAACTGAGCGATATAATGCTCTTCAAATGTAAAGAAGAGAGCTTCCCTGGCAAGTAGAAGGTTATCGCCTTGCCATTCGAAACCGTAAGTTGCACGGAGAGCAATCTTAGCCCAAAGAATCCAATCCTTGGAGTCCTTCGTATTCTCTGAAACGATTCGGAGTTTACGGTCGAGCATTCCTATGCGATATTTCACATTCTCATTATACTCACCGGTAACTGCATCATATCTATTACAGAGGTATGGAGCTTCACCACAGGTAATTTCCAAACGGGTATCTGCCACGTAGTCTTTCCAAGTCTTACCTTCTGGAAACTCAATTTTCTCCTCATTGTTAATCCACTTTTGAGGGTTCTCTGGGTCGGGCGAATTGAAGAGTCCTTCTTTTCTGCCGAACCATTCTTCATCAATGAGATTATTCTGTGCATTGCAAATCCATGCAGGAGTAAACACCTCAGCCTTATCCTTAGCACGCTGCGTCTGTTCTTCTTTCGACTTTACGGCACGTGGTCGGATAATCTCCTGGTAATTGTCTTTCTCCTCAGGATTCTTTTTGACCAACTCATTGTATTGCTCCTTTGTAATCACCTTGCCTTCTTTTGAGGCATAGGATGTGATCTTGTCGAGCGTAATAGGTGCAAAGAAAGTAAAATCCTCTCCGTAGTCAGCATACGAATCCGTAGCCCAGTAGATATTCTGCTGGGTGGTATGATCTTTCAGAAGATTCATACATACCTTCTCTCCGTAGCTGTGGAGGAGTTGGTTCTCACTTATGTCTGCGTCATTTATCATTGTTTATAATTTAATTGCAAAATTATCATTCTATGTTGCAGTCTTTCTGCACCATTGAATATTTTTTCAATAAATTCTCAATTTTTTCAGCTATTTGCCGTCTCAACCACTCAGGTTTGAGTACTTCAACCTGATTTCCGTATGAAAAGATGCGTGCTTCAAGTTCCTTGTTGGGACGAACCGTGAGTTTAATAATTCGCTGTTCTTCGTCTTCTATCTCCTGTGAAGGATGGATTGGCTTGTTCACTACATAAGGGAAACGAGCTTCGTCAAACTTCAACAGCACTTCCTCTGCCACTGGATGGTCTTCGGGTAATGTCACTCCAACGATGTCCTTGAAATACTCATTGAAGTCTATATCCGTATTGGAAATAAACGGCACATTGGCACGTGAGAACTTCACGATACGGTCGAGTGCTTTGTTGGTGATGTAATTGCCATGACTACCTTCCTGCAATCCGATGAGGAACCAGCGGTTATTGAATTGCTTGATATGGTAAGGATGGAGGATGGCAGTTCTTTCATTGCCAACGAAAGTGCGATAGAGCAAATTCAAAGGCTGATGATTCAATGCGGATTCTATCAGTTCACCCAAGAACTCTGTTCCCTTCAGCAGATCATTGTGGTCAAATGACACGATATTCTCTGTATTGGGCTTGACACCAAAACGGAATTCGAGATTTGAGATAACATCTTCCAACCATGCGTTACTCGGCACACCACGGAAACGACTTAGTATGTCGATAGTGGAGCGAAGAGACTTTATTTCTTCGGCTGTCAACTCATTATTAAAGATGGAGAAGCTTGGGTCTGAATAACGGTAGTAACTTTTCCTTCCATCGAAGGGATATGTTTCGATAGGGGCATTGTAGGTGACTCTATCTCTCATATACTTGATGTCTTCACGTATCTGACGGATGCTGACCTGCGAACCATAGAGATCCATGAGGGACTCATTGACCGTGTCAAGGAGGTCCTCAATACTATATGTTCTATGAAAGTCGCTAAAGCATCTGTCCAGTATCCGGTAGCGCAGTTGCGCATTCTTGTTAGTTGGCATAGAGTCTTTTCTTAATTAGTTTATTTATCTGTTTTTATAGTAACGAC
>OOIG01000954.1_pt1 | contig 22891 bp, 17 predicted proteins | sample 1692091 | NCBI WGS metagenome assembly OOIG01 (sample SAMN06348188, study PRJEB24527) | human gut metagenome | biome: human gut; feature: ankylosing spondylitis patient; material: feces | host: Homo sapiens | place: China | collected 2015-10 | reverse complement strand
CACGGAATATATAATAAAACCAAACTATGCCATAATAATTTCGCCATATCAAATTCATTCATTTGAAACAATAGAATATAACGATGTATTCAGCTGTATTTATTCCCCCGATATGTTACAGGATTTTTATGATACGACTAAGAACTTTGACTTTGAAAGTCCTGTTTTTTCTTTTATGCACAAAGATTTAAATACACTGAGTGAACAGAATAAAAATATATTTGAACAAAAAGCAGTGCTATATAAGTACTGTGCCTCAATCATAGATTCCGGATTGAAAGAAAAATTCGAACAGAAGAATTATCATCTGCTCAGTCAGATTTCCCAATACATTCAAGAAAATATCAAAAATGATTTGTCCCTTAAAAAAATGTGTGCCGATTTAGGCTATAGCTATCATTATATTTCTGGTATTTTCAAAAAGAATTTCGGTATGAATTTTTCTGCATATATCAATCAAATCAGACTTGATGAAGCTGTGAAACTGCTCAAATACACAAATAAAACCTCTTGTGAAATTGCAAATGAATGCGGATTTTCAACAATCAGAATTTTTAACATTACCTTTAAAAATCATTTTGGAATCACTCCGAGAGAGTATAGAAAGAAATATAACCTTGAATAAAATTACAGGTTGAAAGAAAAATAAAATCCTGCTAAACTAATAGTGTTGGCAGTATTTACAGAGTTTTAAACTGAATAGGATAACGAATAGATAAGGGCAAACTTAAAGTTAGGGTTTAAAGTTTTATTACTTTAGACCCTCTTTATTTTTTTGAAATGTCTTTCAAATTTTTTGCTCATTTCAATTCGTGTTACGATTTTGATTTAAGCGATGTCTCTCAAAAGTCTCAGTCATAAATGCGCTAAATCGCACTAAAATGACTTTACTAATGATTTGACAAATGTTAAAATGGCATTTGAAAATTATTATGCTACCACAATAGGAACAGGTAGTTTGACAGATCTATCAAGTGACCAATGGGATTGGTATGCTGCAGCCAATTCTGTAAGTATAGGGGTTAAATCCACTACAACTAAGTCTGGGAACCAGTATACTATGTTAACAACTTTTAGTTTAAGAGATTATTACGACTGGGGAAATGATACATTTTACTTTCCAAGTCTTAAAGTTCCGTCAATAAAAGAACAAGATTTAAAAGATTTGCATTATTGTGGACGTGCAAAAAATTTTGAAAGTATTGGCGATAATTATATTGTAAAAACTGTTTGGAACGAAAATCAAAGTGTTGACCAGGCAACCATAACAGTTGTTTCTTACTAGATCGTGGAGGGCATTTATCAATGAAGAGAAAAATAATAATTGTAGTACTTGTTCTGCTTTGCTTTGTTAGTATTATTTTAGGCGTTTATTTCATAGTTCACAATAATTCATCGGATAAGTATACGCTTGAAAGTATTCGCTATGAGTATTTGAATTCAGACAGAAAAGTTGTTGCTGCCGTTAATGATGTTGATATTACAAACAAAGAACTGTGCTTAATTCAATATTCAAGCCATACAAATAAACCGCTTGAAAAGGCTATTGAGCAAAAGGCGATTGTTCAATTGGCAGAGGCTGATAGCTTTTCACTAAGCGAGTCGGAAGAAAATAAGGAAATCGAATATATAACTACACAATATGAAAAATTAAATTTGCCGGATAATGAAGAAAACAATGCCTTTTGCGATGCTCTGATTAAAGAGCATTTAGAAATGACTACCTCTGTCAAATACCAATACCATATACAAAAACAGATTATGCGTCAAAGTTTCAGTAGTGATAATAAAGCTATAAATGAAAAATATGAAAAATATAAGTCGATTTATAAAGAATGGGAGGATGGAGGCAAGGAAAATTCAAAGTTATATAAAAAAATATGGTCATTAAGAGAGGAGATAGCTCAAGATTATATTGATTATAGAATAGATCAAATCCAAATTGAAAAATACTAATTACTAAAAGCTCGATAGAAAACTGAACTGCCCCAGATTGTGCAGATAGTACAAAAAAGAAAGCCTAAGGTAAAGTAATTAAATTTTAAGCAACAAACTGATTTCGTTTTTCAAGCGGAGTCAGTTTTGTTTTAGTTTGAATACGGTAATTGTTGTAGAAGTTGATGTATTCGGATATGATGAGGCGAGCCTCATCATGTCCGGAAAGTTTCACTCTGTGAGATTGTAAAATAAAGTGTGTAAGTTAGAAAAAACTTGCACACTTTTTTGAATTTTTAAAAGAGTGTGCTACAATGAAAGAAAGAACAAAAAAGGAATGAGCCAACGGGATATTGTCGAAACGATAGAGGATATCTATGGCTTTGAAATCTCTCACGAAACGATATCACAAATTACGGATTGCGTTTTAGATGAGCTGGGTGACTGGCAGAACAGACCTCTGAAAAGGATTTACACGTTTTTATTCGTTGACTGTATGTATGTCACAATCAGAAAAGAGTATGAAAGCAAGAATTACGCAGTATATACGATATTAGGCTATGATACAGACGGAGAAAAGGACATTTTAGGCTTATGGCTTAATGAAAGCGAAAGTAAACATACGTGGATGCAGATATTTGACGAACTGAAAACAAGAGGCGTAGAAGATGTGCTGTTTATCAGTATGGATGGTGTATCAGGACTTGAGGAAGGTGCAAAAGCAATTTTCAAGGATGTAGAGCAGCTTTTCGCTTACGGCAGTGCAGTAAGAAAAGTTATGTACACCACCAATGCTGTTGAAAGCATCAATTTACCCTTTTTGCTGAAATAGCCATGTTTTGATAAAAAATACAGAACTAGAACTTGAAAAGCAAAAATTACATATTAATGAAGAATATTACATAGAACTAGAAAAACAATATGACTCTTCAAACATTCTAATACATGATATAAAAAAGTGTCTTGGAAATATTAAAGGTTTATTGTTACAAAATGATAACAGCAAAGCAATTGAATACATCGATTCAATATATGATGGATATGATATAAAACAAATAAAGAAATATAGTAACAATAAATTAATAAACGTTATTGTAAGCAGATATGCACAATTATGTTACAATAACAATATAGAATTCAGTGCTGATATAAGAGATGTAAATTTTTCATTTATAAAGGATAGCGAAATCACAGCTCTTTTTGATAATTTATTTGAAAATGCTTTTGAAGCGACAAAAAAATGTCCAAATAAATTTATTAATATAGAAGTCGATTATAGAAATGAAAATTACATTTTCATAAAAATGCTTAATTCAATCAATAACAAGCCTTTGTTTCAAAACGGGGTGCCAATAACAACGAAAAAGGATAAAAAAGGTGATGGAATTGGTATAAAAAGTATATTGAAAATTGTAAAAAAGTATCACGGTAATTTAGATTACACTTATATTGAAAATGAAAATATATTTGTTACTACCATTTTACTAAAATCAACTTAAATATCGCAAGAAAAACCATACATATATGATTTCTCTTAGTTTTTCGATGGCTACCTTTGCATTTTTGATGGATAAACAATATAAAAGGGCAAACTTAAAAGAGAGGGCTTAAAGTTTTATTACTTTAAGCCCTCATTATTTTTTGAAATGTCTCTCAAATTTTTTGCTCATTTCAATTCGTGTTACGATTTTAATTTGAGCGATGTCTCTCAAAAGTCTCAGTCATAAATGCCCTAAATCGCACTAAAATGACTTTGGGTTTTTGAAATTTGCTGTCTCTTAGAATCTCTCAAAAGCTCTCACAATATTTGAAGCAAAGAAAAAATTCCCAAATACCGCCGTAAAAAGCAGTATTCGGGCATAAAAAAGCCTCGGAACACGAATGTTCCGAGGTATTGGCAGAGGTATAAGGATTCGAACCTTAAATGACGGAGTCAGAGTCCGGAGTGTTACCGTTACACTATACCTCTATATTCAGTTGGCAAAGCGGTTTCGCATTGCTGAATAATATTAGCATATTCGGAAGAGGTTGTCAAGAAAAAATGAGAATTTCTCAACAAAAAATTCGGATCATCGCAGCGGAGACGATCCGCTACGTTTGTAAATGGCAAATTCTTTGCGCATGGATGCGGCTTTTGGCGCGGTGCCTTGCATAACCGCCGGATTTTCGTTATACTGAAACAGGAAATACCGGCGGGCAGTGGAATCTTTATTTTTGCAGTGCGGCCAGCTCTTTTTTCATAGCAGAGAGGAGCACCTTGTTGTCTTTGCCGTTTGAGGTGATTATCACATCGCAGGTATAGCCTGCGGCGCGTATATAAAACTCCTGCTGGAAGCGGCCGGTGCGCAGCTGGAGAGCGCCGGTGCGCTGGGCGCAAATGTCCGTGTACTTCATGGCCAGACTGGTCTTTATGTCCGAGCGGGTGTATTCGCCGCGGATGGTGGGCTTGGCGTCGAAAAACGCCGTAGCATTCTGCTGCTCCTCAGAGGTCAGGCGCAGGGTGTACTGCACGGTGCCGGTGTCGTATTCATCTGTGCGGGTGTAGTTGCCGTCCGCCTTTTGCAGGCTTTCCTCTACCAAGGCGCTGTCCACCGTGGACGGAAAGTTGGAGGCGATCATCACCTGGGCAGGCGGAAAGTTGTTGTCTGCCGTGTAGTAAACGGCAAAGTACGCCACACTGCCGGCCAAGAGCAGCAGCGGGATCAGCAGAAAAATGCGCTTGCCAAGTTTTAAGAACCAAACGGTCAGCCCAATGGCTGCCAGAACAAGAACCACAAAAACCACAAAAAATACATTCCAAATCATAAACAGACCTCGTTTGCAAGAGTAACTCTATTATATCTTGCTTTGTCTTGTAGGTCAACAGTAAGTTGGAGGATCAGTCATGAATGTGCAGGTCAACGGCGTGATATTATACTATGAAAAGCAGGGCAGCGGGCCGCCGCTGGTGCTGCTCCACGGCAATGGGGAGGATGGACGCATTTTCGACCGTACCGCAGAAGTATTGGCCCCTCATTACACCGTCTACACCATTGACAGCCGCTGCCACGGCAAAAGCAGCCGCAATGTGCCCTTAAGTTATGACTTAATGGCGGCAGACGTGCTGGCATTTTCAAAAGCATTAAAGTTGGAAAAGCCGGTGATCTGCGGCTTTTCGGATGGGGGAATCGTGGCGCTGCTGGCAGCAATCCGGGCGCCGGAATTGCCCGGTGCGCTGATCGCCTGCGGCGCCAATACCACCCCGGCAGGGCTGAAGTGGCCGGTGCGCCTGGGTATGGCGCTTCGTTACCTGGTGTGCCGGGAACCGCGGACCAAAATGATGCTCTGTCAGCCCCAGATCTCCCCGGCTATGTTAGGGCGTATTCAGGTGCCTACACTGGTGTTGTGCGGCGCCCACGATATGATCCGCCCGACAGACAGCCGCGCTATTGCCGCCGCCATTCCCGGCGCCCGGTTGCAAGAATTGCCCCGTGAGGGCCACGGTACCTATATCGTCCACAGTCCTAAACTGGCCCACCTGGTGCTGGCATTTCTGCGCTCCCTGTGAAGCGCTCCCTGCCTGCGATGGGAATGGATAAGGATTGCGATTGATTTTAGGCGTAAAACAGCAGCCATCGGCTTTTGGTCGATGGCTGCTGCTTTTTTATATTATTGATTTTGCTTTTTGGCTTTATGCTTTTTAATGACTTTTACCAGTACAATGATAATCGCGGTCAGCGCCGCCAGGCCGGCAATGCCGCCGCACAGTGCAGGAATAAAAACACTCTTATATTCATAATAGCCATGCTCTCGGATATAGGGGTTCTTCACTGTATAATCCATCAGCTTGTCGGCGGGGATCACCTGGGTTTGGAACGTAGTCAGGTTGCTTTCATCCAGGTCAATGGTGCGCACACCCCGGTAATTGCCGTAGCTGTAAAAGGTGACGGCAGGCGCAGCCAACAGGCGAATGCCTTTATATGTACCGGCGTAGTCGTTCACATGGTCGTGGCCAAAGATCGCGCCTAAAATATCGCCCTGCTTGACCCAACTGTCCAGCTGGCCGTCATTGGCGGTATTGGCGGGGCAGGGACCCTCGTTCAGGTGGCCGGCGTCGATGTAATCCGGGTTGGTCACATAATACTGGCTGGTGTGGTTGGCGTTGCCTCGCACGGCGCCTTTGGTACCCTTGGACACTTCGGTAAACATATTGTACACCTCCGGCACCACAATATGCTGGAACAGCAGAGAGGGGACGGGCTTGCCGTCGTTCTCCGCCTTTAAGGCGTTAGAGGTGCGCTCGTACCAGTCGATCTGGTCCTTGTGCACATAGCCGTAGCCGCCGCCCTCGCTTTCGTCCGTATAAGGATTGGAGTCCATAAACCACAGATTAAAGACGGTTTTGTTCCCGGCGGTGTTAAGAATGGGCAGGTTGTAGTTGCCCACGCCGGTCATTTCCTCACCGTCCACCGCCATACAGTATTCGTAGGCTTGGAACCAGGCCATCAGTTGCTTTTTGGCCTGCTCTTCGGTCATGCCGTTTTGCTCGTCACACAGCCCCTCGTGGTCATGGTTGCCGAACACCAGGGCAAAGGGGATCTTGCGGTCGTTAATGGCTTTGCCCACAATATCCACCGCCGCCTTGGTCTCCTCCGGGGTGACCCCCTTCCACCAACCGGCAATGTTGTCACCGGTCAGGGCGATAAAGTCCGGTTTCGTTTGGTCAATGGCGTTATTCATCAGGTCCACGGTGGCCTGCTGCGGGGTGTTGGTGTCTTGAATATCGGATAAGATTAAAATTTTGAATTTGCCGTTTTTGAATTGCAGGGGTGCGCCGGCCGTGTTGTCCGCAGCCAGCGCCGTAAAGGGTAGGGTGCCCATAATCAGTAGGGCGGTCAATAGGGCAGTCAGGGCGTTACGCAGGGTTTTCATCTTTGGGTTCCTCCTTATCTGCTTTCTTTTTCTTTTTGAATTTGGCCAGCAACTTTTCCGCCTTGGCCCACTCGGCCTCCGCCTTGTCGGCGTCCGCTTCCAGTCGCTCTTCCATATTGTAGTTCATAATATTGCAGCCGCACTTGGGGCATTCCGGCTTTAAGTAGAATACGCTTAGCTTGGCACCGCACTTGGGGCATTTGTTTTCCATAAGCTCCTCCTTATTCTGCGTCTGCGGCAGCGCCGGTCAGGTTTTCTCTCCGCTGTGCCAGCTCCCGGTGGATGGTGTCCAGCTTTTCGCCCTCCAGATCGTAGAAAATAAACGGGATCAGGGACAACAGATTCAGCACGGCGGGAATGATGGTCACAATGGCCCAAAGCAGGAAACGGGTGTTTAACTCGCCGCCCTCCGGCAGCACCATATCCTGGTTCACCTGTTGCAGTCCGATCACCGGGATCAGCGCTGCGGACACGGCGGTGGCCAAAGAGCCGGTGAGCTTACTGACGAAAGTGAGCAGAGAGAAAGAGGTGCCTTCGCTGCGCTCCTTGGTTTTCCATTCCATATAGTCCACCGTGTCGCCGATCATTTTGGTGGGGATCACCATTTTTATGCTGCATATGGCGGAGTTAAACACGCCCCACACCATCATCAGCGGCACGATCACCCGGGGATCACGATACCAGTGGGCGCCGATCAGGAAGATGGCGCTGGATACCACAGCCTTGACGATCACCGCGCGAATGACGATCTGCTTGGAGGTCCAGCGCCGTTCCAGCGCCGGAATAAAGGTATAGGCCAAAAATCCGGTAATAGTGCCGGGAATACCCGCCACAATGGACAGACTGGCGCTGCCCAGGGTAAAGAGATAAAAATACTGGGTAAAGGCGTCTGCAATGCTCTCCACCGTGCCCAGCACATTGGAGCACACGATCAGTAGCAGCGGCTTGTTCTTTGCCAGGCACTTAAAGCAGTCGGAGATTTTTGGCTCCTCGCTTTGCTGCATCACCCGTTCTTTGGTGCACAGCCCGGCCAGGGAGAACAGACCCATACCGAATGTGCCGGCCACAATGCCCAAGATAAAGAACAGCTGCCGCATATCCATGCCGATCTTGCCGCTCTTTTGCAGGTCAATGAAGATGGAGATAACCGGACCCACCAGGCCGCCGATGGCACCGGAGATCAGGCGGGCCGAGGTAATGACCCGGCTGCGATCCTTGGGGTTCGGCGAGATGGCTGCCGACATTCCCCAAAAGGGAATATCACCAATGGTGTAAAAGAACTCCCAAATAAAATAGGTGATGCACATGTAGACGATCTTGGCGGTGGTAGACTCCACCCCGCGCAAAAACTCCGCGCCGCCGAAAAAGAGAATGGTGGCGACACCCAGCGGAATGGGTACAAACAGCAGATAAGGCCGCAGCTTACCGTAGCGGGTACGGGTCTTGTCTACAATGGTGCCCATGATCGGGTCGTTCATGGTGTCCCAGATCCCCATAAAGAAGATCATCAGCGACACGGCCTGGCCGGGTATGCCGAATACAGTGACCAGGAAAAAGGTCAGCTGCATACGCACCAAGTTGTAGCCGATTACCTGGCCGCCGTTGGCAACGCCGTAGATCAGGGTTTCGCGAACGCCCACATAGCGTCGCTCTTTCAGTTCCGTTTGTTCCATAGCATATCCCCCTTCTTTTCATGAATGGAAACGGTTTGTATTATTGCCCGCCACAGGCGGTGATTTATGCTTTAGGTGCCAGGCAGTTCTCTGTAAACCGCTCCAGCGCCAACTGATAGGCAGTCGGGTCGGTGTAATAGCTTCTGGCGTGGACGGCTGCCGGTACGGTCAGCTTTGCCTTTTCCGTGGGGCAGGCGTTATAGAGTTGATCCCGCATAAAGAAGGGCACAAAGTCGTCCTTCTTGCCGTGGATAAACAGTACCGGCACCCGGGCTTTGGCTACCGCCGTAATCGGCGCAGCTTGGCGGAAGGAATAGCCGGCAAACAGCTTGCAGTATAGATTGCAAATGTGCAGAATGGGAAAGGGCGGCAGATGGAACGAGGTGCGCAGTTGGTAGCGGAATTCCGCCCAGGCGCTGGTGTAAGCGCAGTCGGCAATGATGCCTTTTACTTGCGCCGGGTTTACCTTGTCGCTCATCATCAGCACTGTGGCACCGCCCATGGATACCCCAAGCAAAAATACCGGCATCTCCGGGTAATAGGTCTTGGCGTAATCCAGCCAAAGCAGGGTATCTTGGCTCTCGTGGGTGCCGTAGCCCATATATTTGCCGTCGCTTTCGCCGCAGCCCCGGTGATCCGGGAACAGTACCGTATAGCCTATTTTATACAGATAAGGCGCCATAAGGGCAAATTCGCCGGTGCCGTTGCTGCGTGCGCCGTGGCAGGCAATCAGTAGGCGGCCGTTGGGCTTTTCCGGAGTCAGCACTTTGGCTGCCAGTCGTGCACCGTCCGGCGTGTGCAGTTCCACCGATCGAATCGGCAGCTGCGAAAAAGCTGCCACGGCAGCGTTGTTCTTTTTTTCATACGCGTCCGGCATGGCGTTGCCGGCAATGCGGTCTGTGATCCAGCGGGGTATGGACACGGTTTTGCGCCATACCAGCTGGTTAAAAATAAAGCCGCATACGAAAAACAGCAGCACCACCGCTGCGGCGGCAACTGCCAACAGAATGCCGATTGCTTTCATATTTTTTCTCCATCAGCCGTCGTGCTGGCCGAGTAGGGCATGCGTGGCGAATTTTGCGCGTAAACGGCCAATGTCATCATAACTCATATTGCACAAAAAAGCAAGTTGTTTACAATATATTTTGTACAAAATGTCAATACCCAGCTTGCGATTTGTGCACTTTGCTAAGTTTTTGATTTGCAATCCCAAACGGTTGTACGGCTTTACATAGTGGGATCTTTTGGGTGGCAAGTGAGAGAATTGCCATTGCTCTGTACGGGGAGGTATGGTATAGTGTAGATACTTGTAAAGAACCCGGAGGGCGAAAGATGATTTTTTACTTAGAAGAAAATCGCATTTTTGTGCTGGAGACGGAGAACACCCACTATGTGTTCGGCATTGACCCGGCAGGGTATAATCGGCATTTACACTGGGGTGCCAAGTGTGACCCGGCGGATTATGCTTTTGCGGAGATCGGAGACGAAAACTCCAATCATTCCATGCTGGACGAATACCGACAGGAGCTGACACCCTTTGGCTCCACCATGTACCGCACCTGCGACCTAAAGGCGCAGTTTGCAGACGGCTGCCGGGAGGTGGCGCTGCGCTACACCGGCTATCGGCTGGAGGACGATACCCTGCGAGTTGCGTTTGCGGATGCGTACTATCACTTGCAGGTGCGTCTAGGCTACCGGGTGTATCCGGGGCTGGATATCATCAAGCGCTGGGTGGAGGTGGAGAACACCGGCTCTGCGCCGATTTCCTTTGAGCGGCTGTTTAGTGCCGGGTTCTCTCTGCCCGGTATGGATCCGTATACTTTTGAGAACACCAACGGTGCTTGGGGCGGTGAATTCCTGCCCTGCCGCACGGTGCTGGATGGGGGCAATTTGGTGTATGAGAGCCACCGTGGCGCGTCCAATCATAATCAGTCGCCGTATTTTATCGCCCACCGCGGTGCCACGGAGACCCGGGGCGCAGTGTGCTTTGGCTCTCTGGCGTACAGCGGCAATTTTAAGGTGATTGCCGGTCGGGATCTGTACGGTATTACCCGGGTGAGTCTGGGTATGAACGACTTTGATTTTTCGCACACTTTAGAGCCGGGGGCGCACTTGGAGACCCCGCCGGTGTACTGCGGCAAGACGGAGGGATTGGGCGAAATGTCTCGCCAAATGAACCGCTTTTGTTTGGAACACCTGTTGCCGTCCGGGTTCCGGGCAGAGCCGCTGCCGGTGCTGTACAATTCCTGGGAGGCCACGGAATTTGATGTGAATGTGGCGGACCAGACCCGCCTGGCGGAGATCGCCGCCAAGATCGGGGTGGAACTGTTTGTGATGGATGACGGCTGGTTCGGTGCCCGCAACAACGACCGTGCCGGGCTGGGGGACTGGTTTGTGAACCCGGAGAAATTCCCCGGCGGCCTGGACGAACTGATCGGCAATGTAAACGCCCTGGGTATGGATTTCGGTCTGTGGGTGGAGCCGGAGATGGTGAACCCGGACAGCGACCTATACCGTGCCCACCCGGACTGGACCTATCACTTCCCACACCGTCACGCAGATGAATTGCGCCATCAGCTGGTGCTGAATATGACCCGCAGCGATGTGCAGGCGTATATTTTAGATTGCCTGGATCGGCTGCTGACGGATCACAATATCCGCTATATCAAGTGGGATATGAACCGGCCGTTCTCCCAGGTGGGAGCGGAGAATTTGGCGGATCCCAAAATGTATTCTTATCTGCATACCATGGCAGTGTATCGGATCGTAGACGAACTGAAACGCCGTCACCCGGCGGTGCAGTTTGAAAGCTGTGCCTCCGGCGGCGGTCGGTGCGACCTGGGAGCCATCAGTCACTTTGACCAGGTGTGGACCAGCGATAATACAGACGGCATTGACCGTATGACCATACAAAAAGGCTATTCCATGCTTCACCCCATCAAGACCATGCGGGCGTGGGTAACGGATATTGCCGGGATCAACAAGCCCTGCTCCCTAGACTTCCGCTTCCATATCGCTATGCAGGGGGCACTGGGCCTGGGCGGTAATTTGGAGAAGTACAGTCCGGAAGAGCTGGAGATCTGCCGCCGCAATGTGGCGCTGTATAAAGGGATCCGCCCGCTGGTGCAGTTTGGCGATCTGTATCGGATCCTGGACGCGGATCGGGACCAGGTGCTTTGCAACCAGTATGTCAGCCGGGACAAAATGCAGGCGGTCTTGTTCCTGAGTGCCCGGGGCACCCGGTTCTTTAAAAAGAAGATGAACCTGCGCTTTGCGGGCTTGGCGCCGGACAGGGTGTATGCTTTTACATTGGACGGCGTGGCGTACAAAAAAGGCGGCGCCTTCCTCATGGAAGTGGGCCTGCCCATCTATGTGCGTGGCGCCGATTATAATCAAATCGTCCGCTTGACCGCAGTGAAATAAGTGAAATAGAATAGGAAAAGACCGGGTATTGCCGGCGTCTAACAGGCGCGGGTGTTTACTCGGTCTTTTATTTCTGTATTCCGATTTTAGTGCCAGCCGTCGCAGTAGCCTTTGTTGTGGGCAATGTAGGCGTCGGTCAGGGCGCAGGCCAGGGAATAGCTGTTTACCAGCGGGTGCAGGGTCAGGGCCTGCACGGCTGCGGTGCGGCTTTTCTCCCGAATGGCTTTGGAGGCCAGACGCTCGTAGTTCTTCACCCGGCGGATCAGCTCCAGATTTTGCTCGTCTACGGCGCCGATCCGATGGGGCGTGCAGCCCTTTGGCCCCACCTCACAGGTGACCTCCACCACATCGTCCGGTCGCAGGCCGTCAATGGCGTTGCCGTTTGGCACGCACAGGATCATGGGGCCGGTTTGGCCGCTTTGGGCGTTTTCTATGAATTTCAGCGCCACACCGGCGTAGCCGCCGTCATCTTCTTCGTAAATATTAAAGTGCCAGGGCTGGCTGCGTTTCTCGCCGGTCTCGCTGGCCATATAACTGCCCTCTCGCATACCGTACCATTTATTGAATACCGCCAAGCAGCCTTCAAAGTCGTTTTCAATATCCATTTGGCGCAGCTGGGCGGTCATTTGCCGGTTGATATCCAAAATCTGTTCACCACGGGTCTGGGGCGCTTTCAGAATATTGGCTACCGCCTGTTCCCGGTAGTAGAAGTAGTAGAGATATTCGTTGAGCACCGCGCCCCGATCCCGCAGCAGTTCTTTGGAGAAGTAGCGCATATCGCTGTTCTTGTAGGCGTCGTCATTCTCGATCAGATCGTGCAGAATCTCTTTGCCGTTTATGGTGATGCTTTTGAAGTAGGACAGGTGGTTGAGCCCATACACCTCGCCGGTAATGTTCGCCGGGTTCGCCCCGTACAGCAGGGCAAAGGAGCGGAGCATGCCGGAGGGCGCGTCGCAAATGCCGTAGGTAAAATCGTAGCCCATATCCCGCAGGGTTTGGGACACCACCCCGGCCGGGTTCGTAAAGTTGAATACCTTTACGCTCGGCTTCGCATATTTCTGAATCAGCTCGCAGTAGGCGGCCAGAGCCGGTACGCTGCGCATGGCAAAGGACAGCCCGGCAGCGCCGGTGGTTTCTTGCCCCAGTACCCCGTGATCTAGGGCAATGCGCTCGTCTTTGGCACGCATTTCGTCCTGTCCCACCCGAATGGTGGTGATCACATAGTCCGCGTCCCGTACCGCTTCCACCGGGTCGGCAGTGAGAGAAAAGCCCATTTCCGGGCACAGCAGGCGCGCCACATGCGCCGCCATACCGCCGTAGATGCGCAGCTTTTCCTCGTCATTATCCATAAAACATAGTTCATCGATCCCCAGCCGCTTTGCCTTTTGGGCAATGCTTTTTGCCAGGAACATGGAGCGCACACCGCCTCCGCCAAGTACCGTGATCTTCATAGAACCCCTCCTGTTTCCCAGCGCGCTCGCGCCAAATTTCCAATCTTATAGTACCCAATTCACCGTCCCTTTGTCAAGATGCAATCTCCGCTCTCCCAAACCCGCACATACAAAAACGCACAGACAAACTGCCTGTGCGTTTTTTTGTTTCACTCCTGCAGATTGTGCGGTATTACAGCTTCTCCAGCAAGGAAAGCAGATCCGGTAAGTGGTGGATCTGGTATTCTACGGTGCCGTCGGTGGGGAGGGGCAGGCGGTTCGGGTTGTACCAGCAGGTGTGCATACCGGCGGTTTTGCCGCCCAGCATATCGGAGGTCAGACTGTCGCCCAGCATCAGGCTCTCGCTGCGCTTTACGCCCGGCAGGCTGGCAAAGCAAGCGTCGAAAAAGCCGGGTTGTGGCTTGTTGGCGCCCAGGTACTCGGAGATAAACACCCGGTCCAGCAGAGGCAAAATGCCGCTGTTTTTCAGCCGCCCTTCCTGTACCCAGCCGGTGCCGTTGGAGGCCAGACACAGGGTATAGCGCCCATGGAGGGCGGAGAGCAGTTCTTCTGCTCCGGGGAGAAAGAAGTGGCGGCTGCTCAGCCGTTCCATATAGTAGCGGTTCACTTCCTCCCGATCCAGGTCGCTGCCCAGGTGAGTCAGCAGCAGGTCAAAGCGGCGGTAGCCGATCTCCGATCGCTGAACTTTGCCTTGTTCCAGCAGCTTCCACTGGGCGTCGTTACCGGCACTGTACAAAGCCAAAATCTCATCTGAATAGGGCAGGGTGTAGTGGCGCATGGTTTCCTCCAGTGCCACTTGTTCCGCCTGCTGAAAGCTGAACAGCGTATCGTCTAAATCTAAAAAAATCGTGGTGATCATAGCGAGCTCCTTTGGCTCCAGTATAGCACAGCTGCCGCAGGGTGTGCAAGTCCCAAAAAACGGACGGCAACTTGTGTGCAGGCGCATTTTATGGTATGCTTTTTACCAAGGAGGTAGAGGAATGGATGCAATCAATTTGATTTTATTTGCGGTGCTTTTTGTGCTGCAGGTGGCGATCCTCATTTTGCTGCTGCGCCGCCGCAGTGGGGATGCAGGGCACCAAACGGAGCTGCTGGCGCGGCAGCTGCAAGCCCAGGACAATGAGCGCCGTGCCCAAATAGATCGGTTGGAAGCGGCAGTGCAGACCCTGCGTGAGGATAACTACCGTCAGCAGGTGAAGCTGCTGGAGCTGGTCCAGAACCAAAGCGACAGCCAAACCCGGCGGTTGGGAGCCTTTATGGCAGAGATGCAAAAGAGCAATGAGCAAAAGCTGGACCAAATGCGTCAAACGGTGGACGAAAAACTCACCGGCACCCTGAACACACGGCTGAATGCCTCGTTCCAGACTGTGTCCCAGCAGCTGGAGAGCGTGTACAAGAGCCTGGGCGAAATGCAAAAGCTGTCCTCCGGGGTAACGGAAAGCGTCAACGGTCTGAATCGGGTGCTTACCAATGTAAAGAGCCGGGGCACCTGGGCGGAGGTGCAGCTGGGCAATATTTTAGACCAGACGGTGCCGGGTATGTATGACACCAATGTGGCCACCAATCCCAAGTATAACGGTCGCGTAGAGTTTGCGGTGCGGATCCCGGCGGCGGACGGCAGCGGTCACGCCTGGCTGCCCATTGATTCCAAATTTCCTATGGAGGATTATGCACGCTTGACCGCAGCGGCTCAGGCCGGGGATCGACAAGGCATGGAAAGCGCCCAAAAGGCGCTGGAGCAGCGGGTGCGTGACGAGGCCAAACTGGTGCGTCAGTATATTTCTGCCCCGGAGACCACACCCTTTGCGGTGCTGTATTTGGCCACCGAGGGGCTGTATGCGCAGATTCTGGGCAGTCGCAGCGGACTGGCGGAGAAGCTGCAGCAGCAGGGCATTTTGCTGGCCGGGCCTACCACGGTGACAGCGCTGCTTAATGCGCTGGCGATGGGCTTTCGCACCCTGGCCATCAACCGCAAAGCCACAGAGGTGTGGCAGGTGCTGGGCGCTGCTAAAATGCAGTATGAGAAGTTCGGCGACTTGTTGCAAAAGGCCCGCAAAAAGGTGGATGAGGCCGGCAAGGTGCTGGACGAGGCGGATCACCGTAATGACATCATTCAAAAGCACCTGCGCCGGGTGGAGACCCTGGACGACCCGACTGCGGCGGAAGCGGTACCGAAATTATTTGACTGAACAAACCCGATAAAAAGGGCGCCTGCTTACAGCAGACGCCCTTTTGCTTTACGCATACGCTTTGATAATTTCCCGTATCATACGAACATTGTCCTTGGTGTGCAGGGCGTTTGGAGCCTTGTATTCCAGCAAACAGCAGGGAATGTTCAGCTTTTTGTGTACCCAACCGATGGCGTAGCCTTCGTTTGCGGCATAGACGCCGTCTTTCATTTTGTTTAAGTGCAGGGTGCGATTGACGATTTGGCACAGCTTTTTGGTGCCTAAGGTTTCGTTAAGCCAGCCGTGGGCATTGATGTACACATTGGGCTTGCTGCGGAGAATAAAGTCTCGCAGGGCACGGGTCTCTTTGCCCTTAAACGGACCGAAATCCCGGTTTATATCAATATGCGCGGCGGTGCAGCGCCCAAAGGCATTCTTGCCGGAGCGTTGTGCGTTTTTTCCGGCAATGGCCCCGTCCGGATTGGCGCAGGGTACAATAACCAATCGGTAATTGCCCAATTCCTCCGGGTGGGAAGCAAAGTGGGCGATCAAGTGGTTGGCAATGGCAGTCAGACGCTGCCCGTCTCTGGCATAATCGTCCTCAAAGCCGTGGATGGCAAAGTCAATAAACAGCGTCTTTTTGTACTTGCCGTTTGTCGGGGTGATGATATAGCCTTCCAAATTGCGATTTTGTACGGATTTGCCATAAACCACTTGGGTCACATGGTTGTGGTCTAAGGCCAACTGTGCGGCATTTGCATTCAGCGGCAGTGCCTTGTTTTGTACGCGAACGGTAATCTGTGCCGTAACACCATTATAGGTGCGTACGGTCAGTTGGGTTTTGCCTTTGGATTTGCCGGTAATGTAGCCTTGTTTGTTGACTGTGGCTATGGCAGAATCCCGGGTCTTATAAGTGACGGTGTAGGCTGCGGTGCCACGGGCAAATTGCAGCTTTATCTTATGGTTGTTGGCGCCCTTTTGGATAACCACATCGCCGCCTTTGACGGCTAACTTGGTGGGTGCGGCCTTAACCGTAACGGTGCAAGCGGCGGTTTGGCGTCTGTAACGCACGGTCACTTTGGCTGTACCGATTTTCTTGGCGGTAACCACGCCGGATTTGCTAACGGCCAGTACGCTTGTGTCTGCTGAGCGATAGGTGCAGTCGGTAGGGTGGATACGAGAATTATTGAATTGAATACAAGTGGCTTTTTCGCCTAAGCCCAGCGCAACGGTGGTGCGCTTTAATGTTAGATTTTCTGCAGCATAGGCTGTGCAGGTGTTGCTGAGCAAAAACATAAGCAGCAATAGTGCTGCCGCTATGGAAGTGCGGTGCTTCATAACAGAATCTCCTTCTTTTCTGATTTGGCAGCGACCCGGGTGCCACTACTGTAACAGTGTATCATTTCTTGCAAAGTGTGACAAGTTGTTTGCGTTTTTTGCCGTATTTTGATATTTGCGTTTATACGCTGCGGTTTTGTGTACGGCAAAGTGCTGCAAAATTGTGCCGCAAATGCAAAAAAATTTGTTTTTGCGTTTATTGCGCCGCTTTAGACTTTGTGGTAAAATAAAATCGAGGTATTTGATTATGGAGCATCTTTGGAAACAGAATTTGCGGCAGATTGAGCCGTATGTGCCCGGGGAGCAAAGCAGCGACCCGGATCGGATCAAGCTCAATGCCAATGAGAACCCGTATCCACCGGCCCCCGGCGTGGAGGCGGTGCTGCGCAGTTACGACCCGGCAGCGCTGTGCCTGTACCCGGACGCCAACGCCCGGCTGCTTAAGGCGTCCATTGCCCGCCACTACGGCGTAGCGCCGGAGCAGGTGTTTGTGGGCAACGGTTCGGACGATGTGCTGGCACTGGCATTTCAGTCCTTTTTTAACAGCGACAAGCCCATTGCCTTTCCGGATATTACTTACAGCTTTTACCCGGTGTGGTGCCGGCTGTTTCACATTCCTTTTGTGACCCACCCGCTGACGGCGGATTTTCGCATTGATCCGGCGGATTACGCGGCGCCTAACGGCGGCGTGGTGCTGCCCAATCCCAATGCCCCCACCTCTATCGGTGAGGACCTGCCCTTTGTGCAGGCGCTCTTAGAGGGCAATCGGGATGCTGTGGTGATTATTGATGAGGCCTATGCGGACTTTGGCGGCGTCAGCGCCGTGCCGCTGCTGGCGGACTATCCCAATTTGCTGGTGTGCGGCACATTTTCAAAATCCCGCTCTCTGGCAGGGCTGCGGCTGGGCTTTGCCATCGGCAGCGCGGAGCTGATCGGTGTGTTGGAAGCAGTGAAGAATTCCTACAACAGCTACACGGTGGACAATTTGTCTCTGCTGTGCGGTGCGGCTGCTATGGATGATGAGGCGTATTTTGCCAAGACCACGGCGGCGGTGATCACCACCCGGGAGCGGGTGCGCCGGGCGCTGGAGCAGATGGGCTTTTCCGTATTGCCCTCCCGCACCAACTTCCTTTTTGCAACGAAGGACGGCGCGTCTATGCGGGAACTGTTCCTCTATTTGAAGCAAAGACATATTTACATTCGCTATTTTGATCTGCCGCGGATTGACAATTATGTGCGTATTACCATCGGTACCGACGCGCAGATGGACGCATTTTTGCAGGGAACGGAGGCTTTTTTGCGTGGAGAATAAAAAAGTTGCGCTGATCTTCTTGTATTTTATCGGTGCCATTCAGCTGGTGGCCGGTGTGTACACCCAGCTGGTGGGGTTGTTTCATTGGGACTTTATGTCCCTGTTCCCGGTGGTGGAGATGGGCACCCAGCAGATCTTGTATTTGAATTTGCTGGCGGTGTTCCTGGTGACCACGCTGATCCATATTGTGGTGGCGGCACTGGTGAATGACGGCAGCTACGGCCCACTTGATGTGCTGCGGGCTTGCCCGCCGCTGACCGTCGTGGTGCCGCTGGTGCTCTTTGGCATTTCCATTTATACCACTCTGGGCGCTACCTCGGCGGGGGAGCGGGTGTTCTGCCTGGCTGTGTCCGCTTTGTATATTCTTGCCTGCTATATCAGCGTGGGCTGCATTGCCGCTGTGCGAGATATGGAAGATTAAACAAAAAAACAGACAGAAAAGGACCTCTGTGTTTGGCACACAGAGGTCCTTTTTTATGCTTTATTTACCGAGAAAGAGTACCAACAGCAGTGCCACTACGGCAATACCGCCTAAGGCGGCAAAAATTTTAACTGCTCGGGAAATTGCGTCGTACACATTGGTGGGCATGATTTGGAAGAAAGCAAAATGCAGCGGCTCTTGCAGCTTTTTGCCTACCAAGTCCCGGTAGCGCAGATCCTGGGTGGACAGGCTGCCGTCTCGGTGCAGCGCAATGGTGCGCACACCTCGATCCAGTCCCGGGCCGTACACATGGAACCCGGCACCCTGGGTGTAGCCCACATCAATGCCGCGAATGTCACCGTGGAAGGCGTTGTTGTGGTCGTGGCCAAAGTACAGACCCTTTACATCGCCCTTTTCGCAGAAGGCGTCAAACTCGCCGCTGTTCTCCTGGGGATCAGCAGGCGACTCTTTCATAAAGCCCGCTTTGTCTACCCGCTTTCTGTTTAGTACAAACCACTCCTTGGCGTGGGTGCGGAAGCCCTGTACCGCGCCTTTGGTGGACTTTTTCACCTGCGTGAGCAGGTCAAACACCTCACACACGGGAATGTGCTGAATGACAACGGAGGGAATGGTGTGGCCGTATTGTTTTTCATAACTGTCGCGTACGCCCCGATACCAGTCAATCTGGTTTTGGTGCACATGGTCGTAGCCCACTTTTAGGCTGGAATGGCTGTCGATCAGGTAAAGCAGATAGCCGGGCCGGTCGCCGTCGGCGATCTCCAACACGCAGTTGCCCACACCGTCCACGCCGGGGGTATCCTCTCCGATAAAGCCGGGGATCTCTTTGTAGATTTCAAACTGGGCACGGTTGTCCAGCCCCACCTGCCGATCGTGGTTGCCAAAGCAGATGGCAAAGGGCAGATGCCGCTCCACCACCGGGGCGGTCAGCTCTTTCAGTACCCGGCGCACCTGGTTTACATCACCGTGGAACCCACGCCCCCAGATCTGGTCACCGCTGTATACCACCAGGTCCGGCTCCTCTCGATCCAAGGCGGCGTTGATCAGCGCCAAGGTGTCCGGGCTGACCTTGCGGCCCTCTTGCGTGTCTGCAATTTGCAGGATCTTAAAGGTGTCGTTCTTGAATGTCAACTTCATATTTATTCTCCGTTCTCAGGAATTTTGCCTTTTTTCTAATTTTAACACAAGAAAGCCTTGACGGCAACGCTTTTTCAAATTATAATATGAAGTGCTGTTACGGCAAGTACATCCGCCCGTGGCGAAGCTGGATATCGCAGCAGATTCCGATTCTGAAGGCCGGGGGTTCGAATCCCTCCGGGCGGACCATAAACGCGGCAAGCGTCTTTACGATGCTTGCCGCGTTTTATTTTTTTGCCACTTGCCGGCACATATATTGGTAAAAAAGTACACGATAATAGCGCCGACAGGCTGGACGGCTTTGTAAATAGGCGGTTTGATTCTTTTACATTATATATAAGAGAGTTCTTGATTTCATCCGGAAGCTATGTTATACTGAGTATGAACGAACGGTCAGTAAAGTTAGAAACGAATAACTAGAAATTTTGGAAAAACTGACCGGGTGCCGTTCTTGCCGATTTTGCCCCCATTTTTGAATTTTGAACGGAGGTAAGAAGATGAAAACAGGAAAGAAACGACTCACAGGTACGCTTTTGGCGCTTTGTGCCGCTTTGTTGGTGCTTTGCATCGTGCTTGCCATAGGATGGAGCAAGACGGCAAAAGCCGACGCAGTATTGCCGGAGGTGCGGAACAACGGCACGGCGGTTCAGTGGAAATACAGAGATGAAACCGATTGGCGCGACCTTGTGGCGCTTACCGAACTTACGGGTGCTGCCGGAGAAAACGGCAGGGACGGAGCCAACGGCGAGAATGGCACCGACGGTAAGAACGGAATAAACGGTACGAACGGCAAAGATGGTATGAACGGCATTGACGGTACAGACGGGCAAAACGGTATCGACGGAAAAGACGGCACAGATGGCGTCAACGGCAAGGACGGCAAAAATATAGAAGTGCAGCGAGCCGAAACGCACATACAGTGGCGTTATGAGGGCGGCGAGTGGCAGAACCTTGTGGCGATCGCCGATATAGAAGGCCCTGCCGGGCAGAACGGTAAGGACGGAGCAAACGGAAAAACGCCGGAATTTCGCGTAAGCGAAAATATCCTGCAATGGCGCTATGTCGGCGATGAAATATGGCTGAACCTGTACGACCTTACCGCATTAAAAGGTGCGGATGGCAGAGACGGCGTTGACGGCAAGGATGGTATAAACGGAAAAGACGGCGCCGCCGGTAAGGACGGCACCAACGGGCAAAACGGTAGGGACGGCAAAGACGGTAAAACACCTTTTATCGGCGAAAACGGCAACTGGTGGATCGGAGAAATCGACACCGCCGTAAAAGCCGCAGGCATTGACGGCACAGACGGTGTTGACGGCGACAAGGGCGAAAAAGGCGACAAAGGTGAAAAAGGCGACAAGGGAGATAAAGGCGACAAGGGCGACCCAGGTCAGAACGGTAGCTGTTCGGGATATTTTTGCGGAGAGGGGTATGTACCGTCAACCCATCTTTCAGACGGTGCAGTTCCCTTGTACTATCGGGAAATGCATAACCGCGGCGGGCTTATATCGTACAACGGAACAACACTCAGGCTGAAAAAAGGACATACCTACAGTGTGTGTGTAAGCGGCATGGTCAATGCAAGCACAAATGATAAAAGCGGATATCATTCTGTTCGGATGACTGACGGTTACGATGATAACTATTGCAGATATATTACACTGATAGAACAAAGCAGCAGGGGATCAAATTCTCTCTGCTTCAACAGAATATATGACCTTACCGGTGCGAAAAACGATGTTGAACTTAAATTTTCGCTGGAGCAAGGTGATTACAAGACCTATCTGCTTTCATTCAGAGGCTCTGTTACAATCATTGCTCTTGACTGAGCCGACATATACGAAAACGGAGGTAACGAGAAATGAAGAAACGAATACTCAGCATCCTGCTCACCCTGTGCATGGTGCTATGCCTTGTGCCGACTACGGCGTTTGCCGCGGACTGCGCGGAGGATCTGGTAGACCCCGTGATCTGGATTCACCTCAGTTCTGATGGCGGCGGCTACTATGACGTTCTAAATGGTACATGGACGGCGTCGGATTTCTTCCAGCCGGGCAAGGCGCCAAAGGGAGCGAAAATCACTGCGGTCACGCCGCCTACTTCTCCCTCCATTCCGGTTAGTGTGAATGTAAACAGCGACGGTACGCTGAACTGCACGAAAACCGAAAACACCACGGAACCAGTACCCAAATCAGAGACCTATACCGTCACCATCACCAGCGATGACTACGCGCCCATTTCCGCTCCGCTGACCGTGCGCCAGTATCTCAATGCAGGCTTTAGGGGACCGGTCTATTTCGATGATGAGTTGCTCTACGGAGATACCTATACTTACACGTGCCGGGTGAATAACCCCGGTGAAAACGGCGTCTGGTCCGCGCTGATACAGGACCCCCAGATGTTTGAAATTTATAAAGAGACCACCGACACCACCAGCGAACCGGGGAAGTCTATCTACACCGTCCACATCCGAGCCATCAAGGCAGGCGCACGCATAACTTGTATCGACTTTCTGTATGTTTCCGATACGACAATGGCATCGTCTAAAGTTTCCAGGGGGGCTGTCACCGGCGGTGCTGTCCGTACGCGCCCCCTCACCGTGACGGCTGGCAGCGCAACCATCACCGAGGGCAATGCGCTGCCAACAGACCTTGTGAGCTGTACCGGCCTGCTGAACAGCGAAGGACGCAAGGACGACCGGGATACCGTACTGGACAATGCTCTGGGCTACCAACTGCTTGACGCAAACAACGAGGAAGTCACGGCGGCCACGGCACGCAATATGCCCGGAACCTACACTGTTGTTCCCGCTGCCACCCTCAAATCCGGCTGGGGCGAGCGGTATTCGCTTAACAAGGTCAACGGCACGCTGACGGTGGAAAATCAGCCTGACGAGCAGTTTACCCTCGCCCCCGGCGGCAGATACTATTTCGACCTTTCGGCGATGAATATTCCCGGAACGGTAAACAGCGGAAACTCAAATGGTGCGGCTTCTTTGCCGGATACGTCGCTGCACTATGTTCCCTTTACCTATGCGGGAACAATAGAAGCCTACAAGCTCACGTCTGCGATGGCGACCACCGAGGAATATGCACAGCAGAACA
>OOIG01000943.1_pt1 | contig 23016 bp, 22 predicted proteins | sample 1692091 | NCBI WGS metagenome assembly OOIG01 (sample SAMN06348188, study PRJEB24527) | human gut metagenome | biome: human gut; feature: ankylosing spondylitis patient; material: feces | host: Homo sapiens | place: China | collected 2015-10 | reverse complement strand
CCCTGCAGCGGGCCGCCCAGACCCGCGGCTTCTCGATCAAGGTCGAGACGAACGGCGCGGACGGGGTAGGGGATGCGCTGACCGAGGAGGATATCCGTGCCGCCGACTGCATCATCGTAGCGGCGGACCGGGCCGTGTCGATGGCACGGTTCGTGGGCAAACGGCTCGTCTACGCCTCGGCCGGGGACGCCGTGCGGGACGCGGATGCCCTTTTGGAAAAGGCCGTCTCCGGCAAGGCGCCCATCTACCACGGCGGACACGCCTTCCGGACCAGTGATCTGCGGGAGCTGGGCCGCGAAGGCTACGGCCACCTGATGAACGGCGTTTCTCACATGATCCCCGTTGTGGTGGCGGGCGGCGTCATCACCGCGCTGTCGCTGCTGTCGCAGCAGCTCGGCCTGCCTGCCAGCTGGACGATGATGATGAAAAACGTCGGCTCTGCGGCCTTTGTCATGATGTACCCCGTGCTGGCTGCCTTCATCGCGTCCAGCATCGGGGACCGCCCCGCCTTTATGCCCGGCCTGCTGGGCGGCTATCTGGCACAGATGGGCACGACCACGCTCACCAACCTCAGCTGGATCTCAAGCGGCTTCTGGGGGGCACTGATCGGCGGCTTTGCCGCCGGTTTGATCGTGCTGCTGCTGAACCGTCTGCTCGACCGGATACCGCAGGAGCTGAGCCACATAAAGACCGGGCTGCTCGTCCCCGCATGCAGTCTTTTGTTCATCGGCTGGCTGATGCTTATGATCGTCAATCCGCCGCTGGGCCGCTTCAACCGGTGGATGTCGCTCTGCCTGTCCAAGATGCAGGGCGGCAGCCGCCTGCTGCTGGGCGCGCTTCTGGGCGGCATGATGGCCACCGACTACGGCGGACCGATCAATAAAGCCGCCTATGTCAGCGGTACACTGGCACTGGTCGACCTGCAGTATGATCTTATGGCTGCCGTCATGGCGGGCGGCATGGTCCCGCCGCTGGGGCTGGCGCTGGCCTGTATGCTGTTCCCGACAAGATTCACCGCCTCGGAGCGCCGCAGCGTGCCCCAGACTGCGATCATGGGACTTTCCTTCGTGACGGAGGGCGCTCTGCCCTTCGCCCTGCGCGACCCGCTGCGTGTCGGCCCCTCCTGTATTGCCGGCAGTGCGCTGGCAGGCTTTTTGGCCATCTTCCTCGGCTGCAAATGCCCCGCCCCCCATGGCGGATTGTTTCTGCTGCCCGTAATGGGAAATCCGCTCGGCTTTCTGGGTGCGCTGCTCGGCGGCAGCCTGCTGGCGGCACTGCTGCTCGGCCTGCTGAAAAAGCCGCTCAAGCAGTAATCCAGTTTCCAATCTGTAGTACATTACAAAATGTATTCAGCAAAAACCCCGTTGTGCGTTGCGCATGGCGGGGCTTTATGCTATACTTGAATATATATGTGACTTTTTACGAGCGAGGAGGACCCTGCCCTTATGGAACAGGTCAGAACTTTCTGCCGGCGCTACCGCCGCTTGCTTATGGCGGCAGCCTATCTTTTGATTTTTGCCGTGGGTGTGCTGTATCTGCGCGTTACGATCAGCATCCCGCCCGAGGGCGATGACAAGCTGACGCTGAACAAATGGCTGTTTGATCTGCACCGTATGCCCTACGCGCAGTTTCTTCTGCAGGATCTGCAGGGCCGTCTGCGGTATTTCACCCTGCAGGAGCCGCGCTTTTTCCCCTTTCACTACCCCAACGCCGTGGCGCTGCTGTTCTATGGCAGTCTGAGCAGCTACCGGCTGTATATCATCGCCTTTACCGGTGCGGCGGCCTTTCTGGTCAGCCGCGTGGTACGGCGGTTCGGCAGCGGTGATGCACTGGCGCTGGCCGGCTTTACGCTGGCGCTGGCGGCAGCCCCCATCTGGAACGAGGGCATGTACAGCTACTACGCCGTGCCGCAGCGGGCGTTGTTCTGGGCCATGGCGGCATGGCTCTGCCTTTTCCCGTGGGAAACGACCCGCCACCGCCGCTGGGCTGTGCTGGGTGCTGCGCTGTCCTTTCTGGCCTGCGGCACCTATGAGATCGGCTATGTCTTTGCGCTGCTGGCGCTCGTCGTCTGGCTGCTGCGCCGACGCAGCGTAAAAAACGCCCTGCTGGACACGGCTCCCGCGCTGGGCGGCATGGGCGCGGCGCTTGTGTTCCACGTTCTGTGCGGGCGCAACGGCGGCACCGGCAACGAGCTTTCTCTGGATATTCCCGCCGTGCTGCGCGTCACCGTGCAGCAGATGGCCGCGTCCATCCCGTTTCTGGGTCCCTGGCTGCAGGGGCAGGATTGCGGCACCATCAGCAAGGGCGACATGCTCTGGCCCTTTGTGCTGGGGCTGCTGACTGTAGCGGCGCTGCTGTTTGCCGTTCCCAGGGAAAAGGTCAGCGGCAAGTCCCTGGGCGGCCTGGCCCTGCTGGGCCTGGGGCTGTGGGCTGCCCCGGCGGCGCTGCTGGCCCTGTCGGCCCGCTACCAGCAGCCAGAGGCCATCACCTGGAAGTGGGGCTACATCCCCGCAGCGGCCAGTTCGGTGGGCCTGGGCCTGCTGCTGGGGACTCAGAAAGTCTGTACAGGCGGGGATATTGCGGCTCTCCGCCTGCTCCGCCCGGTCCAGGACCTTGGCCAGCAGCAGCCGGTCCTCCCCCTCGGCCCCGCAGCGGTCCAGCAGCTTACTCTTTTCCATGGCCGATCAGCTCCTGCGTCCGCACCAGCTCCGCATAAGCGCCATTTTTCGCCATCAGCTGGTCGTGGCTGCCCAGCTCCGTGATGCGGCCGTCCTCAATGACGGCGATCCGGTCCGCATTGCGGACGGTGGAAAGCCGGTGGGCAATGATGATGGTGGTGCGGCCGTGGGCCAGCTTCTCAAAGGTCTCCTGGAGCTTGGCCTCCGTCACGCTGTCCAGGGCGGAGGTGGCCTCGTCCAGAATCAGCACCGGCGGGTCCTTCAGGAAGATCCGGGCGATGGAGATGCGCTGCTTCTGTCCGCCGGAGAGCAGGGTGCCCCGTTCCCCCACATAGGTGTTGAACCCCTCCGGCAGGACCACGATGTCGTCATAGATCTCCGCCAGCTTCGCCGCCCAGGCCACCTCCTCCTCCGAGGCGCCGGGCTTGCCGTAGCGGATGTTCTCTAGAATGCTGGCGGCGAAGAGGAATACATCCTGCTGCACCACGCCCACATTCTGCCGCAGGGACTCCTGGGTCACCTGCCGGACGTCGTGGCCGTCAATGCGGACCGCGCCGTCCGTCACATCGTAGAACCGGGGGATCAGCTGGCACAGAGTAGATTTACCACCGCCGGAGGGCCCCACCACGGCGATGGTCTCGCCGGGGCGAATGTGGAGGTCCACGTCGTGGAGCACCGCCATGTCATCCTGATAGGCGAAGGACACATGGTCCACGTCGATGCGCCCCTCCACCCGGGAAAGGGTGGTGGCATCGGGGGCATCCTGCATGGCAGGCTCCTCCCGCATCAGCTCCACAAACCGGGCAAAGCCGGCGGTGCCGTTGGCAAACAGCTCCGCAAAGGTGGAGAGCTTGCGCACCGGGTTCACGAAGGTCGTGATATACAGGCTGAAGGTGATGAGGTCCACCGTGTCCATCCGGCCCTGCATGATGAGGAAGCCGCCCACGGAGATCACCGCCACGGAGAGGATGCACAGGAAGAACTCCATCACCGCGTTGAACCGGCCCATGGCCCGGTGGAACGCCCGCTTGGAGGTCTTGAAGCTGTCGTTGGACACGTCGAACTTCTCCAGCTCCGCCTCCTCATTGGCAAAGGCCTTGGCGGTCTTGATGCCCGAGAGGCCCGACTCGATGTCGGCGTTGATGGTGGCCGTCCGCTGCTTCACCTTGATCGAGGCGTCCTGCATGGACTTGCGGCACTTCCACACCACCAGGAAGAACACCGGGATGATGCAGGCGATCACCAGAGCCAGCTGCCACTGGATGGTGAACATGATGGCCAGTGCTCCCACAATGGTAACGCCGGAGATGAAGATGTCCTCCGGTCCGTGGTGGGCCAGCTCCGTGATGTCGAACAGGTCCGCCGTCAGGCGGCTCATCAGCTGGCCGGTGCGGTTGCGGTCATAGTAGTCGAAGCTCAGCTCCTGCATGTGGCGGAACAGGTCCCGGCGGATGTCCGCCTCCACCAGGATGCCGAAGGTGTGGCCGTAATAGCAGATGATATAGGTGAACACGGACCGCAGGATGTATGCGCAGAACACCACCGCCATCACAGCGAAGAAGGTCCGGTAGGCGCTCTCAGGCAGCAGCTGGTACATGCACCACCGGGAGACGTAGGGAAACGCCAGATCGATCACGGCGATCATCAGGGCGCAGCACATATCCAGGAAAAACAGCTTCCGGTGGGGCTTGAAGTAGGACAGGAAGATCCGCAGGGCGGAATTCTCCTGAAACTGTCGGGTCGTCATGGTACTCTCCTTTTTCTTTATCAATTCATATCTAAAAAATGATAGCACACTTTTCCCCCGCGCGCAATGAAATATCCCCGAATGTCATCCAACATCCGGGGATATCGCCATGTCGTTTTTTCAGGAATTGGACAAATACTCGCCCATCATATAGCCGGTGGTGGTTACGCCGCCGGAGGCCACAAAGCTGATCTGATACCAGCCGTTCCCGGCGCTCTGCACCACCCGGACAGAGTCGCCGTTGGAGAGGGTCGCCAGAATCTCACTGCTGGTGTTGGCCTGCGCGCGGACCCGCACGCCGTTCCCGGCGTTGACCACCACCGCGGTCCCCGCTGTCAGCGTGCTGCCGGACGCGGTGCTGCCGCCGCTGGCAGACGTAGATGTGCCGGTGCTGCCGCCCCGGACCCGCACCAGGCAGGTGCCCTTGCCGGAGCCGTCCGTCACCGTCAGGGTGGCCTGGCCTGCGGAGATGGCCGTCACCCGGCCGCTGGAATCCACGGAGGCGATGCCGTCGTCGCTGCTGCTCCAGGTATAGGTGCCGCTGCCACCGGAGGCGGTCAGGGGAATGGGCTCATCTCCCACGGACATGGTGAACTCCGTCCGGGGAGAGCCCAGGTAGGCGATGGTCAGCGTCTCCGGCAGGGTGGCGGGATCCGTCTGGACGGGCGTGGTGGCGCCGCCGTCATTCGGGTCCTCCGTCTCCCCGGTGTCGCCGCTCTCCGGCATGGTCACGCCGTCTCCCCCCTCCGGGTCCGCCGTATCAGGGTCCGGCGGCTGGGGCGTCACATCCTCTGTGGAAGTGTCCTGGGTCTCCTCTCCGCCGGAGAGGCGCTGGGCGATCCGGTCGCCGAAGAGCAGGTAGACCAGCAGCGCCGCCATAATGACGATCAGCACAATCAGAATGGGACTCAGCAGATTGGGCTGGCGGCCGCGGGCGGCCGTCCGTTTGCCGCCCCGTCCGGGGGCGGTCCTGCGGATCTGTGCACCGCTCTGCAGCGCCTCTTCCTCCTCGCAGAAGGGGCAGCTCTTATATGTATCGGAATACTTTTCCCCGCAGATGGGGCAGCGTTTCATGGCCATGGGTCATCCTCCCGCGTAACAGCTTTTCATAATTTACATAATATCGGCTTTTCCCAGTGCCGTCAAGACCGGAAGCGTCGATTCCCTGGGAAATTTACGCTTTTTCCGCGGTTCCGCTTGCTTTTGGGGAGCGCCTCTTCTATAATGGACGCAAAAGAACGCGGTTTTGTTTCACAGAACTGGGAGATTTTAGGGGGAAACGGGAACATGAACACCATCCTGATCGGGATCGCGGGGGGCACCGGCTCCGGAAAGACCACTCTGACCCGGCATTTGAAGGAACACTTCGGCAAAGACGTGACCGTCATCGGCCATGACAGCTATTACAAGCGCCAGGTGGGCAGGACCTATGAGGAGCGGGCCAAGGTGAACTATGACCACCCCAACGCCTTTGACACGGACCTGCTGATCCGCCACCTGCAGGAGCTGAAGGCCGGACGCTCCATCCAGTGCCCGGTCTACTCCTTTGTGGAGCACAACCGCACCGACCAAACCGTGGAGATCCAGCCCGCTAAGGTCATCATTGTGGAGGGCATTCTGATCTTCCAGAACCCCACTCTGCGGGATATGTTCGACATCAAGATCTTTGTGGAGACGGACGCGGACGAGCGGATCCTCCGCCGGGCCCTGCGGGATGTGGAGGAGCGGGGCCGGACGCTCCAGTCCGTGGTCTCCCAGTATCTCACCACTGTGAAGCCCATGCATGAGCAGTATGTGGAGCCCTCCCGGAAGTACGCGGACATCGTGGTGCTGGAGGGCGGCCACAACCTGGTGGCCCTGGACATGATCATGCAGCGGATCCAGCACCACATCGATGGGAAGTGACGGCCCGCCGCCAGATGGGCACAAGCCGCCCGCCGGGATTCTCCGGCGGGCGGCTTGTGCGTATTACAGCGGACACCAGATCACCGGCACACCATGGTCCTCCAGCAGCGCGGCCAGATCGTCCAGATTCAAAAACGTGGTAGCGGTGTTCTCCAGCGGATGGACGCCCACGGTCCGGCCCCGCAAAGACGCATCCAGCACCACAGTGACCGTGCCGGCCGGCGCCCGGAGGGCGCCCAGCGGCGTCACCTGTCCCGGCAGCAGGCCCAGAAGCCGCTCCAGGTCTGCGGCGTCCGCAAATCTCAGAGGACGGCTGTCCAGTGTCCGGCGCAGGGCCTTCAGGTCTGCCGTCCGGCCGCCGTCTATGGCCACCAGATAGTACCGCCGCTTCTTGTCGTCCTGCAGGAAGAGGTTTTTCAAGATCCGCTCCTCCCCCGGCAGACAGAGTGCGTGGAGCTCCTCCATGCTCCATACCGCCGGGTGCGCCGTCTCCTCATAGGGGATATTCCGCGCCCGCAACAGGGCATACAGGTCCTGGCGGTCTATCCTCATACCCCCGCGAAGCGGAACACCACGCCCACCACGGCAGAGGCGGCGATGAACACGATGGGATGGAGATTCTTCGTGGGTTTCACCCAATTGGTCAGTGCCAGCAGCACCGCCGCCAGGATCAGGCCCGGCCAGCTGATGAGGCCCGCCAGGCCGCCGTCCCCCAGCTGGAACTGGTTGAACAGCCCCGTCTCCGGCGACGCCACCACGATGTTGGTGAGCACCTCAAGTACCACGGACACGCAGGCCGCGCCGATCAGGCCCGTAGAGGCAGGCCGCAGTCCGTAGAAGGCCCGGTCCACATATCGGTTCTCCCGGAAGTTCCGCAGCAGGGCGGCAATAATCAGGATCACGATGATGGAGGGCGTCACCTCTCCCAATGTGGCGATCACCGCGCCGGGGACACCGGCAACGGTGAAGCCCACATAGGTGGCCATGTTGATGCCGATGGGGCCGGGGGTGGACTCGGACACCGCCAGCATGTTCATGAGCTGGGCCTGGGTGAACCAGCCGGTGGCCTCCCCGATGTCGTGGAGGAAGGGCAGCGTGGCCATACCGCCGCCGATGGCAAAGAGTCCGGTCTTGAAAAACTCCCAGAACAGGCGCAGATAGATCATGCCCCCTTCACCTCCCAGTTCTTCAGCAGGATACCCAGCACTGCGGCCGCGAGGATGAACCACACCGGGGACACATCCATCACCGCGCTGCCCACCAGCACTGCCAGGAAAATCGCTGCCGTGGGCTTATCCACCACGGACTTCTTCAGCAGCTTCACCGTGGCGTTGAAAATCAGGACGCACACGCACACCTGAATGCCCGCAAAGGCGTTCTGGACCCAGGCCAGGTCCGCGAAGTTGTTGATGAGCCCCGCCAGGATGGAGATAATGACCAGAGACGGGAACACCACCCCCAGGGTGGCCACAATGCCCCCGGCGATGCCCTTGTATTTCTGGCCGATGAACGTGGCCGTGTTGACAGCGATGATCCCCGGCGTGCACTGCCCGATGGCATAGTAGTCCGTCAGTTCCTCCTCTGTGGCCCAGTGCTTGTTCTCCACCACTTCCCGCTGGAGAATCGGCAGCATCGCCATGCCGCCGCCGAAGGTCATGACCCCCATCTTCGCGAAGGTCCAAAACAATGTCCAAAGCTCTTTCAACCCTATCTCCCCCTGTCTCTCACTCTGTATATCCGTACAGGCCCCGGACGGACACCTCGCCGGACCGCACGGTCTTCACCGCGCCGTCCGGCCTCCGCACCACCAGGCCGAATTCCTCATCGATGTCCAATGCCTCCGCCGTCTCGCCGCCTCCGTCCGGGCGCAGCAGCCGCACGGTCCGGCCCAGATTCACGCACCGCCGCCGGTACTCGGCCAGATAAGGACCAGTCTCTCCTGCCGCCAGGGCTGCGCAGAGGCGGTCCACCTCCCGGATGATCTCCGCCGCCAGGGCGGGCCTGGACACAGCGTGGCCCAGGGCCTGGACCAGGGAGGTGGCGATCTCCCGCACCTCGGGCGTGAAATCCTCCGGCCGCTGGGAGACATTGATTCCGATGCCCAGCACCAGCTCCTGCACGCGGGCCGTCTCCCCCTCCAGGGAGAGCTCGGTCAAAATACCGCAGAGCTTTTTCCCATCCAGCACCGGATCGTTGGGCCATTTCAGGCCGGGGCTGACGCCGCACAGCCGCTCTACGGCCCGACACACCGCTACTCCAGCCATGGCCGTCACCGGCGACAGCCGCTCCGGCGGCAGATCCGGCCGCAGCAGGGCCGTCAGGTAGATCCCCTGGCCGCCGGGGGACTGAAAGCTCCGGCCCAGTCGGCCCCGGCCAGCCGTCTGGCGGTCCGCCACCACCACAGTGCCGTCCGCTGCGCCCTCCGCTGCCAGCTGTCTGGCCCGGAGATTGGTGGAGTCCACCTCTGCCAGACACACCAAGGTCCGGCCCACCCGGGCCGTCTCCCCCAGAAAGCGGCGGATCTCCGGCTCCGTCAGCACGTCCGGCGCATCCAGCAGACGGTAGCCCCGGCCGGTGCGGGCCTCCACAGTGTAGCCCTCCCTCCGCAGCGCATCCACCGCCTTCCAGATGGCCGCGCGGCTCAGTCCCAGCCGGTGGCTGATCTCCTCGCCGGAGACGAACGCCCCCTCCTGTTCCCGCAGCAGGGCCAGGACATCCTGTCGGCTCATGTTTCTCTCTCCTCTCCCATATTCATGGCTTCGAGTCTACCACGTTTTCCCCTGGTTGTAAACCGTGCCGGGGAGGAAAAGAACGGCGCCGCCCCGTTCTCCGGGCGCTGCGCCGTCCGTGGCTGTCTGGCCTGTTTAGATGGGGTCCGCCAACTCCGCCACCCGGGACTCTCCGTACACCGGAAGGCCCTGGGCGCGCAGCAGCTCCGCCGTGACACCCTCTCCCGCCGTCAGCACGCCGGTAAAGGTGCCGTCGTAGACCATCCCGCTGCCGCAGGAGGGACTCCGCTCTTTCAGCAGCGCCGCCTCGCATCCCAGCAGGCGGCAGAGACGCAAGGCCTCTTCCGCGCCCCGGCGGTATTGGGCGGTGACATCGCCACCGTCCCGGGTCATCACCCGGTCTCCCCGCCGCTCCGCCGGCGGACGGGGTGTGGGCAGACCCCCCAGCTGCTCCGGACAGACGGGGACCAGGATGTGCCGCTCCGCCAGATCAGAGATCCAGGGCTGGAGCTTGGAGACCCCGTCGTACCGACAGCGGGCCCCCAGCAGACAGGCAGAGATTAGGATCCGCATCTTCTCACCGCCCGTTCATGGCCTGGTGCTCCCGCAGCAGCTCCTGATAGAGCTTCACAGCGGTCCAGGTCCGGTTGTGGGGCGTCAGCACCGCCTTCAGGCAGTCCCGCCCGATCCCCGCCTGACGCAGCGCCGGCAGAAGGCAGTCCACCTGGTCCTCCAGGCCGCACAGCACCACCATCCGCCCACCCAGAGGGCCGCCGTTGAACGGCAGTACCGTGCCGGGGTCATCATCCAGCCCCGCCAGCACCGCCAGGGGCTTGTTGTAGTCCTGCCGGGCCACCGGCACCACCTCCGCCCCGAAGGGCCCGGCGGCGGCCGCGGCAGCCAGAATGGTGGGCAGCTCCTCAAAGCCGAACAGCAGCAGTTTTCTGCTCATGAACATTCCTCATTTCTTCATGTTGCACGGGGCCGTCCCGGTCAGACGGTCTCCGCCGGACCAGCCCAGCGGCGGGCGTAGTCCCAGATATCCAGCATCCGCCCCTCCCGGCAGAAAGCCCTGTGGTGGACGGCGGTGCGGACAAAGCCCAGCCGCTCCAGAATTCGGACGCTGGCGGTATTCTCTGCCACCGTGTCTGCCAGCACCAGGGCCGGTGCCAGCCGTTCCAGGCGCCGCAGTGCCTCCGCCGCAGCCGCAAGTCCCAAGCCCCGGCCCCAGCAGGCGGGCAGCAGCTGGTAGAACAGCCCATAGATCCCGGCGGCCGTATCCACCGGCGGGCAGCCGGCCAGTCCCCGGAATGCCGTCCCCTCCCGGAGGGCAAAGACCGTGGAGAACGGCAACCCCCGCTGGCAGTCCAGCAGGTGTTCCAGCCGGTCTGCCGCCCCCGCCTCCGTGCAGGGGGCAGCAATATTGGTCCATCGGATCACCGCCGGGTCGGCCCACAGAACCGCCGCCTCTGGGAGATCGTCCCAGGACAGCGGCTCCAGTGTCAGAGCGGGTATCATACAATCCGCCTCCCATTCAGCACCGCCCTGTCCAGCCGGTCTCCCTGGTATTGGAGCTTCAGGGAGAAGAAGGGGGCGTCCTCCTCCAGCAGGCGAAGGAAAATTTTGTCCCCCTCCCACATGGGAAGGCCCCGCAGCTCCGCTTTTTTAATCCAGGCCAGCTCTCCCTCATCGCAGGGGTGGGGCGTGCCGGTCCAGCCAGTGGCGGTGAAGAGGTGCATATACTCGGTGGGTGCCTCATCGGACACAAAGGTCACCAGGCCCCGGTAGCGGTAGTCCGTCAGCGTCAGGCCCGTCTCCTCCCAGGTCTCCCGGAGGATGCAGTCCTCGGGGCTCTCCCCATCTTCGAATTTGCCGCCCACGCCGATCCATTTGTCATGGTTCAGATCGCCCTTCTTTTTCACCCGGTGGAGCATCAGGTAAGCGTCGCCCCGCTCCAGATAGCAGAGGGTGGAATTGATCATCTGCCATCCCCCCTTCCGTGATCCTTGAAATGGTGTTATCCTATTATAGTTCATTGCCATGGAAAAAGAAAGCCTGGTTTTTTTCGTGAACCCCCTTGACCTTGCCGCAGCGTCAACTGTTATACTGCCAATCGACAGGAGGGATCTCTATGGAATACACCGTCAAGGCGCTGGCCGATCTGGCCGGCGTCACGCCCAGGACTCTGCGCTGGTATGATCGGATTGGACTGCTGAAACCCCTGCGGACCACGGAGGCCGGATACCGCCTCTACGGCCCAGCGCAACTGGATCGCCTGCAGGACATCCTGTTCTACCGGGAGCTGGGACTGGACCTGGCCTCGATCCGGACCATTCTGGACGACCCGGCCTTTGACCGCCAGGCGGCGCTGCAGAGCCACCTGGCAGAGCTGGAGGCCCGTCGGGCCCGACTGGACGATCTGATCCTGACTGTCCAGCGAACGATTAACGACATCAAGGGAGGAACGAAGATGACCGATCAGGAGAAATTTGAAGCCTTCAAGCGCCGCACGGTAGAGGCCAATGAGACCGCCTTCGGGCAGGAGATCCGGGAGAAATACGGAGATGAGGAGATGGACCGGGCCAACGCCTGCGTCCTGGCGCTGACCCAGGAGGAGTATGCCCAGTGGAAGTCCCTGGGGGGTGAGATCCACACCGCTCTCGTCACAGCCGTGAAAGCAGGGGCGGACCCCGCCGGGCCGGAGGGCCAGCGGATTGCGGCGCTCCATCGGCGGTGGCTGTCCTACTCCTGGGAGTCCTACACGCCCCAGGCCCATGTGGGCCTTGCAGAGCTGTATGTGTCCGATCCCCGGTTCACCGCCTACTATGACCGGGAAGTCCCCGGCTGCGCCGCCTTTCTGCGGGATGCCGTCCGGACCTACACCGGCGCGTAAGGAAACAGGGCCGCCCCATAAGGGGCGGCCCTGCCGCTTTGATTTGGAGTGGATTTACTTCTTGCCCATGCTGCGGATGGCTTTTAAGACCTGAATGACCACCATGGAGCCGAAGGCCAGCCCCACAATGCAGCCCACCAGTCCGACAGACAGCTCCGCCACCTGGAACAGAGGCTCCAGCGGTGGGATCAGCAGCACCGCCGCCAGCAGCAGCGCGCCGACGGCGAAGGCGCCCAGCAGGAACTTGTTGTTCCAGAAGGCCCGGGTGAAGAGCACCGGACGGCCGGACTTGCAGTTGAAGCCGTGGAACAGGCGGCTCAGGCATAGGGTGGCAAAGGCCATGGTGCTGGCCACGGCAGCGCCGCCGCTGGCCAGGCCGATGTGGAAGGCAATGATGGTGGCCAGGGCGATCACCAGGCCCTCCGTGCCCACGCTCAACAGGAAGGGCTTTGTCAGGATACCCTCGCTGCGGGGACGGGGCTTTTCCTGCATCACCGCGTCACTGTGGGGCTCCAGGCCCAGGGCGATGGCGGGCAGGGAGTCCGTCAGGAGATTGATGAACAGCAGGTGTACCGCTGCAAAGGGCACCGGCAGCCCCGCGAGAGAGGCATACAGTACCGTCAGAATGCCTGCTGTGTTGCCGGAGAGCAGGAACTGGATGGCCTTCTTGATGTTGGCATAAACATTCCGGCCGTTCTTGACGGCCTGGACGATGGTGGCGAAGTTGTCATCCGTCAGCACCATGCCGGCAGCGTCCTTGGCCACCTCGGTGCCGGTGATGCCCATGGCCACGCCGATGTCCGCCTGCTTCAGGGCCGGGGCGTCGTTGACGCCGTCGCCGGTCATGGCCACCAGATTGCCCCGCTCCTGCCAGGCCCGGACGATGCGGATCTTGTGCTCCGGGGACACCCGGGCATACACGCTGACCCTGGGTACGAACTCCCGCAGTTCCTCATCGCTCATGGACTCAATAACGGCGCCCTCCACGGCCTCGGTGCCGGGGGTGAGGATGCCGATCTCCTTGGCGATGGCGGAGGCGGTGACCTTGTGGTCGCCGGTAATCATGATGGGCCGGATACCGGCGGCGATGCACTCACCGACGGCCGCCTTGGACTCCTCCCGGGGCGGGTCCATCATGGCGATGAGGCCCAGGAACTGGAGGTCGTTCTCATCCTCCAGGCCGATGGCGGGGGCGGTCAGCATCCGCTTGCCGAAGGCCAGCACCCGCAGGCCCTGCTGGGACAGCTCCTCGTTCATCCGCTCGATCTCCGCCTTCTCCTCCGGAGAGAGGCGAGTGCGGCCCAGCATCACGTCCACGGCCCCCTTGGTCAGCATGGTCAGGCCGTCCGGCAACTGGTGGACCGTGCTCATCAGCTTCCGGTCGGAGTCAAAGGGCAGCTCCGCCAGACGGGGATACTTGCCCCGCGCCTCCGCCTCGTCGAAGCCGTAGCTCTCGCCCAGGCGCACCAGGGCGGTCTCTGTGGGGTCTCCCACCTCTCCGGATTCGTTCACCGTGGCGTCGCTGCATAACAGGGCGGCACGCAGCAGCTCCCGCTGTTCCGGGCGAGAGAAGTCCGCCCCGTCCGCCGGGATGATCTGGCCCCCGGTGCAGAGCTTCTTCACAGTCATCTTGTTCTGAGTCAGGGTACCGGTCTTGTCGGAGCAGATGACGGACACGCTGCCCAGGCCCTCCACCGCCTGGAGCTTGCGGATGATGGCGTGCTCCCTGGCCATCTTCTGGGTGCCGAAGGACAGTACGATGGTGACGATGGAGCTGAGGGCCTCCGGAATGGCGGCCACTGCCAGGGCCACGGCAAAGAGGAAGGCGTTCATCACATTCTCGCCCCGCAGGAACACACTGACGGCAAAGAGGAGGGCGCAGATGACCAAAATGCCGATGGAGAGCTTGCGGCCGAACTGGTCCAGGCTCACCTGAAGAGGGGTCTTTTTCTCCTCCGTGCTCTTCAGCAGGGCGGCGATCCTGCCCATCTCTGTGTGCATACCGGTGGATGTCACCAGGAACCGGGCCCGGCCGTAGGTGACGAAGCAGCCGGAGAACACCATGTTCTTGCGGTCTCCCAGCGGCACGTCGCCGTCGATGTCCGCCAAGTCCTTCTCTACCGGCAGGCTTTCGCCGGTGAGGGCGCTCTCCGCGCACTTCAGGCTGGCGCACTCCAGCAACCGGCCGTCGGCGCAGATAGAGTCGCCGGCCTCCAGCACCACCACGTCGCCCACGGTGACCTCCCGGCCGGGGAGCTGGACCACCTGACCGTCCCGCACCACCTTGGCGGTGGGGGCGGACATCTGCTTCAGGCTGTCCAGGGACGCGGCGGCCTTTACCGTCTGCACCGTGCCCAATATGGCGTTCATGGTGATGACCGCCAGGATGACCGCCATGCTCTCCACATCCCCCAGGATGGCGGAGACGACGGCGGCTAAGATCAGAATGATTACCAGAAAGTCCGCGAACTGCTCCAGAAAAATCCGCAGGACGCTCTTCCTCCCGCCCTCCTGCAGCTCATTGGGGCCATAATGCTCCAGGCGGCGGGCGGCCTCCGCGCCAGTCAGGCCCTCCGGGGTGCTGCTCAACTCCTGAAACAGCTCTTCCCGGCTCTTCTGCCAGATGGTCTTTTCCGTTTTCATAAAACTCCTTCTTTCCGGCAAGACGCAAAAAAGACGAGACTTTTGCGTCAATGCCTCTGCATTGATACAAAAGTCTCGCCGTTTCAACCCGAAGCGGGGCCGAAGCCCGTACTGACGCCGTTGGGTACACAATCAAATGTGCCAGCTACTCCCTTTTGGTACTGAAGGCACTATACTCCATTTTCCCCACATTGTCAATCCCTAATCTTCCACTATTTTCATTTTTTCCGCCGGTCAAACAGCCAGCCGATGCCCATGACCGCGGCGTACACCACCAGATAGTACAGCACGGTCACTCCATACCCGGCAAAGGCGGCATACACCATAAAAGCACAGGCGCACAGGGCCAGAGCCGGCATGACGAACCGCCGGAAAGGGTTCAGGTCCGTGCTCTTCCGCATGAATTGAATGAACATGGGCACATACATGCCGTACAGGGTGATGATCGGCAGCTCCGAGGAGTCGAAGCTGAAGGGACCGAACCAGGGGCCGCCCACGTTGGCGCCATAGAAGTACACCAACCACAGTGCGGAGAGGCCCAGGCTAACCAGGGCGGATTTGCCCGCCATATTGGTCACCGGGTCCACCTGGCGGAACAGCTCCGGCATCGGTCCTTCGTTCCGGACCGCCAGAGCGTACATCCCCCGACAGCAGGAGAGCGTTAAGCCGTTCAGGGTCCCCAGGCAGGAGATGACGATCAGCACGAACACCACTGTGCCCGCCGTCTCCCCGAACACCCGCTGGAAGGCCATCTTGGCCGCTGCCTCGCCGCTGGCCATCAGCTCCTCCGTCGTCACTGCGCCGGTGAGACCGATGTAGTAGAGAATATAGGTGAGCACCACGATAAAAGAGCCCACCACCAGGGCTCGGGGCAGGGTCCGCTTGGCATCCCGCAGCTCCGCGTTGATGGAGGTGGCCAAGATCCACCCCTCATAGGCGAAAGCTACCGCCACGGTAGAGGCCATCAGCCCCTCGCCGGTGGAGATGGCGCCGGTACTCATGGTGGCAAAGTTCTCCGCCATGCGGCCGTTCATCATGCCCACCGCCGCGCCGCAGACGGCCATCAGCGCCAGGGGGATCATCTTGATAACAGTGGTGGACACCTGGAACCTGCCTGCCAGCCTGGGTGCCAGGGCGTTGAGCACGTGGTCCAGGCACAGCATCGCCCCGGCGATGGTCATGCAGGCGCCGCCGGTGATGTCCCAGCCCAGCAGTACACAGAAGTACCGGGCGGAGATCCAGGCCAGGGCGGACACCAGGCAGGGCGTGTACAGCACTGCCATGAACCAGCCCACGTAATAGGCATACCGCCGGCCCATGGTGGCCTCGGCGTAGTCCACCAGGCCGCTGACCTTTTCATACCGGGTGGCCATGGTGGCGAACACATAGGAGCAAATAATCATGATGGCGCCCACGATTCCCCACGCCAAGATCCCCAGAGGCATGTTGCCCTTGGTGGCCTGGAGCACCTTTTCCGCCTTGAAAAACACACCGGAGCCAATGACGATTCCCACCACCATGCAGATGGCGGTGGGCAGGCCGTACCGCTTTTCCATGGCTCTCCCCTTTCTCTATTTAAAGCTTTCCTGTGGCATCCCTTTAAAGGGCAGTAGAAGAAGGATACCACAACTCTGCACAAATTGCAATCTATTTTCTGCGCTTTTCGACAGCAGTATGCAAAAAAAACGCCCCCATTCCGGGGCGTGTTTCTTTGGTCATGCTGTGATCTTTTTTGTAAGCGCCGAGCTGCTTGCTCTCCCATTACTTGGAACACAATGTCCCGCACCCGGTCCCGGGTGTCGCACTCGATGAGGGTCAGGTTCTGCCAGGGCCCTACAGTGATTTTGCCGTTCACAAAAGGCACCGTGATGAAGGGGGACAGCAGCGCCGCCTTGATGTGGGAGGAGCCATTGTCGTCATGCCAGGTCTCATGATGCCAGTAAGGCACCACCCGCCCCTTCTCATCCAGATAGGGGGAGAACACATCCAGCGCCGCCTTCAGGTCGTGGTTCACAATGCCCGGCTCGAACTCCAGGGTCGTCAGGCCCGCCACGCCGCCGGTGGTGAAGCCGGTGACCGTCCCGGCAGAGATGCCGTGCTGCCGGCATGCCTCCTCCACTGCGTGCTGAAAGTCCTCCGTCACGTCGATCATGCCCATGTGGGCCTTGGTGTGGTATGTCTTTTTCTCCGTGTAAACTGCCATCTTCCATGCCTCCTCTGTTTTTTGCATTGTAACACAGTTCCGCCCATGTTACAATGGGAGAAGAGCATTCCCCGCCCTCCGGCGGGAGAGAGGAGGCAGCCGCCCATGGAGTGCGGAATCGTCACCGTGGACCTCCACGGCAGGAACACCTATCAGGCCAAGGTCACGGTGGATGCCCTGCTCCGCCGGGCCGGGGCCGGGACGTACCGGCTCCGCCTGATCCATGGCTGTCATCAGGGCACGGCCCTGCGGGACTTTCTCCAGGTGGAATACGGGCACCACCCGCAGGTGAAGCGCCTGCTCCGCTCCCCCGACGGGGGCGCCACAGATCTGGTGCTGCGGGAAATGACGGAATGATTGAGGAGGTGCGCCTATGCGCATTGCGCTGATCCAGATGCCGGTGCTTCCAGACAAAGTGAAAAATATCCAGACCGCCTGCGGCAAAATCCGGGAGGCGGCCAAGAATGGAGCGGACTTCGCCGTGCTGCCGGAGATGTTCTGCTGCCCCTACGACAACAGCTGCTTCGGCGCCTACGGCGAACCGGAGGGCGGCGAGGCCCAGACGGCCCTGTCCCGCCTGGCAGCGGAGCTGGGGCTCTACCTCGTGGGCGGGACTGTGCCGGAGCTGTCGGAGGGCCGGATCTACAACACCAGCTACGTCTACGGCCCCGACGGCCGCCAGCTGGCCAAGCACCGGAAGGCCCACCTGTTTGATATCGACGTCCAGGGGGGACAGCGGTTCCGGGAGTCGGACACCCTCTCCCCGGGAAATGCCATCACCACCTTCGAGACGGCCTTCGGCACCATGGGGCTGTGCGTCTGCTTCGACCTGCGGTTCGAGGAGCTGGCCCGGTGCATGTGCCTGCGGGGGGCAAAGGTGATCTTCGTGCCGGCGGCCTTCAACATGACTACCGGCCCCGCCCACTGGGAACTTCTCTTCCGCCAGCGGGCAGTGGACAACCAGTGCTTCACCGTGGGGGTCTCCCCCGCCCGGGACGAACAGGGCTCCTACGTGGCCTACGGCAACTCCATCGCCGTGGATCCCTGGGGCGCCGTGCTCTGCCGGGCCGGGGCGGAGGAGACAACCCTGTACGCGGACCTGGACGTGGAACGGCTGGAGGCGGTACGGGCCCAGCTGCCCATCCTCTCCGCCCGGCGGACGGATCTGTATGAGGTGCGGGAGAAGTGAGCGGCACAGTCTTCGGCGCATTCTATGACGTGGTCCGGCGGATCCCCGCCGGAAGTGTGTCCACCTACGGCCAGGTGGCGCGGCTGGCCGGGATGCCACGGAGCGCCCGGCTGGTGGGATATGCCATGGCGTCCTGTCAGGACCCAACCGTGCCCTGCCACCGGGTGGTGGACCGCTTCGGCGGCACCAAGGCGGCCTTCGACACCTTTGCCCCCGGCACCCAGCGGGCCCTGCTGGAGGCGGAGGGCGTGTCCTTCCGCCTGGACGGCACGGTGGATCTGGAGCAGTGCCTCTGGACACCGGAATCATAAAAACATGAGGAGAGCGGCTTTTGCCGCTCTCCTCTGCTCGTTTCTCACAGCTTCCGGCTGTTGTATGCCTCAATGCCGTGGGCCAGGACCTCCATGGCCCGCCGCAGATCCGCCTGCTTCAGGATATAAGCCAGCCGGACCTCGTCCCGGCCCTTGCCGGGGGTGCCGTAGAAACCCTCGCCGGGGGCGAACATGACGGTCTCGCCGTTGTCCTGGAACTCCTCCAGCAGCCAGGTCTGGAACTTGTCGGTGTCGTCCACCGGCAGCTTGGCCATGAGGTAGAAAGCGCCCTTGGGGCACTCGCACACCACGCCGGGGATCTGAGATAGGCCCTCCATGCAGGTATCCCGCCGCCTGTGGTACTCCTCCCGCACGGCGGAGAAGTAGTCGGAGCCTACGCCGTACAGGGCGGCAGCGCCCAGCTGGTCCAGCGTGGCCGCGCACAGGCGTCCCTGGCAGATCTTCAGGGCCTGGGCCATCAGTTCCCGGTTCCGGGACACCAGGATGCCCACCCGGGCGCCGCAGGCGGAGAACCGCTTGGAGATGGAGTCCACCACCACCACGTTCTCGGCCGCGTCGTCAAACTGGGCCATGGAGGCCAGGGGCTCGCCGCCGTAGACGAACTCCCGGTACACCTCGTCGCTGATAAGGAACAGGCCGTGCTCTTTGGCGATGTCCGCCATCAGGCGCATCTCCTCCGGGGAGAGGACCACGCCGGTGGGGTTGCCGGGGTTGGTCACCAGGATGGCCCGTGTGTGCTCGTTGATCAGGGGCTCGATTCGCGCCCGGTCGGCGTAGCGGTAGCCCTCCTCCGGAGTGGTGGGGATGGGCCGGATCACGCCGCCGGTGACGCTGACAAAGGTGTTGTAGTTGGGGTAGAAGGGCTCCGGAATCAGGATCTCGTCTCCCTCGTCCAGAATGCAGGTCAGGGCCATCTGCAGCGCCTCGCTGCCGCCGGCAGTGGCGTAGATGTCCGATTGCTCCAGGTGGATGCCCAGGTTGGCGTAGTAGCCCTGCACCGCCGTCAGAAACTCAGACACGCCGGGGGCCGCCGCATAGGCCAGCACTGGGTCCTGGAAATTCTTCACCGCGTCAAAGAAGGCCTTGGGCGTCTCAATGTCCGGCTGGCCGATATTCAGATGATAGATCTTGCGGCCCTTGGCCTCTGCCGCCAGCTCATAGGGCAGAAACTTCCGCATGGGAGAGAGCTCACACCGCTGAATCTTGCTGGAAAATTTCATAAAAAAGACCTCCTTGGTCGGATTTTGTAATCTCATTTACGGCGGCCGGCAATAAAAAACGCCCCTGACATCTCTGTCAGGGGCGAACATTCCATTCCGCGGTACCACCCTGATCTGCCCCCGGATGGGAGGCATCTCATGTCATCTGCTAACGGGGATGGGCCGTTCCGCTCCTCGCGGACTGCTCCAGAGTGGCTGCCGTGCGGCGTGGGCTGGGGGCTTGCACCGTCTCCCCCTCGCTTCTAAGCCGGTTTCGCAGGGCTGGCTCTGTCATCGCGTTTATGATAGTCCCATTATACGTCTTTGCGGGGATTTGTCAAGCAGAGGTTTTCAGAAATCTCCGCTGAAGGCCTGCATCCGTCAGGTCTCCTCTTCCGTCGGGAAGGGAGGCTCGTCCGCCTCCGGGGCGGGCGCGCCGCCCATCTGCATCTCCTGCCACTGGGCACGGGTGATCAGCAGCTGCCTGGGCTTGGAGCCCTCGAAGGGCCCCACGATGCCCCGTTCCTCCATCTGGTCCACCAGGCGGGCGGCCCGGGAGTAGCCCAGCTTCAGCCGGCGCTGGAGCATGGAGACAGAGGCCTGCCCGGTCTCCAGCACCACCTCCACGGCGGCGGGGAGCAGCTCGTCCCCCTCGTCCTCTCCGGCCTCCGGCGCCGCGGCCGCGGCGCCCTTGCCGCCTTTCTCCTTCTCCTGCATGGACTCCTCGATCTTGGCCATGACCTCGTCGGAGTAATGCGCCTCACCGGACTGCTTCACGAACTCCACCACCCGTTCGATCTCCTCCGGAGAGATGGACAGCTGCTGCAGAAGCGTGAGGATACCGGACAGGATCGCACCTTTGCACAGCTGCACCTGGCGGATGTCGCTCTGGGTAAGGTAGATGTCTCTGTTGTGGTCCAAAATGATCCGCCGCTTTCCCTGGCTGTCTGTTTCCACCAGAGGAGAATCCAAGGAAATTCGGCCGTTTTTACAAATAATACCCTGCTCCACAGCTTGGCTGACTGCCTCCAGGAGTCCGCTGCCGCAGATACCCTTGGGAGCCTGGCCCCCTATGACGGTAAACGAAGCCTGTCCGTTTTGCAGGGACACGTGGTCAATGGCACCGGGCTCAGCTCGCATTCCGCAGGAGATGTTCATCCCCTCCAGGGCGGGACCGGCGGCGCAGGAGCAGGCAAACATCCGGCCTCTCCGGCTGAGAATCATCTCACCGTTGGTTCCGATGTCGATAAAGAGTACCGTGTCCTCTGCTGCGTCCAGCCGGGCGGCCAGCGCGCCTGCCACGATGTCTCCGCCGATGTAGGTGGAAACGGAGGGCAGGCATCGGACCTGCACACCGGGGGAAAAGGAAAATCCCAGTTCCCGGGCGGAAACAGCCATGGGCTGGACAAACACGCTGCTGTAGGGCGCACGGCCCAGACTTGCCAGCGGGACGCCCAACAGGCAGTGGAGCATGGTGGCGTTTCCCGCTACAGAGATCTCATACAGCCCGTCGGCGGGACAGCCTGCAGTGGTGATCAGTTCCTTGATGCAGGCTTCCAATTGGCGGACAATCACCGCCTGCAAATCTTTCACACCGCCGGGGTGCTCGCTGTCATAGTGGATGCGGGAGAGGACATCCAGACCGAAGGCCTTCTGGGGGTTGACAAAACCATCCTCTCCCAGCTTCCTGCCGCTGCGCAGATCAAAGAGGGATATGGCCACGGTTGTGGTGCCGATGTCCACCGCTGCGCCCAGGGCACAGCAGTCGTCCCGCAGATCCATAAGGCGGCCCTGCCGGTATATAGCAGTCATAGAGTGGCGGCCCATGAGGCTGGGGAGCTTTTGCACCAGGTGCAAGGGTACAACGTAGGGGGTATCAGGACCGCCATTCCAGGCATCGCACAAAGTACCCACGCTGTTCAGACTGGGAAAAACGGGTACAGCTGTTTTCACGGTGATTTCCGGGGAGAAATCAAAAGGGGGCAGGTTCCCGCCGCCCAGAACCGCTGCCGGGCGGTTTCCCAGCAGCTCCATGGGGTCCAGGGTTATCGGACCCAGTGGCACCGCCGCACAGGCGAGGCGGATTCCGTTTGCTAATTCATCAGGAGCAAGGAGCCGCCGCTCACTTTCCGCAGGGGCACTGACCGATCCTGAGAGGATGCGGACCTTGCACTTTCCGCACAGCCCCTTGCCGTTGCAGGGGCTCTCCAAAAGTGTGCCATCCTGGCGCAGCAGTGACAGCAATGTTGCGTCCCCGGCGGGGGAGACAGTTAATTCAGTTGGCATCGGCAGCCTCCTTCACGGTTTCCATCAAGATGCGGATGCTGCTGAGGGTTGTGGTGGTTCCCAGTCCGCAGGCGGGAGCCAGAATATTTGCGCCGCTGCGCAGACAGCCCCGACAGAGGGAGCGGATGGTATCGCTTTTCCCGGCGGCCAGAGCGAATGTGCTGACATTGCCCATGACGACCTTTCCCGGCACGTTTTCCCGGAGCTTCTCCAGGCTCACCGCTGCGTCCACGCTGATGGCGTCGCTCTCTAAAAGGGACAGCTGGGGATATATTGCCCGCAGCTGACCGCAGATATGGACGATCACGCCTCGACAGAGAGGCCGCAGTGCCTGGCACAGCCGGTTCAGACAGGGTAAAGCGTACTCCTCAAACAGGCGGGGGCCCAGGATCTCTCCTGTCCCGCTGGGGTCGGATATGGCGATAAATTCCGCTCCGGCCTGGATCTGGGCCCGTCCGAAAGAGATCAGATTGTCGGTAATGAACCCCATCAGGGCGTGGGCAGCCTGGGGGTTCTTGCGCAGCTCCTTGTAGAAGGCGTTGGCGTCCACAAGGGAGGAGGCCAGGCTGATAGGACCGGTCAGATTGCCGATAATAGCCGCCTGGGGATATTGGGTCCGAATGAGTGCCAGAGCGTCCAGAACCACTTTGGCGCGGCCCCTGTCCAAGGCCACAGGGGAGAGCTTGTCCCACTGCTCCACGGACGAGATGGCATAGGCCGTCACCCGGGGTTCCGTTTGACAGTTCCCCAGATCCACAGTGGAGCCCATGGCCTCCGCCTCCACCGTCATGCAGAAGGGGACGCCGATATTGTCAAAAAGCCCGGCGGCAAAAGGGGCTGCTGCCAGCCGGGCCATGAGAACCGGGTCACTGTGGGCCTCCGGCCAGTAGGTATGGCACAGATCCATGGCCTCTGTGGTGAGCATGTTCATCATGCCGCCAGGACATATGCAAGGTGGACGATAGCTTTTTTCTCTATGTAAGGTGCCTGCCAGCAGATTGGCAGGCGTATCCTGCTGGTTCATGATATTCCTCCTGGATTGAGAAATAAGTGGCAATTATGGGAACAGGGAAAAGCGCCCCGCATTTGACCGTGGGTTAGAGTATCACAAAAAATACAGGCACGTCAACAGTTGGAAAATTGAATGATCAATATGTATTTGATTCATAAATATCAAAAATTTATTATCAAAAAAAGATGAATTAAATTGAA
>OOIG01000915.1_pt1 | contig 23405 bp, 11 predicted proteins | sample 1692091 | NCBI WGS metagenome assembly OOIG01 (sample SAMN06348188, study PRJEB24527) | human gut metagenome | biome: human gut; feature: ankylosing spondylitis patient; material: feces | host: Homo sapiens | place: China | collected 2015-10 | reverse complement strand
TTTTCCCATCCTCCCCGCAGCGGACTTCCATTCTGCCCGGACGGTAGGACACCTGCCACTCGGCGTGCCCCGCAGGCTCGATGTCGCGTTTTCCGAGACTTTCCCCGTCAAGAAACAGCTCCGCCTGCGGTTGGTTGGTATAGACCGATACCCGTATCGGTTCGCCCTCCCGCCCCGCAAAGTTCCAGTGCGGCAGGAGATGCGCCGTCGGGGTTTCGCTCCAGAGCGCCTTGTGCTGATAGAACGCGTCTTTGGGTTGCAGATACAGATCCACCGCGCCGCTGACCGAGCAGACGCGCGGCCACACCGCCTCGCCGCGGTACTCGAACGCGTTCCAGAAGAATCCGCCCATCATCCATGGGTAGGAAAGAATCCGCTTCCATGTGTTCTCGCGGCTCATGAAAGCGCTGTTGACATCGTGGTCGTAGGCGCTGACGTAACCGTGGAGCGGGTCGTCATCATAGTACCACCCCCGCGTTGTTCCCGTTGCGCCGCACTCCGAAGAGAGGAACGGCTTGTCCGGATGCGCCGCGCGGATGCTGTCGATGTGCTTCCAGAGGTAATTTGTCCCGATGACGTCCAACTCGTCATAAACCCTGCCGCCCTTGTGGGTCACGGCGGTGAGAATCGGGCGGGAGGGGTCAAGCTTCCGCACGAGGGCACGCAGGGAGCGGCAGATGCGCACGCCGCGCGGGTCGGTATGGAGCGGCTCTTCGTTTCCGATTGACCAGAAGATCACGCACGGGCGGTTGCGGTCGCGCTTAATGAGCGTTTCCAGCTGTTCCCGCCCCTCGTCGGTCGATTCAAACCACCGCGTTTCGTCCATGACCAGAAAGCCCGCCTCGTCCAGCGCTTCCATCAGTTCTTCGCTTTGCGGGTAGTGCGACGTACGGTAGGCGTTCGCACCCATCTCCTTCATCAGCTTCACGCGGTAGCGTTGCAGAGTTTCGGGGATGACCTTTCCCGTCAGTCCGCAGCTTTCGTGCGCGCAGAAGCCTTTGAGCCGATAGGGCTTGCCGTTGAGAAACAGCCCCTCGTTGCAGTCGGTGCGGATCGTGCGGAAACCGAATTTCACCTCGTCGCGGTCGGTCTCGGTCTCCCCGCGAAAGACGCATGTACGCATGGTGTAGCGGAAGGGCGTTTCGGGTGACCACAGCCGCGGCGCGCCAACCGCAAATTCGTAGCGCAGGGTTGCAGTGTCGCGCAGGGAAACGGTCGTCTCCGTGCCGGACGTGGCAACCACCTGCCCTTCCGCGTCCAGGATTTCCCCTTTCACGGTCAGGCGCTCGTCCCGCTCGCTGTCGTTGCGCAGGGTCGTCTCGGTATGGACAATCCAAGTGCCGTCCGCCTGCCGCTCGGGGCGTGCAAAGACGCCCCGGAGGTCAATCGCGCAAAGGTCGGTTTTGCGAAGCCGCACGGGGCGGTAAATGCCAGCGCCCTCGTACCACCAGCCCTCGTGTTCGGTCATATCGACAAACACCGCAAGCGAATTTTCCGCGCCGTACTTCACCATGTCGGTGATGTCGACCTCAAACGGCGTGTAACCGCAGAAATTGTGCTTCATCAGGCAACCGTTCAGTGTCACGGTTGCGTGCCCCGTCACGCCCTCAAACAACAGGGTCAGGCGCTTGCCCTCGTCCTCGGCGGGGACATCAAAACGCTTGACATACCACCCGTTGTCGTATTTGCAGAAGCCGAGCGCGGCGCTGCAGGCGGGGTCGTAACCGTCCCCCGCAAGATAATCGTGCGGGAGTGTGACCTTTTCCCAATCCTCGGAGGTGTACTCCTTCTCCTCGGTCGGGAACTGCGTTCCGTCCGTGACGTAGTGGTAGGGGGACGCGGGTCCCATCCGGTAGCGTTCGGTTTTGGCGCCTTGGTAGGAGATCATTTTGTGCCGCGGCGGCGTGGGACGGATGTCTCCGCGATGGAACATCCAGCCGTCGCAGAAAAGCTGTTCCTCTCTCATAAAAACTCCTTCGGGGACAGCCGAGCAGGCTGTCCCCTTGCCTTGTGTTATGCGGGTATGCTCAGCTTCAGATTGTCGATCGTCAGCGACGTATCCTGCGCCCAAAGAACGATCGCGCTGTTCCCGGTCACATTGAACGCCTTGTCAAAGGTATAGCTTGAAGAATACTTGCCGTTGACAAAGACCGAGACTTTGCACCCCTCTTCGGTGCTCTCCACGAGAATCGAAAGACGGAAGGTGGTCTTTGCCGCGTCCGCATCCAGAAGCGGATTGCGGATGGACTTTTCGGTCTGCTTCGGTTCAAAGTCGATGTAGTTGGTCACAATCGGCAGTTTGACCTCGCCCTTGCCCCAACCGTTTCCGGTATTCTGCCGCACGGACACAACCGCCGCGCCAACCTGATTGTTATCACAGTCGGTCGGGGAAAGCGCGTTATCATTGTTCAGAATCAGCGAGAAAACCGCCAGCTCGGTAAAGGTCAGATCCATTTCCAGAAGGTAGGTCTTTGCGCCCGCCAGTTTTGCGGCATCCACCAAGGTCAGATAGTAATCGGGGGTGACGTGCCACGGATGCTTGGAGACGGAAAGCGCGCCGTCCTTGACCTCATACGCCCATTTGTCCTTGCACTTGTCGGTCGGGGTAATCGTTTGCGTAATGCCCGCTTCGGCAGGGGTTGTCACACTTTCGAAATCCTGACTCCAGACAGTGGTCAGCTTGGTCGGCAGGCGCGGGATGTCGTCCCCGCCCTCTTCGTAAGTGCCCTTTTCGATCGCGTCGAGCATTCCGCCCAACAGCTCGGCGTATTCCTTGTGTTCCGCCTCGGTGGGATGATTGCCGCCCGCCGCCTGATCCGCGATGTACACATAGTATTTCTCCGCCGCACCGCCAAGCTCATGCGTTACGCGCTTGATGATGTCGTTGTACTCGGTTTTCATCATGCCGCCAACCAGAACAATGCGGCAGTCCGCGCCGTTCTTCTCGCGCACCACGGCAATCAGTTCCTTCAGCTTCGCCTCAAAGTCTGCGGCGGAAAGCCCGTTGGCGCAATCATTTGTTCCGACATTGAGAATCGAATAGTCCGCCTTCCGCGCAAAGCTGTACTCGGTTTTCATCGAGCGGTTGGGGCTTGCGTACTTGTAGCCCGCGAAAATGCCCGGATTTCCGACCGTCAGTCCCTGTCCCGAAAGCGCCATGACCGAAAGGTCTGCGCCCATCGCCTCGGCGATCAGATAGGGGTATGCCATCGTTGCGTCCTGATCGCTGTAAGCGCCCTTGTGGTCGCCGATCACGCCCCAACCGCAGCAGATGCTGTCGCCGACGAATTCCAGAAGCAGGTTCTTCGCCGCAGGCGCGGTCTCGGCAACCGTTCCGTCAAAGGACACGCTCCTGAGCATCGTGTTCGCCAATGTGTAGCCCGTGACCTTGACCAAGCGGACGGTATGCGTGCCTTCGGGCAGATTCTTCAGGGTGATGGTCGCGTCACCCTTTTTCACTTCGTAGTAGGCGCTCTCGCCGTTGAGGTATGCCGCGCCGTCCACATACGCGCGGAAGAAACAGCCTTCCTTTCCCGCGCCCATGTTGGTGGTGACCGTGAGGGCAAAGGTCATATCGCCCTTTCCGGTTGCGACGAACTCAATGCCCGACGCGCTCCAGTCGCAGGGAATGCCGTCCGCCGTTGCTTCCATACGGGGGTCAAGCTTCTTCACCCACGCGCTGCTCTCGTTCAGTGCAAAGACGGTTCTGTCATCGGGGGTTTCGGGGTTATCCGGCGTGCTCGACGACCCGGGAGCTTTGGTTGTTCCGTCCACCTTCTGCGCCTCGGTTGTGGAGCGCGCGGAAGTGCCCGGGTTTTTGGAGGGGTCGTTCGTTGCGCAGGATGCGAAAGGCACTGCCATGGCAAGCGCCAGTAAAATAGCCGCTACTCGTTTCATAGAACTCTCCTTATCGGTTTATCAGTTTTTGATGGTGAGAAGTCTCAGGTTGTCGATGGTCATTGCGGTGTTCTGCGCCCAAAGAACGATTGCGCTGTTCCCGGTCACATTGAAGGCCTTATCAAAGGTATAAGAGGAACAATATACTCCGTTGGCAAAGACAGTCGTCCGGCATCCTTCTTCGGTGCTCTCTACAAGGATAGAAAGACGGAAGGTTGCCTTTGCTGCATCCACATTCAGGAACTCTTTGCGGATGGATTTCTCGGTCTGCTTCGGCTCAAAGTCAATATAGTTCGTCACAACCGGCTTGGTAATCGCACCGCTTCCCCAACCGTTTCCGAGGTTCTGCCGCAAAGCAATTGCCAGAGCGCCGGCCTGATTGTTGTCACGATCGGTTGCGGAAAGCGCATTATCCCCGTTGAGAAGCAGGCAAAATACCGCCAATTCGTTGATGGTCAGATCCATTTCCAGAAGATAGGTTTTCGCCGCCTTCAACGTATTGGCATCCGCCAGAGTGAGATAGTAATCCGCATTCTCATGCCAACCGTGCTTCGGAACTGACAACTTGCCGTCAACCACTTTGACATCCCAACCGCCGCATTTCGATGTCGCGGCAATCGTTTTTGTAATTCCCGCTTCATCCGGCGTTGCCGCGCTGTCAAAATTCTGACTCAAAGCCACTTCGGCAAACACGCCGTTCCGGTCAACCGCCATTGTCACAGGCGAGGAGACAACCGTCTCTCCGTCCTTGACGTAGACGGTAACCGAGAAGGTGACCGTCAGGTTGGACGGAACGCCCTTGATAATCGCCGCAAAAATACCCTTGGCATTCGCGTCGCCCGCAAGTTCCGCCGCAGTCACGCTCTTGGTCACGCCGTTCACCGTCTCCTTTACAGACGAATAGACCGTCGAGCCCTCCAACCCGTCTGCCGCGTTGTAAAGAACGCTCTTCTGCTCGCCGTCCGATACAAAGTTCGCGCGGATTTCCATACCGAGCGCCGTGCCGCGCAGGTCGGAAACAGTGGCAAGGAAACGCACGTCGTGCAGGGTTTCATCGGTTGCGTTGACCGCCGTTTGCACCGAACAAAGCGTCGGCGCTGTCAGGGTCACGGTATCGGTCGGTGCTTCCTCTGCGTGCGCCGTAACGGCAAACGACAGGAGCATTGCAAGGATCAACAAAATGGGTAGAATTCGTTTCATCTTCTGATTCCTCCGTTTAAGAGTTGATTTTGAACCGCAGAACCGTTGGGCAGTGGTCGCTGACCGACAGCAACCGCTCCTCGGCAACAATGCGGTATTCTTCCGCCCGAACGCGGGCGGTGGGATCGAAAAGGAACGCATGGTCAATTGCATAGGGGTAATGGAGCGCGGGCATTTCGTCTCTCTCCTGCTTCTCCCCTTTTCCCGAGGACGGGTGACAGGATGCGCGGTTGTCGCGCTCCGCCGCAAGGTCGTGCGTATCGCGAAACCCCAGTTCCGTCAGCCGTTTCGCGCCGCCTGCCGCAATGCCGGAATTGAAATCTCCGCAGAGCAGAACCGGGCAGGCATACGTTTCTGACAGGGCTGTCAGCTTTGCATGGATGAACTCCGCCTCTTCGGGCTGACACCACGTGCGCAGGCTGAGATGCGTGTTCGCAACCAACAGTCTGCCGCCATAGCCGCAGGGACTTCCGTTCAGCAGAACCCATGAGAGACTGCGAAACCGCGAACCGGGCTTTGCCGCCTCCGGGGCTTCCTCGGGGTATGCGTAGCGCGGGGATTCGTTGCAGGCATGGGCGGGATAGGTTTCGCGGCAGTCGTTTTTGGTGTCCACCACCGAAAAACCGTTTGCCGTGAAGTCCCACCTTCCCGCCGCTTCCTCCCGCCATCGGTCGGGGCGGTACAGAATCGGATTCCAACTCCCGCCCGGCAGCTCGCCGCTCCCCTTTGCCTCGGTATACGCTTTCCCGAGCGCGGGCAGAAACGCGGTGTCATGCCGATAGTAGTAGTCGAACTCCTGCAGGCAGATGAGATCGGGCGCGCGATCCGCGAGCCACGCGGCGGCGCGGAGTGCACGTTCCGCAGCGGTCCGATAGACCGCCGTTCCCGGCATCCACGCGTTGAGCAGATTCCAGGATACGCAAAGGGATTCGGTCATCCGAGTTTCCATGCCGCCTCGCAGTCAAGCGCGTCGCCCTGCGAAAGCGTCAGCGATCCGGTCAGAATATCCTGCGCGGACAGCTCGACGGATGCCATCATGGGGGTTGTGTACAGCTTTTTCATAACTACCTCTCCTTTCTTATTTTTCGGGTTCATCAGGTTTTGGTAAATGCAAGTACGGTCGGGCAATGGTCGCTCGCGCTCAGAAGGTTCCCGTCGGTCAGAACCAGATACACCTGCGGACGGATTCCTCCGAGCGTGAGAATATGGTCAATGGCATCGCTCTCATAGCGCCCGCCCGGCGCTTTTCCGAGCTCGTGCCAAGTTCCCGAATCGTTGCGGACTTTCGCGGTATCGTAGGTGTCCGCAAACCCCTTTGCGCGCAGTTGCTCCAGAACGCCTTCCGATTGCGTGCGGCGGGAGTTATAATCCCCGCAGAGCAGGGTCACACAGCCCTCGTAGCGCGCGGCAACGCCCCGCATGGTATCCGAGACCACCGTTGCCTCCGCAGGATGCGTTCCGAGCGGCAGACTGGCATGGAAATTGCCGACCAGATACAGGCTTCCGTCCGAGCGGTCGCGCAGAACCGCCCAGATCAGCTTGCGGAAGCGGGAAACGCCGTCCGCCGCGCCCGGGTAGGTGGTAGATTCCACCGCGCCTGCGGCTTCCACCAGATCCAGCCATCCCGATTCCGCCACCGTGTAACGGTCCTTGCGATAGAGAATCGGATTCCAGATGTTGTTCTGCTCTACGCCGTCCACCGTAACCTCGGCGTAAAGCGCCTTCGTCTGATCCAGAAGCCCGCGGGGCGCTTTGCGGTAGCTGACGTCGAATTCCTGCAGGCAGATGAAGTCCGGCAGGTAGGAAAGCAGCATCGCCGCCACAGTATCGTCGCGCGTTCCGGGCGTTGCGTTGTTCTGCCAGACATTCAACACGTTCAGCGTGATGATAATCCGGTCGCCGCTCCTCTCGGAGACCGTGACAAGACCGTCCATCTCCAGTTTTTCGCCGCCCGTGACGTTGGCAAACCGATTTTCGAGATAGAGCCGCAGAAGCGTTTCGGACAGCCCGTCGCCGTATTCCAGACGGTATTCCGTCCCGCTCCGCGCAATCCGGTAACCGTTCAGTCCCTCGGTCTTGCGGATGACAATGCGGTTCTGCGCCCCGTCGGCAGTGCCGTCGGGTTTCGCCCGCATCAACATCTCTCCCGAGGTGCTCCGCACGGTTTCAATCAGCTGTGCGGCAAGGTTCGCTTCGGTCTCGGTGCAGTCTACCTGATAGTCCGAGACAGGCGCGCCGCCAACGGTCAGCGAACCGATCTGGTAGCTTGCATCATGCGACAGCTTCAGCGCGCTCCGCTTCAGGCAGAGGTTTCCGTCCCGCATCACGAGCGCGTCGGTCATCTGCCCGGAGGCAATCCACAGCGCGGAATAGGTATAGGCGGCAAGCGTGATACAGCCCGCGTCGCCCGTTACCCTGAAATCGTTGTAGCGAAGCCCGCGGAACGAATCCCCCGCATAGCCCGCGACGTTTCCGACCGCAATGACCCCGCCGAAGTCGTCGGGAATTCTGCGGTCGCTCCAGACCTGAAATTCCACGCCGCTCTTCTCTTCCCAATCCGCCGCGAGCGTGCGCGCAATCTTTGCGTAGTCCGCAGAGGAAACGCCGTCGGGCAGATTGGTTTGCTGATAAACGAAGGCATAGAGCGCCTTGCCGTCGGCGGTCAGTTCCAGCCGGTCGGCGGAATCGTCCGCAGACGCCGGGGCGGTTTCCGTGTTGCCCGGGGCTTTGGTCAAAGCTTCCGTCCCGCGCGGCTTCGTTCCGGTCGGCGTACCCGATCCGCCCGGGTTACATCCGACCAGAAGAAACGCAAAAACCAGCAAAAACAGAAATGTTCTTTTCATCATAGACGATAAACAGCCCTGCCGTTAATAACCGAAGCGCGAGTTGATGTTGTCAATCACTCTCTGCATATTCTCAGCTTTTCCGTTCAGCGCCGAGTACCAGTCGTCGGACGTGTTGTTGTAAAGCCGCTTGCGGAAGAGCGCGACGGGAGAATCCTCCCAGTCGAATTCGTTGGCAAAAATCCGCCCCATGTCATAGGTCTTGGAAGAGACGATCAGGTCGAACATCTTTGCGTTGATCGGGTCGTCCTGTCCGCGATACTTCAGAAGATCGTAAACCTTCGGCTGAACCGTGCGGTAGCCGCCCGAGGCAAGCGCCTCCATGACATACGCCGCGCGCTCGGTATTCTCGCAGTAGGTCGTCATCGACCACATGGTGTACGGGAAGCCCGAGGTGGAGTAGTACTCCTTCTGTTCGGTGTCCGCCTTCGGGAACGGAAGATAGCCGTAGCGGTCGTTCATCTTCTCGCGGTTCTTCATCAGAACCAGAAAACTCGTCCCCGCCAGAACCGCACGCCCTTCGGTGAAGATATCAAAGCTGTAGGAGGTCGGATAGTAGTAATCGTCGCTCTTGAAGCAGGCGATCAGGTCGCGCGAAAGATCGTAGATCGCACTTCCGCGGAATTCGGGCGCGATAATCAGCTTGCCTTCGTCATCGGTAGAGAGATACTTCAGACCGTTCGACGCCAGAAACGCGTCGCCCACAACGGAATCCATTCCGATGTAACCGAAGGTATCGCCCGGATCTTTGCCCGAGACCTCGCTGTTCGTGTCCAGATAGGCGTTCCGAGAGATCTTATAGAACTCCTCCATGGTCCACAGCCCCTCCTGCGCCAGTTCGCGCGGGTCGGTCAGCGTGTCGTCCGCGTCGATCTTCGCCATATTGACGCTCATGACAAAGGTCTGCAGAATGCCCGCCGCAGAGATGGAACCCGAGGCAAAATAAAGCTTATCGTTGATGGTCGCGCCCTTCAGAAGCGACGCCGACCACCAAGGCTTGGAGAAATCGAGAATGTTCCCGTATTCGTTCAGGTCGCGCAGGAAGCCGTCCGCCGAGAAGTTCGCCGCGCACTGGCTGTAGCAGGCGATCAGATCCACGGTCGTTCCCGACCGCAGTGCGTTCTCCACATTGGTAACATACTCGGTTCTGTCCGCGTTTCCGCCGTTGTAGTTCAGGTTGAACTCCAGAACCACCTTCAGGCGCTCCTGAACCAGCTCGTTGCGCGAAAAGGTCTGCTCGGCAATCTCGTCCCCCTTCGCGTAGTCCGTGTTGAAATCGTAGGAAGCTTCGCTGTTGCTCCACCCCATTACGCGCACGGTCTCGTTTCCGTAGTTCAGCCCTGCGGGAATCGAATCCCGGATGTACCCGTTCTCGTCATAAGGATTCTCGGTTGTCACCGCGTCGGTTGTCGCCCCGTCGGTTGTCCCGGACTCCTGCGGTGCGGTCTTGTTGCCGCACCCGAACAGGATTGTGGCAACCAGAATCAGACAAAGAAGCAATGCAATTTTTTTCATAAGCAACCTCCCGTTTAAGTATTACAGCCTCATTATAACAAATTCGGAACGATTATGCAATCGACAGTTTTTAGCATTCGGATATACTATTTTTATATTTTCCGCCTTCAAAAGCCTGCTTTTCCTCCACAAAAAAATATTACACAAAACCGGCAGGGTTAAATCGTGCAAAATTACCAAATCGTTTTTTCCTTTCGGTCAAGCCCTTGCAAAATGCGCCCCGGTCTGCTATAATCAACGCAGAAACAACCGTTACGGGAGGATGTGCATGATGGAACCGCTCTACGAAAAAGCCAAGCAGAAAGAGGACAAACTGCTGCGTATTTCCTGTATGCTCTTTGACTACAAGAACAACATCCTGCCGCCGTGGCAGCCGCACCAGCGCGACCCGCGCACCTGCTGTCACCACCATCTGCACGAGAAAATCGAACTGCTGTATTTTATCGAGGGCACTGTCATCTTCCGGGTTGACGGCACGCCGTATACCTGCAATCCCGGGGATTTTCTGATCGTCAACCCCTTCGAGCCGCACAGCGGGGTCACCTCGCCCGAGTGCGACATCGTGCGTTACTATGCCTTCAATCTCGACTGCAGTCTCCTCAAAAAGCTCCCCGTTTCCCGCCTGAGCGAGATTTTCGACCCGCTTCTCTCGGGTAGCGTCGCTTATCCCCACACCCTGCCCGCAACCGACCCGGCGGGGCGGATCATCCGGGAGGAGCTGGATGCCATTCTCGCAACCCGGCAGACCCGGAACGCCGAACTCTATCAGATCGCCTCGGTCTGTCGGATCATCGCCGCGCTCGGAGACCCGGTCGTCTCCCCGTCCGGCGGAGGGACGCGCTCGGCGGATTTCGTGCGGCGCTGTATCCTTTATATTCAGAGCAACGATCCGCGCGCCGTCTCGCTGGAAGCCATCTCCCGCACATTTTCCTACAACAAAGCCTACTTCACCACGCTTTTCCGCAAGCATTTCGGAGTTCCCTTTACCGATTTTCTCAACCGCTACAAGATCGAAAACGCCCATGCGCTCATTCGCAGCGGCAACCGCAACCTCTCCGAGGTCGCTCAGCTTTCGGGGTTCAATTATTACGCCTACTTCTTCCGGAAATTCAAAGAGGTCAGCGGAATGACCCCGGGCGAATACGTCGCCTACTGCGACCGCCTTGAAAAGAAATAAAAATCGTATATCCCGCTATAAAAATCGTATATCGACACGGAATGCCTTTTTCTGTATAATAATTGTATAGCAGATCACAGCCCCGCAATCAGAAAGGAGTCTCCCATGAGGCAATCCCCGATTCTTCCCGCACCGAAAAGTCCCGCCACGCAAACCGTTCTTTGGCGGGATTTTCGTGTGACGGTTCTGTCCGACCGCCTCTTCCGCATTGAAGAGGATTCCACGCACACCTTCAACGACCGCGCCACCCAGAGCGTTCTGTACCGCAACTTCCCGCCCGTCCCCTTCCGCACCGGGGAAGCGGACGCCACGCTGACCGTTGCAACCGACGCCGCCGCGCTCACGCTGTCCGAAGATTCCGCGCAGTGCTTTGTCCTGTCGGGCGGGGTTCGCCATCCGCTTGACAACAGCGGCAATCTGCTCGGCACTACCCGCACGCTCGACTGTTTTGACGGGGAATACAACATCCGCGACGAGCACCGTCTCACGCTCTCGCCCGGAGTCTGCTCCCGCGACGGCGTTGCGGTTCTGGACGATACCGCGTCGCTCACGCTTGACGCGGACGGCTGTCCCGACGTTGCCTCCCCCGACCGGAGCGACCGCTATGTCTTTGCCTACGGGCACGACTACCGCGCGGCGGTTCTCGCGCTTTACCGCCTGACGGGACTGCCGCCGATGCTCCCCCGCTTCGCCTTCGGAAACTGGTGGAGTCGCTACCACGCCTACACCGACCGGGAGTACCTGCATCTGATGGATCGCTTTGCCGCAGCGGACATCCCGCTCACGGTTGCAACGCTTGACACCGACTGGCACTATTCCTCGCACCTCGACGAGGAGAAAGGCATTACCGCGAGCGGCAAAAACACCGCCGACCGGGGCTGTCTGGAAACGCCCGAGAACCGCAGAATCGGCTGGACAGGCTATTCGTGGAATCGCAACCTTTTCCCTGACCCGCACGCCTTTCTGCAGGCACTGCATCGGCGCGGCTTGCACGTCACGCTGAACCTGCACCCCGCCTCGGGCGTCCGCTATTACGAGGATTCTTCCCCCGCCATGGCGGAAGCGATGGGCACAGACCCCAAGACCGAAGCGGTCATTCCCTTTGACGTGTCCTCCAAGCGCTTTCTGGAGGCTTACTTCCGCATCCTGCATCATCCCCTCGAGCAGGACGGCGTGGACTTCTGGTGGATCGACTGGCAACAGGGCACTGCCTCCGCCAAGGACGGGCTGGATCCTCTCTGGGCGCTCAACCATTACCATTACCTCGACCATGCCGCGCGCCACCGCCACCCGCTGATTATGTCCCGCTATGCGGGCATCGGCTCGCACCGCTACCCCATCGGTTTCTCGGGTGACACCACCATTTCGTGGGCAACCCTGCGCCTGATGCCCTATTTCACCGCAACCGCCGCAAACTGCGGCTACAGTTGGTGGAGTCACGATATCGGCGGGCATCACCTCGGGGAAAAAGATGACGAGCTTTACCTGCGCTTCCTGCAGTTCGGCGTGTTCAATCCCATCAACCGGATGCATTGCACCGACTCTCCCATGCTCACCAAAGAGCCATGGGCATACGAAAACGGAATCGGTCAGCTTGCCGCCGACGCCCTGCGCCTGCGCCACCGCATGATTCCCTTTCTCTATTCCTGCAATCACCGCACCGCAACCGAGGGGCTTGCGCTCTGCGAGCCGCTCTACTACCAATACCCCGAATACGGGGAAAGCTACCGTTACCCGAACGAATACCGCTTCGGTCAGCAGTTTCTGGTCGCACCGGTCACCGAGCACAGCCGCAGAAACGGGTTGAGCGAAACGCCCGTCTGGTTGCCGGAGGGAATCTGGACAGACTTCTTCACGGGGGACGTCTACCGCGTCGGCAAAGGCGGAAAAGAATTTGTCGCAATCCGCCCGACCGACAGCATCCCCGTTTTCGCCGAAGCGGGGGCGGTTATGGTCTGCTCGGGCGACCCGGGAAACGCCTGCGGCAACCCGCACGCGTTGGAAGCGACCGTTTGGAACGGGAACGGCGGATTCCGCCTGTATGAGGATTGCGAGGACGGTGCCGAGTGCCTGACGGTCATCGGGACATCCTACGACGCGCAGACGGGCACGCAGACCGTGACAATCCGCACCGAGGGTGACCGAAGCGTCCTCCCTCCCGACCGCCGGCTGTCGCTCCACTTCCCGAATATCGTCTCCCGCCACCCCGCCGATGAATTGCTTGCCCCGCAAACGGGCGATGTGACCGTCGCGGTCGAGCGAAACGGACAGAACACCGCCTTCGAAGCAGATACCTACGCAGAAGCCTCGGTCACGCTGACCGAATATGACCCTGCCGCGACCTATACCGTCCGCGTCACCGTACCTGCCGTGGATATTCTGACCGAGAAGAAACGCGAGGTCATCGCAAAACTGCAAAAAACGCAGGCAACCTTCTCTGTCCGCAGGAAAGTTGCCGAAAAGGTGCAGACCGCAGAGAACATCGACTGTCTGCAGGGACGGATTCTGCTTTCCGACCTCGGCGAGCAGGAAAAGAAGCGCCTGTGCGAAACGCTCTTCCCGGACGAAGCCACATAAAAACGAAGTTTCTTGCCGAATCCGGGTTTCTCTCCTGTTTGTTTTGGCGTAAATTCTTTTTCCTTGCTTTCCGGTATTTCTTTTTCGTGTTCCCCGATATGTCGGTACGCGCTTGACATCAAAATCCCTCCTGTGGCAGTTGCAGACATCGATCTGCTCTGCCATAGGAGGGCTTCTTTCCATTGTGTGTTTTTACGGACCTGTGCATCGCGGATAAGCGGATTTTTACACCCGCTTATCCGATTTTGTTGATCAGATCATAACGGTTCCGTTATTTTACCCTGATGCTACCGCCAACAACCTTGTTTACGTCATATGTAATGCCTGTTACGTCAATCTCAATACGAATCTTTCCGTCGGAAGGAATTACGCAACCGCTTTGAGAGGTTATGTTATAAGTGCCGTCTCCGTTCGGATCAACGACTCCGACTCTGACGATTTTGGCTTCAAACAGTTTTGTTCCTGTGCTGTCGGAAACGATAACCGTTTGTCCTACTTGGAAAGACCCTGCTCTGACAGTGGTCCACATTGACAATTTTTTGTTATTCGCGGCATCAATTGATTCGGATTTTCCCGTTATCTGCTTTGAAATCCCCTTTTCCGACGGAGCAACAGTGATTTCCACTTTTGTCTGACCTGCGCTCTTGACAATCTTGTAGTTGCTTAAATTAGCGTTCGACGTCGAAGTAAGTCTGAAACAATCAAGATTACTTTGTACCGATACTTGTTTCTTTTGGTCGAGTTTCACATAGTTGGGGTTCGTATCGCTGAGTTCCAATCCGGCTTTTCCGTTTACAAGCCTTAATGTAATCGTCTCCCCTGCGACAGGTGTGTACGTAGCAAGATACAACAGATCTCCGTTTTGCAAAATGGCACTGGTTGTGACATAGCCCTTTTCCAATTTGATTTCAACTTGTGAAATTTTGAAAGTTTTGATTTCGGAAACCACAGCCGCCCATTCGTCCGTTGCCGTGACGCCGATGCGGTATTCATATTCGGCAGCGTTCTTGGGAATATATTTGTCTGTAACTTTTGTCCACAATACTTCGCCTTTTCTACGGAACTCTACATATTTTTCGCCGGAGTCCAAAGCCGACGTGAAATTCTCTACGCCGTCATGTGTAGGTGCGCCAAATTTGATAAGAAGGTTATTAAATGTGAAGTTCGCAACAGGTTTGCCGTCGTACGTTTTACCCGTAAAGCTCTTAACGGTAAGCGTTCTTGGTTTCGCCTTTACGGTGAAGGATACGTACTCGGTGGCTCCGAAATTGTAGTTTACACCGTCATCGTATTGAATACGCACGCGGTATGTACCCGTTTTCTCGTTCCTTACTTCCTCTTTTGTAAGGGTACGACTCCAAACGCCTCCTTCAAGTTGTTTTTCCCAGACGATCGTCTTTGCGCCGTAACCATCACCGATTTCAACGTAACCGGTTGTGGGATCGGGGATATTCGTTGCGCCGACAAAGAACTCGGTAAATGCGCTCGCATTGCTGATTTCAAAGTTGATGTCCGCTTTGATGATTGCCGCAGTGATGTCTGCTCTTGCAAGACTGTAATTGCCCGCGTCTTTCCCGGTGAGTTCAAAGCTTTGGACTGCCGCGCCGACGTTTTTGCTTGTCATCGTGATTGTTGCGGTAACCGTTTCACCGTCAAGAACACCCGTAAGGATTGCGGGCATGGTTGCGTTGCCGTCATACTCTTTGGTTGCCGCCCCGGTAAGCGGCTTTGCGGTGATACTTGCGGTAACGCCATCCGCTTTGATTGTGTAGTTGTCTTTGTCCGCGCCGTCAAGCGTAACTTCTTTGACTGTTGCGCCGACGTTTTCGCTTGTCATCGTGATTGTTGCGGTAACCGTTTCGCCTGCGACTACGCCCGTAAGGGTTGCGGGCATGGTTGCGTTGCCGTCATACTCTTTGGTTGCCGCCCCGGTAAGCTCTTTCTTTGCGATTGCAAAGTCGAAAGTTTTTGACGCGGCTTTCCACTCTGCCGTGGCTTCTGCGCTGACTTTCACGGTATATTCGCCGACATTCGTCGGAGCGGTTGCGGTATACGTATTGTCATCCGCGCCTTTTACCTTGAACATAAGTGCAGGTTCGCGATTGCCTTCAATTGCGAAATCGGCTTTCGTAATCGCAATCATCTGTCTGTCATAAGTCTTACCGAGCGTTTTTCCGTCTGCAAGCTTGATTTCATTGTCTTTTGCACCAAGTGCGTCGATGGTCACTTTCTTTTCGTAACCGCATTTCGTGCAGGTGAAAGTCTTTTCGCCGACTACGCCGTAGCCTTCCGGTTTGGTAACCACGCCTTCGTCAAAGGTATGCGCGGCGAAATCTTTGGTTTTGTCCGCGTGTCCGCAGGTTGTCGGGCGATAGTGTCCGCTTTCTTCGGTGTTCACCCATGCGTTCATATCATATTTGTGGGTGTGCGGAAGGACTTCGATCTTTTTGGTATAGCTGTATCCGCAGGTTTTGCACGTAAAGGTTCTGACGCCTTCCGTTTCCTCGGTGGGTTCGGTTGTAACTACCCCATCGTTGAACTCGTGCGGGAGTTTCTCCGTTGTGTCGGTGTGTTTCTTCGCGGTGCACGCGTGCCAGTGACAGGCTTCGTCCGTTGACCATTCGGTGGAAAACTCATGTTTCGGCGTAAGTGCGATCGGCAGTACGATGGCGCATGTCACGCCCGCCCCCAGGACGCACGCGAGGACGATTGCCAATACCTTGTGTGATAAAATCCAGCTTTTCATAAATACCCCTTTCGTGTTATCGGTTTGTTTCGGTTCTGAAGCGGGTAAAACAACCGGCTTCCATTCTCATTGTGTTATGGAAAAACAGTTTTTTCGCCGTTCGCGGGCGGTTGATTTGCTGCCCGCGAACGCTCAGTTGCCCGGGTTTTCTACAAACTTTGCGTACACATACATTCTTTCGTGAACGGTAAAGGTACAGGTTGCGTCCGCCGATATGAGTTCTTCGCTCTGATCGTTAACGGATTGATACCAGCCGACGAAAGTAAATCCTTCGTTCGCCTCGGCGCGGAGCGTTATCTGCGCGCCCGCTTCAACCGCTCTGCCGTTGCCGAACTCGACCTTTTGCCCGTTTTCGGTAATGCGCCCTCCGTTATAAGGCGCTACGTAAGCGTTGAAAAGATGCATTTCTTTCTCTGCAAATTTTGCGAAAACGTACAGATCGCGGTTTACCGTAAAGGTATAAGTCGCGTTCTCGGATATCAGCGTTTCGGCTTGCTGCTCGTTATAGAAATACCAGCCGAGGAAGTGATACCCTTCGTTTGCGACGGCGGTAAGAGTCACCCGCGCTCCCTTTTCAACCATTCTGCCGTTGCCGAATTCGACCTTTTGACCGTTTTCGGTGATATAACCCCAGTTATACTCGTAACACTGCGCAAGGAAGCTGACCTGTTCCACGATTCTGATCGTGATTACCACCTTGAACGCGGGGTTGGCAAGATAGGTGTAAGTAACGGTGTAAGAGCCGACCTTGCTCGTATCGAGCATATTGTTTGCGCTGACGCCGATCGTGCTTTCCACACGGTATTCCAGACCGCGGCAAAGTCTCTCGTATTTGTCACCGACTTTTCCGAGTACATTGACGTGTTCAAAATCAACCCAGATTTCGCTGTTCAGATTGAATACGTATTCTTCTTTCGGGTTGCCGTTTCCGTCGGTTTCAAAGCCGAAATCGTTCAGGTCATGGAGCTTAATCCCGGTAACGATGCCTCTGAACAAAGCGGTCAGATTCACATTGCCGGTTTCTTCGCTTACGGTAAAGGTGTATTTCAGGTCGGTCGAGAGCAACGAGTCCGCATTGTAGCCTTCGCTGTCGGAAGAGTAAAACCAGCCTATAAAGCGGTAGCCCGCGTTGGGTTTCACTTCGACGGTAACGCTTGCCTTATCGGGCAGGTCGTCGATATACAGGTGTCCTTCGTCGGAAACGCCCGCGCTTGTGAATACGCCCGCGTCAGGACTCTCGATTATCGCATTGACGGAGAACGAATAGTCGAATCTTGCATAAACGGTAGCGTCTTCGGTTACGGTGAACTCGTAAACGTCTTTGTCGGAAATAAGCGCGGCGGTTTCGCCTTCGCCGTCGTACCAGCCGACGAATTTAAAGTAAACGGTTTCTCCGCTTGCCGAAACTCTGACCTTTGACCCCTCGGTAACCACAAATTGCAGTTGCTTTTCGGCGGGAGAATACCCCTCCGAATTATTGTCGTAAAGGTTTCCGTGTTCGCCCGCGATAACGGTTAAGGTAACGCGTTCCTTTTCGGCAAACTTCGCGAAAAGATAGGTGTTATCGGTTATCGTAAAGGTTTCGGTCGCGTTCGACGAATAGAAGCGTTGTTCTTCTTCGAAAGAGTTGGTTATATACCAGCCGGCAAACTTGTACCCTTCGTTGGGTACAGCCGTCAGCGTGAGCGTTCCGCCGAGGTCGACTTCTTCCCGGTATCCGTCGGGATCTCTTACCACGACCTGACCGTCTTTCTGTATCACGCCTTGCGTGCCATCCCGATCCAGCAGATACGAATACGTTTCGGCTTTGGGGACGTTTACCTTGAGCGTGGCACGGACGGTCTTGTCATACTTGTAAGTAATTACAATTTCATGATCGCCCGTCTTTGTGTAGTCGACTTTGCTTGCGTCGACCGTGTATTCGGACGCGTCAAGAACGTTGCCGTTGTTCGTCGTTACGGTAAGCCCCCTAAGGTCGGCTTGCTTTTTGGTCGACAGGTTGTAATGGAAGAATCCGGATTCAAACCCTTCGCAGGTTACGTCAAGCGTCTCGACCGCCTCCACGAACAGGGCTTTGATATGCACGTCTGCGCCGTTCTGCCGGAATACGTATTCGGCTTCGGTCGAAACGGGTTCTTCGGAAAGGTTGCCCTCTTCGTCTACCAGATACCAGCCGACGAACCTGTATCCTTCGGCGGGCTTTGCCAGTAACTCTCTTCTGCCGCCGAGCGCGAAATAATTTAAAACAAGGGGATCGTTACTCGTTTTCATTTCGGAAAACGCATTGCTTTTCTCCGTGACAGAGCCTTTGCCTGCGAATTCGACGGTAAGATGCGCGAACTGTTCGGAAACGTACACGTAGAAAGCGTTGTACACTTCATCTTTCATCGCTTTGTTGATCCTGCTGAAATGTACCGTGTATTTCATGTAGTAGACGCCTTCCTTATTGAAATCCAGTCCGCCGTAATCGATCGAATAATCGCCGAAGAACAATCGTACGTGTTCGTACACGTTGCCGTCGGTCGGGTTGTCTTTACGGCGAAGACCTCTTTCGTCCAGCTTCAGGAAGTCGGTTTCGGGCGTGCCGGGTTTGTAATACAATACGTTTTGCGCTTCAAGCGGCATCTCGCCCTCTCTGTATACCCGAGGCAGTCCCGACTCGCCCACCCAGTGTATCAACTGATAAACGTCGGTTTTGAGATTGGATTTTTCGGGTTTGATTTTGAACATCGCGATGATGTTCAGATCAAAGTCGCTCATGCCGATTTCGTAAGTCGCATTTTTGGAGATAAGATCGCCGAGAACGCCGCCGGCGTACCATGTGTACCAACCGTCGAATTCGAAATCTCGATCGGGTACGGCGGTAAGGCTGTACTTCTGATCTTTATCGGTGAAGATCAGCTGTTTTTCGGTGTAGGCGTCATATTTTTCTTCTATATAGAAGTTGCCGCCTTTTCCGGCTTTCACCGTAATGTCGCTGTTCTTCTCGGAAACATAAACGGTTATAACAAGGGTGAGTTCTTTTTCGTCGCTGACTTTGACCTTATATTCCACGCGATACTCGCCCTCTTTGGAATAATCGATCCCGTCAAGCCCCGAAACAACGTATTGTTCGGGTGCAAGAAGCGTGTACACTTGTCTGAAGCCTTTTTCCTTTTTGCCCTTGATGATCAGTTTGCTTAAGTCGATTCCTGTCTGATTGCCGGGTTTGATGTATACCGACGTGGCGGCTCTTCCGTCCGCATAGCCCTTAGGCATATTCGAATCGCCGGGGAACGCCCATATGCTTTCCATATCGGTAAGATCAGCCGCGAATTTGCAAACGATCGTCGTATTGCCCGCAACGGTTTTATGCTCAACGAAGCTTTCCGTTGAAAACGGAGTGCTTTCGATTGCGCCGTCTTTCTCCATAAACCAGCCGCCAGGAACAAAATCATATCCGCATTCAACGGAAAGCTTCAATTTTTTGTTCGCTTTGGAATAGATGGTCTTTTCTTCGCCGGAATAGATTTTGTCAGTTAAGATATAATTTGAAGTATAAAAAAATAATTCAGACGATACGATAACCGTTCCCTCGCACGGACCGGGATTCTTTATCACGAGTTCCGAACTATCTGAGTTGTCAAGAAAAACGTAAGGAGAGAAAGAGTCCGTTTCAAAAATAACGTTCCCGTCTTTGAACTCGCAGTCAAGTCGTTCGACATTGTTTTCGTTCTTGATGTGGAAAACAATATATTCTTCAACGCCTTCTATGGGTGCGGGTACGGATACTTTGACTTTCCCGTCGGGTTGAATCTTTACGCCGTCGGATTCTACCGAAATGTCGATGACCGACATTTTTTCATCGGCGAGCAACTTAAACTCTACGGGCAGTTTGTCAATCGTACTTTTTGCGGTTTCTTCTGTCATTTCCACTTTTTCGGTTATGAGCTTTGCCTTTTTCCCGAAATTTCCGCCGGTAAGCGTAACTCCCATGCTGCTTTTCAGTTCATCCGTTTGGGCGTCGCAGCTGTTGCAACCGCTGCAGCCTGCAAAAATGCACAGGCATAATGCGAACAATATCCCGGATAGGACGCAAAGTAGTTTCTTCATGGTTTTCTCCCTTTCTTTTTGTTCTTTCAGACTGCGGTTGGAAATTGCGATTCTGAAAATTGTGCCCGGGTATTTGAGCTTTTCCGCGTTGCAAAAGGATTCTTTCCCACCCCCTGCCGTTGTGTGCCGAAAATCTGCTTACCGGCGTTTTTGGGCATTTTTACGATTACTTGCTTTTGGGAATTCTTTTGATTGCGGCGATGAGATCGGCAAACGATTTTTTCCTGATTGCAAACCAGAAGACCGAAAATCCGCCAAGTCCTGCGACCGCTGCCGAACCGACCGCGATGCCCGCAATCGCCCCTCCCGAAAGCCCGTCTTTTTTATCGGGAACGGAGGGATTTTCGCTGTCTGCCGGTTTTTCGCCGTCTGCCGGGTTTTCGCCGTCTGCCGGTTTTTCGCCGTCTGCCGTGCCGCCGCCCGAAGGCTTATCTTCATATACAGCCGTAAGAGTTGTTTCTCCCTTTACCTTGAAGGTATATTCCTTTTGGGTGCTGACGATTTTTCCGGTTTCGTCTTTCCAACCTGCGAATACTTTGCCTTCTTTCTCCTCTGCCGTTACGGTTACGCTTTCACCGTGTGCATAGAATTTGCTTTCGCCGTTTATTACCACGTTGTGCGTGCCGATTTTGGCAATTCTGAGGTCGGTAATTTCCTTTCCGTCCTTGTCAAAGTGCCTGCCGCAAACCTTACAATCTTTGTGTTCTTTCACGCCAAATTCTTCCGTTGTTGCAGGCACTTCGGGTATCAGCTCACCGTAGGTATGCGGTGCAGTATCGCCATACGTTGTTCTACAAACGTCACAAACCGCTTTTATTGTGCAAGTTGCCTTTCCGCCCGAGCAAGTGCCGTTTTCTTTATGACCGCTATCTCTCTTGCAAGTGCGGGTATGTGTTCCGTTACCGTTGCTTACCCAAGCGTTCCAGTCGTGATTGTCGTTTGTAGGAATTGTAAGGTCGGTGATTTCATTTCCGCTCTCGTCATAATGCTTATTGCACCTACTACAATCTTTATGACCTTTTGTTCCCATTGCCACACAAGTTGCAGGAACTTCCGCTGTCCACGCCCCAAAATCGTGAGCGTTCGGATCTATCGGAATAGTCAATTCCGCTACGGTCTTTTCGGTTTTGCTTTCGTCAAAATACTTGTTGCAAACCGAGCATTTGTAATGCGCTTGCATACCCGTTTGTTTGCAGGTAGGCTCTTGCTTTGGCACTAAATCGCCGTATTCGTGCCCCGCAGGGATTTTTACTTGTTCTTCGGTGAGCGATTTGACACCTCCTGCGTCTTCAAATAAATCTCCGCAAACGTTACATTTGAAATGTTCGATATTTCCGTCCGTCGTGCAGGTTTTTGGTGTTGCAGGGACAAGCGTTATCGAGTGCATATGGTCTATTACAGAAACGATTGCTTTCCTTTCATAATAGTCATCACCATTACTTTTTGCCTCAACCCATATTTCTGTTGACGTTTCATCAATTCCGACAGTCAAAACACCGTCTTGAGATATTGTTGTACTTTCGGAATAACAGCGAGATACTGCCCACGTAAGCGACTTGTCAAAATCGCCGTATCCCGTTACGGTTGCGGTAAATTGCCTTTGCCCGCCCTTTGGAACGGAAGTGTTTTCAGGGGAAATAGTAACCTGTTTTATTCTTCCGTTTTTGAATACTACTAAATCTTTATACGATGTATGACTTTGCGGATATCCTTCACCAGTTTTATTCTTCGCTGTAAGATTTATACTAAAATGTTTATATCCCCAATCGGGAAGTTCAACGCTTTCAGCCACAGTTCCCGTCAGACGACCGCTTTCCGAAAGAGTAAGCCCTTCCGGCAATACGCTTGTATTACAAGACCATTTGATGGGGTTCTCAGACGTATTTGTACCCGTAGCGTAAAACTGAACGTCTACCGGTTTTCCTTTGATTATTTCAAGTTCACCGCTATCATTAAGTTTTGAATAACTATCATTTATGACAGTCATTTGCATTTGAATTTCAGGGGGTGCGACTTCCTTTTTGATTGTTATGGCATATGTCTTTTCGTCAAATCCTGCACCGTTTTCTACGTGCACGGTAAAAGTAAAAGTGTCCGCCTTTGTAGGAGTTCCCTCTATTGTGGCAGTACTCCCTTGACGTAGGATTTGTAACCCGTCAGGTAAAGCGCCGCCACTTGTAATACTTACTTCGGGGTAAAAGGCGGTGTTATCGGTAAAATCTATCTTTTGATAATAGAAAGTGTTTACATAACCATCCGGTAATGCTCCTGCTGGCGTTGTGATTTGCGGTTTGTCATTTTCGTCGTAAATGCGTAACCATACAAGCACGTTATCACTACCGAATTTATTTCTAACGGTGATACTGATTCCGTATTCTCCTGTCTTTCCCGTAGGCGTGCCTTCGATTTCGCCAGTCGTCGGGTTTAACGAAAGTCCTTCGGGCAATGGGGAGAATTCACCCTCGCCCCATTTATTCGCGTGAAAAGTGAATGGATCTGTTCCTGTCGCCTCTATTTTATAGTTACTACCGTCTTTCGCCTTGTATGCCTTGTCCTTGATTGCCGCAGGAAGATTTCCCATACGGTTTACTCTATCGACGTCAATACCGCCCGTGCGGATAATTGTCGGCGCTGTTCCGTCTTCTCCTGCAGCATATACTGTATTCGTCGGGCTTGCAAACACAATGCCGAGTACCGCTGTAAAGCACATCGTAAGACCCAAAATCAATGATAACAGTCTCGTTTTGTTAGCCATAGTTGCGTCTCCTTTTCATTTTGTTCTTTGATTCTTTCCCCTGCCGTTGTGTACCGAAAATCTGCTTACCGGCGTTTTTACGATTGCCGGTTTTTGGGAATTTTTTTGATTGCGGCGATGAGATCGGCAAACGATTTTTTCCTGATTGCAAACCAGAAGACCGAAAATCCGCCAAGTCCTGCGACCGCTGCCGAACCGACCGCGATGCCCGCAATCGCCCCTCCCGAAAGCCCGTCTTTTTTATCGGGAACGGAGGGATTTTCGCTGTCTGCCGGTTTTTCGCCGTCTGCCGGGTTTTCGCCGTCTGCCGGTTTTTCGCCGTCTGCCGTGCCGCCGCCCGAAGGCTTATCTTCATATACAGCCGTAAGAGTTGTTTCTCCCTTTACCTTGAAGGTATATTCCTTTTGGGTGCTGACGATTTTTCCGGTTTCGTCTTTCCAACCTGCGAATACTTTGCCTTCTTTCTCCTCTGCCGTTACGGTTACGCTTTCACCGTGTGCATAGAATTTGCTTTCGCCGTTTATTACCACGTTGTGCGTGCCGATTTTGGCAATTCTGAGGTCGGTAATTTCCTTTCCGTCCTTGTCAAAGTGCCTGCCGCAA
>OOIG01000913.1_pt1 | contig 23419 bp, 19 predicted proteins | sample 1692091 | NCBI WGS metagenome assembly OOIG01 (sample SAMN06348188, study PRJEB24527) | human gut metagenome | biome: human gut; feature: ankylosing spondylitis patient; material: feces | host: Homo sapiens | place: China | collected 2015-10 | reverse complement strand
TGCACCGATGCATCTTTTCCATCAGAGCCTTTTGCGTCTTCGCGGATACATAGTGGAAGATCGAGTCGCCGTTGTCCTTGTGCCCCACTACGATACGGCCCTCCCAGCGGCCATCGTCACGCTTGCGTACCATGCCGTCGCCGGACGGTCTTCGTTTTGCCATGTGATTTCACCTCCGAGGATTTTTCTTTGATTAGGCATAGCAGCTCCTGCGTGGCCCGATGGTTATTCTGCCGAGGGAAATTTGTGCGGCTCTGCCACGCACTGATACAGCACCGCGCCACAGCGACGACAAAGCAGGTACTGCAGGCGGTTGCCCAACAGGCCATGTTTTCGGAAGGTCACCAGCGCCTCGCCGTGCTGCCAGCCCCTTCCGATGTCCTCGCTGCCGCAGTAGGGGCAGCGCGTCACCGGGAATTGATGAGTCATGACTGCTCCTCCTTTTCTGATTGGTAAACACACAATACCGAAGACGCGGAGAGAAAGCGAGTGGAATCCCCGGCGTCGGCGCAAGTTCTACGAAAGCAACAATCCAGCCAGACCATCCTCTCTCGCGGTTCGGCTTTACTCCGGGCCTAATCAAAATCTGGCAGCTGGCGCTGGATGTCCTGGGCATCCTCAAACCTGATCTGCCCGTTGGTGCGCTTGACCTCGTCCGTCACATAGCCGCGCAGGGCGCGGCGGTCCTCCATAGCGTCGCCGAAGTGTGCGGCGATGGTGTGTGCCATGATGCCCTGCTCCACCGCGCACTTGAACAGGAGGCAGTTGGTGCGATTGGCACTGTCCGCCACGATCCCGCGCAGCGTCGCTGTCAGCGCGTTTGGGAGGTACTCGCTTGCATCCTCCGCGCCCAGGTAGCCCATGTAGAAGTGCAGCGACTTCTCAATGAACTCGCTGCGGCTTTTGCAGTTGGCCTCCTCCAGCCAGCCGTCCATGCGGCGGATCGTCGAGGGTCTGATCCAAGCGGGGATCCGCGTCTTATTTTCGTGTTCCATATTGTTTTCTCCTTTTTTCTGGTGTGACACCGCGCAAACCCGCACGGCGTCTGGTTTTTTCGTCTTTTCGACCACCTGAGACCCGCAAGAAGTCCTAAACCGACCTCGGAGCGGTGTCCTTGGAAAGCCCCGCACTGCGGGGCTTTGTGGGCGAGAGGGGTCGCTTTGCGACCACCTCTCTTTATCTTGTGCTTTTATCGAACAGGCGGGTTTCAGCGAAACTCGCCATAGCCGGGGGAAAAGCGGTGAACCCATGCGCTCTGTTTTCCCTTTGCTCTTGTGTCAAGAAAGCAGCAAATTCCGCATCAGCGAGACGGGGGTGGTATCACTACCCTCGGCGTGAGCCGCGTGCTCCCGAAACCCTGCGCGGCCACGGGTCAGGAGGGCGTATTTTGCCGTTTTACGCGCTCCGCTCCCCCGCTGCCGGAGTGAATGCAGCGCCCAGCTTTTCGGCCCTTGCCTGTGCCCGCTGCCGTTCCATGGCTTGCCCCGCCTTCTCCAGCTGACGCTCATAACAGAGGGCGAGGGCATTCTTGATCGGCAGGATGGTGTACTTGAGACATCCGTTGCGCTTGAGACCGTCCCTGGTGATGATCTCCGTGCGCTCTGTTCGGATGAGCCCATGCTCCTCCAGCGCGGCAACATACTTTGCCACGGTGTTGACCGAGATACCCAGCTTCCTTGCGATGGTGGGATAGCTGACAAGGCACTGGTAGGTTCGTCGATCCTCAATGCGGAGCAGATAGGCGTAGATGTTGATCTCCATGTGGTGCAGTCCCAGATCAAAGACTGCGTTGGGAACGGGGAAAAAGTTTTTGATGGTGTCCTTCTTCACATAGGGCGTGTTCAGCATCCCGACGCCCCTTTCGTGTGTGCGGCAATCCATTTCCGCAGTTCCTCCTTCGGAACGACGATGCGCTTGCCGATCCGCAGAGCGGGAAAATCATCCTCCTGAATGAGTTCGTAAATGCTGGAGTCCGAGACTCCCATGAGATCCACCAGCTGCTTCACATTCAGCAGCAGGGGCAGTTCGTCATAGTTGGTATAAATGCTTTTCTTCAAATCGTGTCCTCCTTGTAGCTTTGTTGGTAGAGCGTATTCATTTTTTCGTGATGGTGTAGGTCTGATCTCACCTCCCATGATTTTTCTCTGCTGTACGCCGCGCTCTTGCTCCGTTGGTACGCTCCCCCTTTGCGGGATCATGGCGTCACTTCGCCCGGAGCACCCGAGCTGCGGCGGCAGGTATTCACTTTTCAAGGTTCCGAAAATAACGGTTGACATATCCGCCTTAATAGATTAGACTTATTTCATAAAAGGCGTTTTCTGTGTCTACTTCTGAGCATACTATACCATGTCAACGCCCTATTGTCAAGTCTTAGCGAACGCAGTATATTTCATTAGTCTAATTTGAGGGGTGCACATAATGCCAGACTATATTTTTAAAACCTACATTGACAGCGGCAGAGAGTACTACGAGTACACCGATGCGGCGGATAGAGAGCAGACCATAAAAAAAGACTTTCCGTTCCCGGAAAGTCTGATGGAGCTGCTGTATATGGATACGCAGGAGCTGGAAGCCATCACCAAGAAAATGGACAAAGCCTTGCTGGCTTTTTACCAGTCCGGCGCCAAGGATGACCTGCAGGTCGTAGCAGCAGGACTGGACGAGCTTGCATCCCGACACGTCTATTTTGAGCTGCTGCGGCTGGACTGGACAGAGCGGTTGAAAGCGGCGGAGCGCGTCACGCCCAAGGAGTACCTTCGGCTGCTGCCGCATAAAAAAATCAGCCACATTTACAGCAACATCGATACCATGCAGCGGCAGATCATCAGTTTAATCGCACATGCGCTGGACATGGACGGCGAGAAGAAATCCGTATCTGAAAAGATGGTAGCCTACTACAACGCCGAGGGCAACGACACGTTGTACACTTTCCAGTTCCAGCCACAGCCTGTCAACTTCGAGGTCATCGACAGACGGATCTTTGCCGAGGTGCTATATCCCAAGGACATCTATGACCTCATCGACCACCATATACGGGAGTGCGTGAAGCGTGAGGTGAGGATGCGGGTATGCAAGAACTGCCTGCGCTACTTCGCTGTGACGGGCAAGGCCAGCACGGAGTACTGCGACCGGATCTGCGACAGCAAGGGCCGCACCTGCCGGGAGATCGGGGCCATCAACACATGGACGCAGCGCAAGCAGGGCGACGAGGTGTTCAAGGAATATCGCAGAGAGTACAAAAAGCGTTTCGCCCGCATCAACGCCGGCAAGCTGACCAAGAGCGTATTTTACGCCTGGAGCGAGGAGGCCAGAAAGAAAAAAGAGGACTGCGACAGCGGCGTGATCTCGCCGGAGGAGTTCTCCCGCTGGCTGAAGGAGTCGTGAGAAAGAGGTGCTGCTATGATCTACTGCGTTTCGGAAACGAGCGCCCGGTGTTCTGCCGCTTGGCAGCGCACCGGGCGCTCGTTATCATCGTGATGCGGTTTTAGAGACGGCGGGCGCTCCGGCACGAAGCCGGAACGGACACGGTCGTGTCCTCCACAAGTCCGGCAGACAGACCGCAAAAAGCTATGCGATGATTGTGCGTATTCGCAGAATTATCCGGCCAGTTCATCCAATTCAGCCCATGTTACCAAGGTCTCCGTGGCACCGCGAACCAATGTGAAGCCATCCTCGCCCCAGATAATATCCTGATAATCCGCAGGGTAGACCAGCTTGCTGTCATAAAACAGGCCCTTCAGCCCGCTGTCCCTCTGGGTGAATACTAAGGCAGGCCGGGAAACATAGGGGTCAAAACCTTCTGGCGTATAGGTTTCCAGTTCAAATTCACCCATGAGGCGGGAGATCCCCATATCCGGATAGACCGCGCCGTCGCGCACCGGATACAGCGAATAATCCATCACGGAAATTTCAAGCTCCGGGTCTGTAAAGGATCGGATCACAAAAAATGTGGAACCGTTGCGTCTCACGACCAGATCGCCAAACATATATGGGGATGTTCTTTACACGCCACACCCGCCTTTCCTCCAGCTTCGATCTTCCCAGAAGCTCTCACGCTGTGCTGGCTGTTTTCTTTGATTATGGCATCCCACGCCGTGGGGTGTCCCTCCATATGGAAGGAGTGCTGATCTGCATTAGCTCTACCCTATCCCAGAGAAGCCTTACCGATAATAATTCGGGCAGTTTTTGCAGTTTTCTTCGCTGGTGCAATAGGTATCAAAGTCGTAGTGGGTAGCTTTTTGGTCAGAGCTTTTTTCACACTTCCAGTCTCCGTCCCAATAGTAATAAGGGCAGCGAAAATCAGACATAGCGGGATCTCCTTTCCGTTAATTTTTACTATCTCAGAATTTTTACGAGTTCAGAAACGCAGCCAATCACGAGAATGACATAGGGCAGCACCAAAAGAAACTGCACGCTGAACGCCATGATCCCGGTGACAACTGACAGGATCAGTACCGCGATCAGCACCGGTATGGGGAAAGCAAGCAGGACGCTTTCCTTGAGAAAAAATGCCAGGACGCTCAGCAGGACGATGCCGATGAGTGCCATCATCTGACTGCGGCGCGGAACAGCGATGCGGCTCTTGCCGGAGACGAATAACCCCGGCCACGCGAAGGTGAACGCAAATGCCGCGAAGAAAATGAGAAACGCCAGAAAGCCGACGACCCAGCCGAAGGAGAAGGACGTCTGGGAGCTGAAGCCGTGATACGCGGCGAAGCCCCACAAGCCCCCGCAGTATACAAAACGCAGGATATTCGGCAGCGGTCCGCTCTGGCGATTGAGCCGGCTGCAAAGCCCCATGGACAGCGAGTACGGCAGGATCGGAAAGAAATACGCCACCGTATACAGGAAGGATTCGTTGATGTTCATCATCCATTCCTCCGTGCGGGGGAGGACACGCAGCCAGAACAGCGCCGCATAAAAGGCGGTGACTGCCAGGGCAGTCGGAATGCAGAGCATTTTCCCCCGTGCATTACAGCGGGAATAGGCCGCCGCAAGGAGCAGAAACTCCCTGTTCCATGGATTGGCGGCGTACGCCCCCTGCCAACTGGGGCATTTGGTAATATCGGTGCCGGAGAGATAAAGCTCTTCCATATTGGTGCCGCAGCCCGCCTCGAAAGAGAGCAGCAGCATCTGCACCTTGGGTGAGAAGGAGTAATTCTCCTGCAAGTGCCGAAGCCCCTTTTTTACCTCCTGCGGCTCGTCGCTCTGCCGCTGCATGGCATCGATCATCCGGTCAATGTAATAATCGCTCTCGCTTGAGCAGGGAAAGGTGAGTTTTGGCATCTCCGGCAGCTGGCCGAACTTTAGGGTAGGGATTTCCGGCAGATCGTCTTCATTGAACTCCTCGGCCGGCGGCGGGGGCGGAGCAGGGTCCGGCGCAGGCTTCGGCTCCGGCGGCGTCACCGGCTTTGGCACGGGAGGCGGCGTGGGCGCAGGTGCGGGCGTAGGCGCAGGCGCAGGTTCCTCCTCCTGCTTCTCTGCCGGCTTCTGTGCAGGTGCCGGTGTGGGTGCGGGAGCAGGTTTATCCTCCGGCACAGGCGCGGGTATTGCCGGCTCTTTCGGTGCAGCGGGCGGTGCCGTTTCAACAGCTGTAGGCTGCTTTTCTGCGGCTTTATCCGCATTCTCCGCACCCGCCCGCTCAGGAGCGACGTTGCTCTCGGATGTATCGCCTCCATCTTCTGTTTGCGGCAGCAGGGATTCGGCCTCCGTGCGCTCCTCTTCGTTCTGCTCGGCCTGACTTGCTGCATAGGTGGAGATCTTGGTGTTGGACTCGGACGAATCCGAGACCGGTGCTGGCTGGACTGCGCAGCCTAACAGACACACAGCACTCAAAATAAGTGAAACTAAACGCATTCTTTTTCTCCTCATGGGCGTTCTCTCCTTTACGTAAATATCGCAGCACTGTTTAATGTGCTTTAAAGATATTTACGACTGGAGCCTCGCCTTTTTCAACACTATGTACTGTTGTTTGGGTTTTGCGGCGATTGCATTTGCCGCTCGGGCGCGAAACGCTGCTCTTCCTACCACATATAAAACACCCTCTTCCTGTATGCGAAAGACCGCCGAGTTACCACCCGGCGGTCTTTACAATTTTGACTGTACCAAGTATAGCACATGGCGATTTACGGCGAAATCGCAAAACAGTGCCAATCCATTGCCATACCCTGCCGATACCGTGTCAGATCAGACATGCTGCTTGATAATTCGGGTGATGATCCCCAGCGCAACGCCATGTTCCTCATCCAGATGGGTAACGGCAAAGCTGACATCATCCTTTCGTCCGGGTCTGCGCCGATCATAGCAGGAATGTGCTATGGCATTGGCACCGTTGCTAAGACGGATATACACAACGCCCTTATGGATATGGGTGACCTTCCCGGCATATTTGCCCTGAATACGGCATTTCTGGAGATTGTCATTCTTGCTGTTGCCGGATACGCTTTTGATGTCGGCTTTAATTCTGATGTGCTCCGGCTCTGTGCGGTCAATCTCCAGCACGCGTACCAGAGTCTTGTCGCCCACAGCATAGCGGTCATGAGCATCGCCGATCCAGTCCCACGAAAGGTCGCGAGCCAGAATGGATGTCTCCACGCCAAACACTTCGACCCGGACGACCTGCTCTGCCACGGCGATCACACGGGCTTCTACCACGCGTCCGTCATAGATACGATACTGTCCGTCACTGTCCTTACCGAAATAGTAGATCTGCTGCTTCTTCAGCATGGCGTCCTTTCGGCTGGCAACAACGGTTCGGCTTTTGGCGTCGATGCCCTTGACCATAAGATCCACCTCTGCGCCCAGCATCTTATTGAGGATCTTCTGGTGTCGGAGGATCATCTCATTATAGTCAGCACCGTACATATCTGCCGGGAAGTCCAGCACCATCTCCTTCAAGGGGATCACAATGCGGAATCCCTTGTAGTCCACAATGGCAATGGTTTTCCCCGCCTCCGTTCTTTCAATGCCGCTCAGCATACCGGAGAGCATGCGCCGGGTGCGGTAGGCATTGTGGATCTCGTGCCAGATAATGTCCTCCATCTGCGCCTGCGTTTCCGCTTCGCCCCGGGCATCCAATGTCAAAATATCTCTCTGCTGGACAGCGGCAGGGGCAGGTTCAGCAGAGGCGGCAGCATCCTCAGTAGGCGGCGTAGCCTGCTTCTCCACCTCTACCGTCTTTTTTGCAGCGGTTCGTTTGCGGACGGTGCGCTTCGGCTTTTCAGAGGGCTGGGGATCCTCCGGCACAGTCACCACTTCCGCAGGCTCGGCGAGAACACTCTCTGTAGGTACAGTATCCTCCACAACAGGATCGGCCGCGGTTTCCGGCAAACACTCTTCTGTCACCGGCTGTTCTGCCACTTCCTCGGGGACGACGGGAAGTACCGGTGCTTCCGGCATCACGGCAAGTTCTTCTGTTTTCTTTCTCGGCATATTACTTTCCTCCTTAGCTCACATTTTGGTTGACATGATGGAATCCTTATCGGTTTTTACAAACTCACTGCGCCTGTTCGGCACCTTCTTTGACTTAATAGGCTGCTCTGTTTGTTTCGGTGCGGGCGAAAACACAGGGCTTTTACGCCATTCCGGGATATGGGCGGAGGCCTTGCAGTCCCGCAGCTTCTTTGCCTCGTAGTGATTGGTATAGTCGTACTTATCTACCTGCAGCACCTTGTTGCCGCGTGCGATGACCAGCGCGCGGTTTACCGGCAGGCGCAGCACCTCATCCATAGTCAGTAGCTTGCGCTTGCCCACGCCGCTGGTTTCGCGGAACTCCGGCGTGTAGTTGCTGATACGCCATGTACCCAACTGCTTGGCCTTGCTGGAGACATGGACGCTGACCTCGCCGGTGCGGTCACTGAGGAATTTGGCAGTCAACTCATCGGTGCAGCCCAGTGCAAGCTGATAGTCGCAGCAGCCCAATATCTCCTGCCATTGGTTGTAGGGATACCGGTTCTGCAAGCCCGCCAGATTCTGAAACACGCAGCTCATGCTGACGCCCCGCGAGCGGATCACACTGATCTTCCGGCTCAAGTCTGGAATAACGCCGCAGGCTGTCAACTCTTCGCCCAGCACATGAACGGGGACTGGCAGCCTGCGGTCGGCACAGTTTTTATCCGCGTAACGGATCAGCTTGATAAACGCGAAGGACAGAAACAGGGACGTGAGAAAATCAAAGGTACTGTCCTGATCGGATGTGATACAGAAATAGGCACAGGGCTGCTTGCCCGGCAGCTCCATATCAATTTCATCATGGCTGGTGATCTGGCAGATGGGCCGATTCTGAAACACCTGCAAGCGGCTGCCCAGCCCAATGATAACGCCGCTGCGCACCGTATCTGAGGATTGGCTGAACAGCGCATAGGGTGCTCTGGCAGGATGGCTGGCAGGCAGCATGGAAAAACGGTTGTCCAGCTCCTTCTCCGCGTTCAGCACCAGCAGCTTATAGACCTCACCGATGTTCCGGCTCTCCGGTGGATAACCCAGCGCCACATATAGTACCAACGCTTTCAGCAGGTTCATCTCGGCAGCGTTCCAGAAATGGTCGCCCTTTTCGCTGCCGGTATTCCTGATGATAATGTCGCAAAAGATCTGCGCCATCAGCTCATCACCCTCAATCTCCGCCAGGCAGTTCCATGAATCAGAGTTCTCCGGCTGGATCAGGTTGAACACCTTTACCACGTAGCCCTTGCTGCGTAGATATTCGCTGGTCTTTTCGTAAAGCTCCGATTTCGGGTCGGTGATGATCAAGGACTCCTTGTGGCCGTTGCGGGCCTCGGACGCGCTTTGCAAAATGCGATTGATGCAGTAGGCTCGCGTTTTCATGGAGCCGCTGGCGCCGAACACGGCGATATTGCCGTTAAGCCGGGAGTTCTCGGGAATACACACCACCTGATTGTCCAGCTTGCCCAGTATGACGCCGCTGTGTTTGCGGATATCGGACACCAGATCAAGGACGCCCTTCATCTCCGCTTTCTCCATGAAACCAGCCGTTCCGTAGGTGCCTTTGTTGGAGTAGGTCAGGTTGCGCTCCGCGTCATACTCCCCAACATCGGAATAGCCCATGCGCATCACCATGACGATCAGCAGGCCCAGCAGCAACAGGCAAAGCCCTACGCCGATGAGCCCGCTCTTACTGAACAGTGCTTCGAAGCAGGCGGAGAAGGACAGCACCGGCGCGGCTGGGGAACTTCCGTCGCCCGGCGTTCCGCCCGCGTCCTTCCACTGTTGATAGTTCCGGACAAATTGCGATAGATAGCCGCCGCCAAACAGCAACCCTGATAGAAATAGCGGGAGTGCGAATAGCAGAGTTCGCAGTTTCTTTTTTTCTACGGGAAAAACCTCCTCTCGAACGCAGCAAAGTCAATGGCCTGCACAACAGCCCTGTCGCCGCAGTAGCGGCGCAGCACTTCGGCCTGATGGTCGAAGCAGATCAGGATGCCATAGCGGTCTTGAAGCCGCAGTGCCGTATCGAACCGCCTGATCCGCGGCAGGTCACAGTCATAGGCAAACAGCACCGGCGCACCATCCGGCGTCATGGCGTCATTCTCCACTGTTTCACTCAGCTGCCGGGGCTCCAGATCAAGGAGCAGCAGCTCGCGCAGGTCATTGTCCAGTTCTTCATCACAGAGGAGGCGCAGCAGCACCTCTCCATGATGGTCGTTGGTCAAGAAGCAGAACCGCTCATAGCTGCCATCCAGAACGAAATAGTTTTTGCCACCCTGATCAGTCAGTAGCTCATAGGCCAGTTCCATGCTATCACCCAGCAGGAGACCCCGCACCGCATCCGGGTGATACTGGTGCGGCATTCGTTCACGGCACAGCACCGTCTGCATGAGTGCCTTTGTCCGCATCTCAGCTTTATAGCTCCATTTCATCAGCGCGTTGCCCATGTTGTAAACCACGTGGATATGCTGCTGTGTCAGCAAAACGCCCACGGACCGGGCACCACGGATTTTAACAAAGGTTGTCCCCATCTCCTTGATCTCACGGGATGAGTAGAAGGCAGGGGTGCAGATGCTACCAGTCGCTGTTTCACCGGGACGGAATACGCCTAGCTTTTCATCGCGGAAGATACTAACGTTGGCGTTACGCATGGTGATCAATGTCTGAGAGACACGGTGGAGTCGGAGCCTCTGCTCTGGCTCACTCCTGATGTGGTTGGTGGCACAGGCTCCGGACAGGTAGAAAGAAAACCTCTCCGGGTTGTGCTCCAGCAGCAGCTTTTTCGCCGCGGCGGTGAGCCGGTATCCACGCAGTCCGTTCTTGTAGTAGGACAGCAAAAGCCGCTGACGCTTCAGCGACTTGACCACGTTCTCTTTGTAGCTGGTGCCACCGGCGAGCCTGCTCAGTTGGCTGGCCGGCAGCTCACCGGACAGGGCGACCAGCGCCAATAGCTGATAGGCTTGTGATAGGCTACCGGGAGCTTTCTGTGGTAGGGTACTCATACTGACCACCTCCTTCTGGTGTGCAGTACCCAGACTGCCATGACCACGGTATTTTTCGCCCGCACCGGTCATGTGAAAATGCCCGGAAATACAGGCTTTGCCGTACCATCGTCATGTGTACTGTTTTTGACACGGTCGAAACACTATAAATCGGATATAGATCTGAGCCGATTCTCGCGGTCCGAAAGCCAGCCCTGAAAACGCTCCTTATCCATCACCGACACGCGGGTACAGTCACCGTCGCCGATCTCCGTCGTGTTATAGGCATCGCACAGCAGACCCGTATCATCCTCCATAACGAAGGTGGCAATCACATCCAAAAGCTGCTTGAGCTCCAGATTGTCATAGTCACGCACCCGGTTGGGGGACAGCTCGCGGCTGTAGATATGAGAAAAGCAGACAACACAGTGCCGGAACTTGGGCAGCGTGTGTGTCTGCGCATACTTACTAAGCGTGTAGTAGATGGGGTCTGTCAGATACTCGCAGCTATGCTTCTTGCTCTTCTTAGGCAGCAGGCAGGGGAGCGTGATTTCCAGTATGCCATCTTTCTCTATAACAGAGATGCCCTGCATGACACCAGCCGATGTCAGATACTCGGCTTTTCGGATGGTGGTCGTCTCATAGATCAGGTGCCGCAGCCGGCAGGCAATGACCTCACCCCGCAGTGCGGCCTCTGTGGACAGCATTTCATAGTTATCTGAATGCCGCTGGATATTCGTGTTGTCCATAGCGTAGAGCGTGTTGGACAGGCGGGTGATCTCATTCAAAATGCTCTCTATCCGCTGCGAGAGGGTGGCTCTGTCCACAAGGTTCCTCCTTCCTGAAGTACTGTACGCAGCCCTGCTCATCCACCATGCAGTAGGCGGCGATATGAGGGATGTGCAGGTGCTGCATTTGGTCTTCTTCCTCAATGATAACGAGCCGTTGCCCGGAATCATCTTCCGCGGCCAGCGCGTGCTGCAGCAACGCTTCCTTACCCGGGCCTACATAGACGACCTCATATACCTCGCCATCGGCGAAGAATACCAGCTTTGCCGGCATATTGTCAGGGCTGTGATACTCCACCTTTTCGATAAAGTCCAGCAGCACCCATAGTGCCGCTGTCAGTTCTCTGTCCTCGCGGCAGTCAGGGACATCTCCGTAGCAATCCCGGTCAGTGTTATAAAATATCCGCTGCTGCTTGACCAGATAGCGCAGCAGGTTTTCAATCACGCCCTCCTTGCCCGGATACAGGCGTAGAAGCTGGTCACGGCGCATGCAGTGATAGACGGTAATGTTCCGCAGCAGTCCCGCGGCCTCCTGTCCATAGATCTGTTCTCTGTTTCTCATAGGCGGCATCACCTCCGTAATGCGTATTAACTCCGTATTCAATGCGTATTGATTTTGTAATGCGTGTTATCTCCGTATAAACGCCGTATTAGGTGTTTTCTGGCTTTATGGCTTTATAGATAAGAGAGCGGCAAATGCCGCTCTCTTATCTTCTCATTTACCTATAATAGATTCGTTTTGTTCGGATCACTTCAAGTCTATCGACTGGCAAGACCTTGGTTTCTTCCGTGAAAGGAATTAACTCGCCTTACCAAATCCGTTCTTAGTCCGTGCCCGTGTATACCTACCTTTCAGGTATCCATCCAGCAATTTCTCATGTGTATGCTCATAAAGTCCATCGGAACGCAGCAATTCGACGTTCCCTTCGACTCCATCTACGAATGCAGTCGCAGCCGACTTATCTTCAAAGCCTTTGATTGCCGTCAGATATGTTAACGCACTCTCTACATCAAGGCCCAACACAAACTCTATACAATCTTTGCTCTGTAGCACGCCTGCGAAAAATCTCAGCTTTTCAGGACAAGTCCCTTCATACGCTTTTTCCGACATCAGCTTCTTGATGAAGTTCTCATTTTTCGCCATGTAATCTGTCGTGTCCAAATAATCCTCCTTCTGAAACATCGCAAGATAAATCGGCCATAAGATTTTCCCATGTTCACCATCCTCTGGCTCAAACCTCCTCAGCGCACGGGTTTTGCAAGATACATACCGCTCATACTGTTTGAGATCGAAATATCTCTTGTAAACCTGCTCTGGCACAGTATAAACGGTATCGAAAGAGCATAGCAACTGTACAGTAGTTTTTGTTATTGTTTTGCTCAAATCACTACTATTAACGGCATCAACATATGCCTGCTGCAAGTCTTCGTCCTCTTTCAATTCACCATTCTTTAGCATCTGCCCTTCCCATTCAGAATCCATAATCCGCGTTGCCGTCATGAATCGAATTCTTTCAGTGGTAGCATTAAGATTTAATATCGCTTCAAAAGCACCTTTAACGCTGTTTTTTCTCTGCGCAGACATATATCTATAGCGCACCATGTCAAAATCCAATGAATAGAAAAGCTTACTTGCCACCTCAGGAGCAAGCTTTGCAATAAATAGCAATATTTTGTGCGACTCGGTGGTTCCTTGTTTTCTCCTGTTAAAACACCTTGACAGCATTTCGACTTCGTTCTCTGTAACCAAGGAAGGGGGGATCATGCTAATCACATCCTCAATAGGTGCATAGAACAATCGCTGCAGTTCAGTTTCTGTCATAACAGGACACTCTTCGCCAAACAGAAACTTATACCGCCTCCAGGTCTCCGGTTTCTCCTTCAAAACAAGCTCACGGATGGCCATAAGATAATCATTATTTTCTATCAACCAAGCCTGCTCTTCCTGTAATGCAGTCACAACACTATTGCAGTCAAACGGGATAGGATCCTCACGAGATAGCATTTGCAAAACAACATCTACCCAATGCCCATATATCTCCATCTCCTTTGTTACTGCAGGCGTATATCCTTCAAATCTGCCAAGCGTCGAAATATAATCCGTTGTCTGTTCAGATAATCCCTCCTCGCTTTCCTCTGCTACCATATTAACAAGCTGCTGGTACTTCCCAAAGAGGGACTCGCATATATCCCCCTTACCATTGCTTATTGCAGTAAACACCAAGCTCTCAAAATCAGGGGTGATCCTCATTATTTTTTTCTGATAGAACAGCATGTCTACCAAGACCGAGGCATCCTGCAGCATTTCCCATGCTGCTGTCAAGAATTTCCGCATGTCGGCCTGTATTGCATCTACACTTGCTTCTCGCACAAAGCGCACGGTCATATAATAAGCCATATCAGTGTTGAAATCCTTGCTGGCGGTATTGACTATCTTCAGTGCATCAAATGTGGTAACATTATCCAGTTCTTCTTTTGAAGCCATCTTATGCACGCCAAAAAACAATGGGCGATATCGCTGTATTTCACCCGAGAACTCCCTGCATAATTCCTTCCTCAACTGAAGCAGGGCCGTTTCTGAAAATTTTTCCTCCCACACTCTGACAAAATCAGTTGCATGCACTGCAGTGTAAAATTTCCTGTCAGAGTCAAAACGGAGAATCTTTTTAATTTGCATAATTGTTTTTTCAGTTGCATCAGATGAATAGTCGAGTTCACTCACCCACTTAACGACTTCCGAAAAAGCATGTTTTAACGCTTCTATGTAGAGTTGCTCAAACGAAAAAACTACATCTGGCAACGGCAGTTCCAATCGCTTGCGCTCCTCAAAAGTGCTCTCAATAATCTTGGAGTCGCCCTCTATAACTTTGTCAATTGATTCCTCCAATCCTGCTATTTCTTCACCGTATAGTATCGCTCGTTGAACTGTACGCTCGTCCACATTGAGAACTTTGCTATTTTGGGGATAGTTGTAAAAATACATCCGATAATTATTGTCAATCTTTTTAGATTTTACCAGCTGTTGTATTTCACTCCTGTAACCTTCGCTGATACCCGGCAAAATTTTGGCTATTTCCTCATCTTTAAATCCATTCTTTAGATAGAGATTTACAAGTTTTTGAAAAGCCTTCCCGTCTGTTGCATAAAAATCCTCTTCAAATTCCGTGGTTATATAAGCAACTATGGCGCACTTTTCAAACTCTATATCCCCACCAGCATTTCCGCTGAACCTTTCATGTAAAGATTCAAAAAGCGAAAAAGCTATATTGAGTCTATCTTTTATCTCTCGAAGCCCCAATCTTGTTCCGCGAATAATCCACTGAATGCCTGGGATATTCAGTACCTCTCCTTCCCATTCAATACCAACTTTCTTGATATCGGCTTCTTTTTGCTTAAGAAGTTCATTTAGAATGGTTTTATAGTCATCAATATTTATAGTTTGCAAATTGAGCACATAGTCAAACAGTTTTTCGTAAAGATGTCCATATTCTTCTCCCGCATTTTCTTTTGAACAGAGAAGGGTTTCTGGTTTTACATTGATGAGAAAAGTAACTTTGTTCCGGTATCTGCATTGCTGCCCAGCCACACTGTCGGGGACATAGTACTTTCGTAGTTCCTTCAGAAAATTAACAACGGCGTCGTTATCATCTGTTCTGTCCAAATCCTCAATCACTACAATATAGTGTCGACTTCTCCTTTTTAATATAGGCACTTTTTGCAAAACCGCTTTGCCGCTTTTGTAACGAAGGACATCCGAGCGATAGAATTGCATGATCTCATTGGCATCGATCTTACGATCCCCTTCCGACTTATTTGAGGAAAATACGATTTCTGCTCGTGTAATTACAATTGCTACGAGTATTGCTGCTATCAGTAGCATACACCACTCAATGATAGCTGCCGCTTCTCCGAAAAATGGAATGGAGACCTCAAGCTTCTTTGGAAAGATGTACCCCAAGGAAAAAAGCACGAGCGCCATTAAGATGCTTATCCAGTAGGGAAGTTTATCCGTCTGAACTTTCAACAATCCGAAGTTTTGGCTCAGACGCCGACTCACATAATTACCTTTTCTCCAGTTGATTTGGCTAATAAGCTGGTAAACAAGTCCTTTGTGAAGTTCGGTCGTATCACCACTATGTATGTGCGTCTTATGGCCTTCTTCCCTGTCTGCCTTCCCGTTGCCCCCTGTTGGAAAGAGGTTAGACCACATAGATATCTTGATAACGCGCTTATGTTGGTTTTCTCTGTATTTTTCCTGTAAAAGTTCAACAATGCTGGTTTTGCCTGCGCCAAAAGGAGATGTCAGCGCAATCATTTGTCCCCCGGCTGTAATAGCTGCATCCAATTTTTCCACATAGGTCGAGAACCCGATTACATCCTCATCTGCAGATGTAATCGGCGTGTTCATAAATACCAGCGAATCGAGAGTACTTTCTGCTTCTTTCTTTTTGCACATATACTGCCCTTTCCCGAAAAAACCTATATACTTCTCTTTTTTAGTATATCTGGTTCTGCTCAGGATTGCAATTATTTCCGTAACAACTATCGTCAAAATCTGCAGAGTTTCCATTTGAAAGTGCATATTTAAGAACACGTGACATATCAAATTCAACATTTCCTATGGGGATATTATCTCTTCCAGGCAAGGTCTCGCTTTTTTCATGCATCTTTCATGCGGCGCAGCAGGTCAAGCAGCTCGCGGCGGTCTGTGGTGATAAGGTCGCGTTCCAGCGGGCTGGCCTTGATTTCCACTGTGATATTGTTGTTATTGCTGCTGATTAGGCCATTGCCCCGCTCAAAGTGGGTGATCTCCATGACCTCCGCTTCGGAGAGATGCAATACCTGCTGAACGCGCTGGGCTTCCTCGTCCTCCAGATTCAAGATGACTTTCGTGCGGCAGTTGTTGATAATCCCCTTGCCGTACTTGCCGTTGTCCAGGGAGAAGAAGTCGTTCAGATCCTGCGTCGCGCAAATGCCGCTGCCAGAATAGGCGCGGATGGTCTTGAAGATCTCCAGCACCATTTCAGCCGCCAGACGGTTACCGATGCCGAAGGTGCCGGAGCCGCCGCCGATGAGCTGCCAGCATTCGTCGATGAAGATGGCCTTTTCCTCCGTGCGGTTGGCTTTGGCTTTATCCCATACGAAATCCAGCGCTACGAACATCCCGATAGGCAGCAGATCGCCGCTGAGTTCCGAGATGTCCAGCACCGTGAACTTGTTGTCCAGATTCACATTGGTCTGTTGGTTGAAGGTACTGGCCGAGCCGTGTACAAAGCGGTTGATGATGTTGGAAAGGCGTTTGGTATCGCTCTCCTCCCGCAGAACGTCGTAGAGGTCGCCCAGCACAGGCATCTGGCGGTAAACGTTGGGGTTATCCGGATCACTGAGAGAGGCGTTATCATGGGTGATACCTTTCCGTGCGTAGGTACGAATCAGGGCATCGTCCAAAAGCTGTTTTTCCTCATAGGACATATCGGGGATCAGCAGGGCAAAGAAGATATGAAGCCGCTGAATTTTTGCTGCCAGCTCAGAGCGTTCGATACCGGGGCCATCCAGCGTTTCCTCCACGGACTTATCTATCTTGCGTATCTCCAGCACGTTGATGCAGCTTTTGGAGGCGGGGGAGATACTGATAAACTCGCCGCCCGTGTTGACGCAGGCACGGTGGAACTCATGACCTTTCAAGGGTGCCAGCATGAAAACCTGTATGCCCTTACGCCGCATACGGAGCGCCATCAGCAGGATCAGGAAGGTCTTGCCCGCGCCGCTGGTGCCGCATACAGCAATGTTGGCGTTCTTATAGACCTTGGAATCAAAGATGTCGATGATGACCGGAGAGTTGTTGTACTTGTTCAGGCCGAACAGGATACCGTTTTCATCACTCAGCTCATAGGACGTGAAGGGATAGCAGCTTGCCACGCCGGTGGTCAGCGCATTGCGCTTGGAGCGTTCAAAGAGGTGCTTCTCCATGCTGACCAGCGGCAGCGACGATAGAAACGCCTGCTCCTCATGAAAGGCGCAGCTGCACACGTCCATATCACGGGACACGAGCAGTTTTTTCAGTTCATTGACCTTCCATTCCAGTTCATCCACTGTGGGAGCTGTCACTGCGATCAGCAGGTTCAGGTAATAAAAGTCCTCGTTGTTGCCCAGCCCTTCCTTCAGGAAGTAGCCGCTTCGGATAGCACCATCCAGATCATCAAAGTCCGTGTTGGTATCGCTGGCGTCCTTGATCTTACTGCGGTTGATACGAAGCTGCTGTCCCAGCCGCTGTACCATGCGGGCTTTCGGCTGGCGGCTGATGAACATATCCAGATCAATGCCATCCCCGGCGTTGACGATAAGGGACAGCCAGCCGGCTGGTACCTGCGCCTTATAGCCGGTAGAGGGTACCAGCAGATAGGCGTAGTAGAGTCCGTCAATACAGATATGCCGCCCGTTGGTAAAGTCGATGCTGTCAGGGGCGAAAAACTCCGTACAGGGAATGGCGTCGATCTCAGATTCCAGTCCTTTCTCCTGATACTGGGCAACGATCCGGCGAACTCGATCCGGCAGCGATGTAGTGGTGTTGCGGCACAACAAATGGTAGAGGGTATCGACCGTAAATTCATCATCGTTTTCCGGGATCAGCACCTCATTGCCGCATTGCTTGAGATAATTGACTGCGGTGCGGGCTGCCGTTTGCAGGGAGGCAATGGCCTCCGCTTCCTCGTTATCCCGTTTCCGGCCTGCCCATGCCTCATATTCAAATACCATGAAGAACCGGCGCGAGGTGGCTTCCCGTGCACCGATCCGGTCAATGAGCGTCAGGTAGTCCTGCTGCAGCAGGCGACAGTTTTCATCGGTTTCCTGCGCCATCTCCTGCTGCACGATCTCTCTGTGCCGGTTCAGGTCGGCACGCTTGGCAATGACCTTGATCTGCATTTTGACCGGGCTGATCTTCAGAAACGAAATAAATGAATAGATGATGTTTCGCTGCTCTCTGGCACTGCGCAGCAGGAAGTTGATAGGTATAACTTCGACAATCTTCAGGTAACGGTGATCCCGTGTGTAGATGATGCCGTTTTCGATCTTCTCCACAGGCAGGTATTCTGCCACTGGATTGATGTACTTGGGCGCGTCGTCACCGCTCTTAGCTTTTCGCTTCCTACGTTTTTTCCGCTTGTCCTGTTCCTCTTCATTGCGTGTAATAACACGGCGGTTGCAGAGATATTTCAGAACAAGAAAGATAAATGACGAGAGGCTTTCGCCGTTGATGCCAACCAGCGCGATGATGCCAAGAGGCAGTGCGGTCAGGCACAGAATGATGATCTTGGCAGTCAGCGTCAGTGCGGACACCGAGAACACCGGTATGCCGATAGCCAGCACGATAACCAGTGCCTCGGCTGTGTTGCGGAGCTTCAGCAGTCCGCCGAAAAAAGTCCCGCCTTCAATAAAATTGGGCGGGATGATATAGGTGTCATATTCATTTGGTTTACTCACATTTAGTTCTCCTTCCTACCCTATGATCCAGAAAGGCCCACCAGCACCGGCACGGCCGCTGGCTTCATTCAGGATGATAGCCAGATCCCATGCCTGTTGGCTTCGGGTATAATTGGCAGGGTCGGCCACCAGTATCTTTCCGTTCTCCACACCGCGCAGCACGATGAAGTGTCCTGAGCTGGTGAAATGACCTTTCAGCATGATTGCCACCACCAGCTTGCCTTGAGAGAGCGCATCCACAATGCGCTGCCCTTCTGTTTTCCCGCAGCCTTGTACCGGAAGCCCCCACGCTTTGGCAGCACCGGGGATCAGCGAATGGTAGGAACCGCTTCTACTGCACCAGTAACCGTTTTCATAGGCCCAACGTGCCATCTCAACGGGATCGACCGTCTCGTTGGTCAAAGAAGATACCACCATTGCCATACAGGTAGGCCCGCAGCCGTAGGTTCCGATGTCGTCGGTGCCGTAGGGCTTGTGCGCGTACCGCTTGTCCAACTGATTATAGTAGACCACCTGCGTCGCGCCATCCGAAAAGCGAATGTCACCCAAAGATACAAGGCCGGTGGACTCGGCGGGCAGCAAGCCCTGCATCATACCATCGCCCAGGAATACGCTCAGGTTTTGGGCGTAGTTTTCCGCCAATCCCTTTTGTTCATCCGACAGAGCGAATATCTTATCCTCAAAATAAGCCTCTCCGTTGTAGACGATGGTATATATCTTCCATATCTCTGTTACTTCCGTTTCCGTCACCGTGATCTTGCCGGTTTTGGGATCTGTATTCGTTTCCGTTACCGTAGTCGTGCGAGACTCCTCCGTGCTCGTGAAGGTATAGAGGGCGTCCTTGGCCTTACGGATCACATCCTCCATATCCTTGATGGAGATAGATGCGTAGTCCTGATTTTTGGCGGCACAGTACATGGCAATGAAGCGGTTGGCATTGTAGGTCGGGGAGCTTTCGTATGGATTGATGATCTCCTTCTGGTCAGCGCCGGAAGCGGCAAAATCCGCGTCAACCCGGGTGCGAACATCCTCCTGCCCTTCCTCCAGCAAGTCGCTGATTGCCTGCGAGATCTGATTGATGTTCTCCACAATGGCGGCGTTGTCGTTAAGAATCGGTGTGTCTGGACTTCCTTCAACCCCTGCCTTGGTCAACCCGCCGAAGATCAGGGAAGGCAGCAGCATGATGAACAGGACGGGAAGCACCAGCACCCCGGCAATGATGGCAGCAACCGCCTTGCGATGTGTCCAGAGTGCCGCTGCCGCCGCACCGTAAGGGCCTGCGGCAGCAGCGCCTTTTGCCGCGCCGCTTACCATTTTTCCTGTCTTGATGGCACCGCGCACAGCACCGCCAGCGTGTGCGCTGATCTCAGCGGCTTCGTTCAGACCGCTGCGTTCTTGCTGGGTCATATCAGGTCTTGTCCTTTCTGCGAGGCGGGTCAGGCAGGCGTCGGATCAGGCTCTCACGATAGGAAATGCCGCCATCCGGATTCTGATAAGGCTTTTTCTCCACTACGTCCTGTGCGTACTGCCTATACCATTTTGCGCCATCCACGGTGGTGACGGTGGTGTATTCCCGTTTTGGCTCCATATACTGTTCAGTGCTGTACATGGCAAAGGCACGACCGTCAGGTTCTTCCTCAGAGGTCTCCGTGCCGGTGATATGCCCACCACTGATCTCCACATTGGAAAAGTTCGGAATATCCGCCGCGCCTTCACCAAGAGCCGTATAGCCCATATAGGACTTGAGAGCGTCCGCCGCCATATTGCCGGACATGACATCCCCAGATCCCGCACCGCCGGTGGCAATCCGGCTGATAACGTTATTGGCAATATCGCCGCCCTTGGTCACAGAGGCACGGAACGCCATGCCGCCAACGCCGCCGCTGCCTGTGCCGGTGGCGTTTCGGTATGCGCCGTTATAGAAGCTGCGATTGGCAACACCGGCCAGACCGCCTTGCAGGAAGGTATTGCTGTCACCGCCACTGCCACCGGTGCTTCCGGCTCGCCCTGCATTACCGCCTCGACCGCGTCCGGCGACGCCACGGGCGGCAGCGATGCTCCGTGCGGCCAGCATCGCTTCTGCCAGCATAGAGCCACCTGTATGGCCCACATTGATGCCAAGGCCCTGCATGAAGCTGTCGATCTTCTGTGAGATCTTCAAAAATGCCACTGCGCACAGAAACCAGACGAACAGGTTTCCGGCCACGCCTTCTTTACCGGAAGCTGAGACCTGAGACTGCACATCTGATTCCGTCAGAGCAAAGGCCGGGATTGTGAGCGCACATATAACCAGTACGGACAACACGATCCCTGTGATGTATTTCGTTTTTTGATTCATGATCGTCTCCTATAGGGATAAGGGGTTTGCCAGGAAGGTTCCCACCATGGTGATGAACAGGCGTAGGCACCATGCGTTCATCAGCAGTAGAAATATCTGGCCGCCGAACATCCGGCACCACGCCTTGAAGATGTTGGAGGTAGCCTGCGCCGCGCCCGTAGCAAAAGCCACCGGCGCCGTGAATACCAGAACGCCCAGGAGCAGAAAGGTGGTCATGTCGCAGCCCAAAGCCCCCAGTACAGAGGTGTTGATAAGGTCAAGACCGTACATGACCTGCTCCGCGATCCATTCTACAATGCCATCTAATATGCCCATAGCACCTCTCCTTTCTCAGCCGGGCAGCTTGGCGTTATCCGTTCCATCTGCCATCTGCGAAGAAGGGCGTCACATAGGACATGATGAAGCCCAGGCCGTTAAGGATCGCCCATGTGATGATGATACGCTTGAGCCATGCGCGGCTCTCGTCCACAGTGCGGCCGCTGCGGGAGAAGTTCATCATCAGCAGTGCCACCGATGCGGTGACAATGGCGGCAATGGTGGAGATAAGAAGAATCTGGTTATAGACATCCTTCATGATCTCATTGGCCTTCTCCCAGACGGTGGCGGCAAAGACAGGCTGGCAAAGCATTGCGGCCATGGTCACGCCCGCGAAGGCCGCATATAGTGCCATGCCGGGGCTTGCCCTGTGGAGATGTGTCTTGGTCAGGTCATGTTTTTTCACTCGTGATACCTCCTGTGATAGAAAAGATGTGGGGGGCAGCTCCCTGAAAGCCGCCCCTCTTGGGCTGCCCAAATTACCGGAAACAAAATAACACCACCCCGTAGGATGGTGTTACTCGTATCGCCTTGGCATAGTTTTGAGCATACACAGTATAGCACACTTGGATTTACGCCGAAATCGCAAAACCGTGCCAATGTTGTGGCAGAAAAGTGCCAGTGAGGAGAACTACAAACAAAAGTTAGCCAACAAAGCATTTTGACTTTTTTAGGGCGTAATTGTTAAGATGTTAGTTGCTAAAATACTGTGGACCTAAATAGTGAGTCTGTTTTGCATATATCAACGAGATGATTAGATGCAGAGTGTAATTTTAATAAGAGACCCCTGAGGCCAAAACAATTTGGCACTTGAGATACGTTAGTAATTATGAAAAATGTATCAAGGATAAACACTATGTGTCTAGACACCTACGCATTTAAGGAAATCTATAAAAAACGAAATTTCATGTTGCAAAAATTGTTTTAATATGTTAATTATTATAGAGTAATTAGCATATTTCGTGCTTAGAGGGGGGATTGGATGTCAGAATGGCGTAAAGATTTTAATACAGTATATAAAATTATAAAAGCATTTTGTTCCATAAGTGATAAGGCTATTGCTGATGCGGTCAGCGTTGACGTAGCCTCAGTTAGGCAATATTCTGGTCGCCGTATGACCATGCCTGATAATATTGATGCTCTCTGCGAGTTATTCGAAAATGAACTACATATAGCAATTCAAGATATTAGAAGTCCTAATATAGCGAAATATATATGCGCCATGCTTAAGCAGTATTATACTCATGAAAAAACACGCAGTCCTTATTCTGTTGATTTCCCTAATCACCATAAGTCTACGGGGCATACGCGGGCTGTGGTTTTCGATTTTGATGGAACACTCACTAATACAAAAAGCCTAACGACTTGGGAGTCATTATGGGAGATGCTCGAGTATGATGTTCAGGAATGCCGGGATCTCCATAGACGATATGATCGTGGCGAGTTTTCTCATCAACAGTGGTGTGATAAAACAGCAGAAAGATTTATTGAACGGAGATTAACCCGGCAGCAGGTACTTGAACTCGCCAAAAAAACAAAACTGATTAAGGGGTGCAAAAAAACGCTTCAGATTATGATAGACAGGAACATTAAGCTGTTTATCGTTTCTGGTTCTATTAATGAAATTATCAAAAGCGTTTTGGGCTCCGCACACAGCTTTTTTACCGAAGTTAAGGCAAATGAGTTTATTTTTGATACACAAACATCAATATTGACAAGAATAATAGGGACAAAATATGACTTCGAAGGCAAGGCAAATTATATTAATCATATTGCGAACAAGTTGGGTATAGCCACTTCGGATATTTTGTTTGTTGGAAATTCTAATAACGATATGTGGGCATATCAATCTGGGGCACATACACTATGTATTAATCCCACTCTAACCAATTACCACGATGATACTATTTGGCATAATACAATTGTTGAATGCAAAGACCTCACAGAAATACTTCTATATATAACCCCATTCGCAAGAATGTTGCAGCAGTTTATAATAAACAAAACCTTATATAATCTTCTATTTCATGAGCAGCTACAGCATAAATCGGTGCAAGTTGCTCAAAATGGGA
>OOIG01000905.1_pt1 | contig 23504 bp, 17 predicted proteins | sample 1692091 | NCBI WGS metagenome assembly OOIG01 (sample SAMN06348188, study PRJEB24527) | human gut metagenome | biome: human gut; feature: ankylosing spondylitis patient; material: feces | host: Homo sapiens | place: China | collected 2015-10 | reverse complement strand
CCTCACTGCTGCCTCCCGTAGGAGTCTGGTCCGTGTCTCAGTACCAGTGTGGGGGACCTTCCTCTCAGAACCCCTAGATATCGTCGGCTTGGTGGGCCGTTACCCCGCCAACTACCTAATATCACGCATGCCCATCCTTCACCGATAAATCTTTCAAAACCCGAACATTCGTTCAGGCATCATATGCGGTATTAGTCGGAATTTCTCCCGGTTATCCCCCAGTGAAGGGCAGGTTGCATACGCGTTACTCACCCGTGCGCCGGTCGCCGGCAGATGTATTGCTACATCCCCGCTGCCCCTCGACTTGCATGTGTTAAGCCTGTCGCTAGCGTTCATCCTGAGCCAGGATCAAACTCTCCGTTGTTGTTATATTTTGTTTATCTTTTTCTCTGCTATCCGCAGACCGGAGAACTGACCGCCGGCCGTTCATTACGCTTGACGGAGGGCTTCCGCCCTCTTCCTTCGTCTTGTATCTTATCGCATTATTTCAATGTACTCTCTTTCGTTTTTCGCGCCTCGTTTTTTCGAGTTGCGAGTGCAAAGTTAAGTCGAAATTTTGAACTGTGCAAATCTTTTTGCAAGTTTTTTTTCAAAATTTCTTTCGGCGTGTCTCTTTCGAAACTTGACCGCCACTGCGGTACCGCCGTTTTTCGTTTTGCGAGTGCAAAGGTAGGCACTTTTTCAATACACTCCAAATATTTCACAAACTTTTTTTTGAAGAAATTTTACATAAATCAAACATATATTTAATAACCAACAGATTACATGCAGAACATGTTTATGCGTTTCCAGAACACGCGTAAACATGCCTCATTTTACCACATAATTATATATAGAAAAGCGGAGCTAACTAAAAAAATTGTATTAAATTTGTCTTTATATTTACATCTAAACAATGAACGAAGCAAAACTTAGCCAACTATATCTACGCGATACGGCGTTTCAGAACCTCATGCAGAAGCGAGTATACAATGTACTCCTTATTGCATCGCCCTACGATGCCTTCATGATGGAAGAAGACGGACGCGTGGAAGAACAGCTCTATTTCGAATACACCTCGCTGAATTTGAGTTCTCCACCTCGTGTGGCACAGGTGAGAAGTTTCGAAGAAGCCTACGAGTCACTTGAAGCAAAAGCCTACGACCTTATCATCGCCATGCCGGGCGTTGACATAGGCGAACCTTTCCGGGAAGCAAAAGTAATCAAGGAAAAATATCCGAATATTCCAGTCGTTGTGCTGACACCTTTTTCCCACGAAGTGTCGCGCCGTCTTGCCAAGGAAGACTTTTCGGGTGTTGACTACGTGTTCAGTTGGCTGGGAAACGTGGAACTGCTGCTTGCCATCATAAAACTGATGGAAGACAAGCTGAACGGTGACAACGACATTCTGGAAGTGGGCGTTCAAACCATTCTTCTCGTTGAAGACTCAGTGCGCTTCTACTCTTCCGTCCTTCCTCACCTCTACAAGTTCCTGCTGAAACAATCGCTCATATTCTCAACCGAAGCCCTCAATGAGCACGAACAAATGCTCCGTATGCGCGGACGTCCAAAAGTAATGCTTGCCCGCACCTACGAAGAAGCGGAAGAGCTTTATGAAAAATATAAGGGACAGATTTTAGGAATCATTTCCGACGTGTCGTTTACCCATAACGGAGAAAAAGACAAGACTGCCGGCATAAAATTGGCAAAAGAATTAAAGAAACGCAACCCGTATATTCCTATTATACTGGAATCGTCGGAAGTTGAAAATGCCTTTTATGCGGAAAAACTCGGTGTATCGTTCATCGATAAGAATTCAAAGAAATTCCCACAGGATCTCCGCAAGACGATTTACGACAATTTCGGTTTCGGCGACTTTATTATAAAAAATCCGCAAACAGGTGAAGAGGTGATGCGCATCACCGACTTGAAGGACCTTCAAAACAAACTGTTTGACATACCGGCCGAATCGCTTCTCTACCACGCACAGCGCAACGACATTTCCCGCTGGCTTTATTCGCGTGCGATGTTCCCTATTGCTGAAATCATCCAGGAACACCGTTTCCGCGACATTAATGAAGCACCTGTTGTCAAACAACTGTTCTTCAATCTTATCGTCAAATACCGTAAGATGAAGAACCGTGGTGTCGTAGCCATTTTCAAAAAGGACCGCTTCGACTACTATTCCAACTTTGCCCGTATCGGCCAAGGTTCATTGGGAGGAAAAGGCCGCGGTCTGGCGTTTATCGACTCCATTATAAAGAAATATCCAATCTGTGACAATTTCGACGGAGTAACGCTGACCATTCCGCGTACCATTGTTCTCTGTACGGACATCTTCGACGAGTTCATGGACAAGAACAATCTTTATCCGTTTGCCCTCACAGAAGAATCCGACGAAGAAATACTGAAGAAATTCCTCGAAGCCGAACTGCCGGCACGACTGGAAGAGGATTTCTATGCACTTTTTGAAGTAGTGGACAAGCCGCTTGCTATCCGTAGCTCGAGTCTTTTGGAAGACTCCCACTACCAACCTTTTGCCGGAGTCTATTCTACCTATATGATTCCTCATCTCAACGACAAGGACGAGATGTACAAATTGCTGTGCTCCGCTATCAAAGGCGTATATGCATCCGTATTCTTTGCCGAAAGCAAGGCTTACATGACGGCAACACGCAATCTTATCGATCAGGAAAAAATGGCGATTATCATACAGGAAGTAGTCGGCAAGCAATACGATACAAGCTACTACCCTTCTTTCTCCGGCGTTGGACGCTCACTGAACTACTACCCTATCAACGACGAACAGCCGGAAGACGGCGTGGCTGAAATAGCTGTCGGATTGGGCAAATATATCGTGGACGGCGGACTGGCTTTGCGCTTTTCTCCCCGCCACCCCGACAATGTGCTACAGACAAGCACACTCGACCTTGCCCTGCGCGACACCCAAACGCAATTCTACGCTCTCGACATGACGGATGTGGACACCAATTTCAGTGTCGACGACGGATTCAACATCCAAAAACTGCGCATTCAGGATGCAGCAAAGAACGGCTCGTTGAAATATATGGTTTCCACTTACGACCACCTGGACCAGATTATCCGCGACAACGACTGCGGAAATGGCCGGAAAGTCGTGACATTCGCCAACGTGCTCCAGCATAAAGTGTTCCCATTGGCAGAAATCGTCGATTTCATGCTCTCGCAGGGTGCTTCTGAAATGCGTCGCCCCGTGGAAATAGAATTTGCCGGCAACATCGACAAAACCAACTATTCGAAAGGCGTAGTCTATTGGCTGCAAATTCGCCCGATAGTCGACCGTAAAGAGATGCTCGACGAGAAGATAATGGATACGCCCGACGAATCCCTGATTCTCAAGAGCAACACGGCACTGGGTCACGGCATGATGGACAACGTGAAGGACATTATATATGTAAAACCGGAACATTTCTCGTCGTTCAACAATTCGCTCATTGCCCGCGAGATTGAAAAAATCAACAGGAAATACAACGAAAGCGGCGAAAATTACATATTGATAGGTCCCGGACGCTGGGGGTCGAGCGACACGGCACTGGGAATACCTGTCAAATGGCCGCATATTTCGGCGGCAAGACTCATCGTCGAATCGTCGCTGCCCAACTACCGCATTGAGCCAAGCCAGGGAACGCACTTTTTCCAGAACCTCACATCGTTCGGTGTCGGATATTTCACTATCGACAAAAGTGCAAAAAGCGGCATCTGCGACACGGATTACCTCAACAGCCAACCGGCTGTCTATGAATCGGAATTCCTTCGCATCGTGCATTTCGATGAGCCGCTCACCATTGGCATCAACGGCAGAACCGGTTTAGGCATTGTAATCAAACCCAATCACTCAAACAACTAAAACAAAAAGCTATGGCTTTCCTGAAGAATATAAAACAAATGTTCGGATTTGACGACAACAGCATCTACGAAGATGAAAAGGACAACGTCAATACTGAATACAAGCCCTATATCAACCCTTTCAAAAACGAAAAGCAGGAAACGGCAAATACCGCCGTGGCCGAAGATAAGAAATCGGAACAGACAGAAGCTGATTTCGACAAGGCTATCCATGATGAAATCAAGGATAAAATCATTGACATCATCAATGCAAGCCTGCCCGAATTCATCAAAGGATGCGTGGACAGAGATGCAGAACTGAAATATATCAACGAGGAATTCGGCACCACTTTCAGCACCTACACCCAAAACATCCGACAGGCAATCGAGGAAAGGGCAAAGAGCGAGTGGATTTCAGAAAGGATGAATCTGGAAAAACGGCTTCAGGAATCCGGCAAAAAAGCGGAAGAATCAACCGCGAAGATGGAGGAACTGCGCGCCCGCATCACCAGCCTCGACCGCCAAAAAATTGCCCTCAACGAGCGCATCAACCAATACGAAAACAAAGTGGCCACAGCCGAAGCCGAGCGCGAGCAATACCATCTTGAATGCAAGAGTCTGATGAACAAGTTGAAGGTGGCTTCTGTAAACGAAGAAGAAATCAACAAGCTCAGAGAGGAAAACACCCAAATGCTTCAAGAGTGCACCTCGCTGCGCAACGACGTCATCATGCTCCGCAAAGAGGCGTTAAATGCCAAAAACGCCCCTGCAACTTCGGTTGAAGATGCAGAAAAAATAGCAGCACTGCAACAGCAGCTGGAAACGGCCAACGCCGAAAAAGTTCAGTTGGAACAACGCATTACGGAACTGGAAAACGCAGCCGGTAATACGCCACAACCCGAAATCGCACAACAGTTGCAGGCTGAAATACAAAAGATTTCGGACGAACTATATGCTGCACAAGTGCAACTTATCGAAGCACAGGAAAAGAACCAGCCGCTGGAACAGGAGGTTGCTTCTTTAAAAGAAAGCCTTGCCGTTGCAGCCCATAGTTCACAAGAAACGGCAACTGCATTGGCAACAAAAGATGCCGAAATAACATTATTGAAAGAACAAATAAATCAAGCCGGAGAAACTGCCAAACTCAACGATGAATTTGCAGTTGAATTCGACCAAATGAAGACTGATTTGGCCGCTGCACAGCAAGCCGTAGCCGAATCCGCAACAGTTCTCTCAACAAAGGACAACGAAATCGAAGCATTGAAGGCGCAACTCGAAAATGCCAGCAAGGCTATTGCCGAAAAGGATGCAGAAGCGGAAAACATTCAAGAATTGAAAGTTCTGCTGCAACAGGCTGACGAGATTAATACAAAATCGTCGACTCAACTTTCCGCAAAGGACAGCGAAATCGAAGCACTGAAAGCGCAACTCGAAAATGCCAACAAGGCTATTGCCGAAAAGGATGCAGAAGCGGAAAACATCCAAGAATTGAAAGCACTGCTGCAACAGGCTGACGAGATTAATACAAAATCGTCGACTCAACTTTCCGCAAAGGACAGCGAAATCGAAGCACTGAAAGCGCAACTCGAAAATGCCAACAAGGCTATTGCCGAAAAGGATACAGAAGCGGAAAACATCCAAGAATTGAAAGCATTGCTGCAACAGGCCGACGAGATTAATACAAAATCGTCAACTCAGCTTTCTACCAAGGACAGCGAAATCGAAGCACTGAAAGCACAACTCGAAAATGCCAACAAGGCTATTGCCGAAAAGGATGCCGAAGCGGAAAACATTCAAGAATTGAAAGCATTGCTGCAACAGGCTGACGAGATTAACACAAAATCGTCTACTCAGCTTTCCGCCAAAGACAGCGAAATCGAAGCACTGAAAGCGCAACTCGAAAACGCCAACAAGGCCATTGCAGAAAAGGAAGCCGCAGTTGCCGAAATTGAACAGCTCAGACTACAATTCCGTCAGGCAAGCGACAAGGCTTCGCAATCAGCAGCCCAACTCTTTGCCAAAACCAACGAAGTTGATGTACTGAAAGCTGAACTCCAAAAGTTGGAAGAGGAAAAGGACAGCACCGAATCCTTGAAAGAAGAAATAGAAGCGTTGAAATCGGAGCGCAATATTCAATGGCAAAAGATAAACGAGTACACACAGGCATTGGCAGCAAAGGACAACGAAATCGAATCACTCAGCTCCAGCCTTAACGATACGCGCAATTTTGCCAACCAACTGAAAGGGGTTATCGACAATTCCAACTCCATTCAGAAAGCGAGCGAAGAAAAGTTCCTGCACGAAATAGAACGCCTTCGCAACCACAACGAACAGTTGCAATCCGAGCTCGACAGTCATAAGGAAAAACAAGGCGTACAGGTACTGTTTACGGATTTGGAAGAAGTTGCACCCCGCAAGACTGCCAAAAAGGAACGCTCAAAGAAGAAGGACAATATGTTCTCGGCCATCGACTATACGACCGATTACTCCGACTGGCTGATGGAGACCATCACGACACCGACCGATGTTCCCATCATTCCTATCAGCAGCAACGAGAAAGAGGAACGTCCAACCGACGAACCGGCCAAGAAAAAGAAAGAAGGGCCAACACAAATGGAACTTTTCTAAACATACACGCGAAGGACTGCATTCTCTCTACGACATTGCAGCCCTTCGCTTTTAAACTCCACTGATGAAATATATTTACATTCTCTTCGGTTCCATCTTCGTATTCTTAGGAGTAGTAGGAATTTTTCTGCCGCTCCTGCCCACTACGCCGTTTCTTCTGCTTGCGGCAGCCCTCTATGTGCGCAGTTCCGAACGCCTCTACAGCTGGCTGCTCCACCAACGGCTGCTCGGCCCCTATCTCCGTAATTTTATGGAACGCAAAGCCATACCTCTTCATGCCAAAATAATAGCCATCAGCATGATGTGGGCCACCATGCTCTACTGCATTTTCTTTCTTATTCCGCTGGTTTGGGTAAAAATCCTGATGGCAGCCATAGCCTGCGGCGTTACCATCTATATTCTTTCGTTCAAGACACTCCGAAAAAGCGACTACGACAAATAATCAGAACGGATAGCCGATAGCCAGGTTAAATGCCAGACTGTTTCCAAAGCTTTTCATATTGTAATAGCCCGACTTGCCGGTGTCATAAGGCAAGTGAATGCCGACACCCAAATCGCCTCGCACGACAATCATACCCATATCGAAACGAAGTCCAAGTCCCGTTCCCAATGCCAAATCCCTGAAAAAGTTTTTGCCGTTCAACTGTCCGCCCGGACGTGTCGGGTCATTTTCCAACAACCAAATATTGCCGGCATCGACAAACAGGGCACCTTTCAGCATGCCCAACAACGGGAAACGGTATTCCATGTTCATTTCAAAGCGGAAGTTACCCGTCTGGTCGTAATAGTCCTTGTTTGTCAGATTGGAAGAATGATAGCTTCCCGGTCCAATAGAACGCACGGCAAACGCACGGATTGAGTTGGCACCACCGATATAGAACTGTTCGTTGTAAGGCACCACCTCCGAGTTGCCGTAAGCATAAGCCGCTCCCGTATAGACACGGGTAACAAGTTTATGATCACCCATCAGCTTGTGGGTATAGACAACCTGAAGCGTACCTTTGACAAACTGCGAGAACGGTGTGCCGAAAAGCTGCTTGTCACTGCCGGCTCCGGCAAGCGACCAAATGCCTGAAAACAGGTTACCGGCTTCCGTCAGCGTTGCCTGCAACGACAGGCGATACTTGTCATTGCCCGGACCGAATCCTCGGTCGTAGCTGTACGAATAGCCGAATTGCGGAATAAACTGGTCGGCAAAACTCATCGCAATAGCCGGATTTGCCTCCATCGTGGCGTCGAAGTCAGCCGTAGTTTTCAGCAATTTGTTGTATTTAAGTTCAAACAGTTTCACCTGATTGCGCGAATAGCGCGACGACATCCAATCGTAGTTAAGTCCCGTATTAAACTGCACAATCCGGAAGAAATGCGGACGGTTCATGATATCGCCGCCCAGCGACACCCGTGTCCAGCTCATTTCCCTTTTTATGGCAGGGATGAACCGCGGAGCCAACAGACGGGGAAACGCCAGTTCGCCGTTCAATCCGACCTCATAGGAATTAAAGTCCGAACGCTTTCCGCCCGACACTTTACCCACCTGCCACTCATAAGCGCCCGTCAGCTTCACCGTCAATCGTTCGCCACCGCCAAAAATGTTACGGTTTGTCACCGAATAGGAAAGTCCCGGGCCCAAATAACTGTTAGATTTGGAAGTTACGTTCGCTTCCAACTGTGTTTCCAACTGTGTGTCAAAACGGCAAAGAATATCAATATCCAACGAATCCGACTTAACGGAATCGATAGGCGTGACAGTCAGCGAAATGGCACTGAAAATGCCAAGACGCGACAGGTAGGACTGCGTAGTGCTCAACTGCCTTACCCGCAAAACCTTTCCTTTTTCCAGCGTAATGCAGGACGGTATTGTAGTGCTACGCAGGTTCGACGGCTGCATCTGCACTATCATTCCGTTTTCCGTGTAGGTAGTATCGGGATATCCCCCACCCTTGTTGAGCAAGATGCGCGTATTCACATTTCCCACCTTATATTTCCGTTTGGCAGCATCGGGCATATTGTCGCTGTAACGCATCTGCACAACCACGCCACCTTCGACGATAGTCGTGTCCGCCCAATACATCAGATATTCCGGCCGGAAGAAGTAATATCCCCGGTTTCGCAGACGGTCGGTAATCTTGTTTCTTACATTGGCCAATGAGTCCGTACAGTAGACCGTTCCCGGCTGAAGATAGCCGTCGGTCTTGGCAAAACGGTTGACAAGCTGCGAAAGTTCCGTCGTGTCATTCAGATAGCGCACCTCCGACAGCACTTTCGGAACAGCAAGGTTGACCGTATAATTCACCCTTGCCTTTTTAGGATTTTTCTTATCGTACAGAAGTTCGTAGCTGGCAGCCGACCCGAAAAATCCGTTTTTGTCCAGCATATCGTCAATCATCTTCACACGCAGGTCCGGACGGACATCGGACATCAGCACCGGCTCTTCCACAAATTTACGGTAAATCCAGCCCTTCACCCCCTTCGAATTCGGCGACCAATGGTTATAGAGCCACAACCCGACAGGGAACGGCGTACGGATATAAGGAGAATACAGCGAATTGTTCGCCGGAACGTCAATCAGCGTACTGATGTTTGACTCCACACCCGAAGGCACTTCCACATCTTTCGGCGCATTGACCTTCAGTTTTTTCACGCCCGTATAGAGCACTTCTCCCTCCGCCAGTTTTTCAGTAGTGGAGCAAGCCGCCAGTCCGCAGGCGGAAACCAATGCCAATATGTAATATATATATTTTCTCATTCCTTTGTCTCTATAATCGGGTTAGTTATCGTTGCCGAATCGGCCGGCTGTTCCGGAACTGGAGCAGGAGTTGGGGCCGGCACCTTCTTTGTCCGGCGGAGCAGACGGAAAATACGGAACATGTCGCGCCACGAAGAAATTTTCCGTTTCCATACCAGACCGGCACCCGTTTCCGTAATTTCACCTTCCAGAATACTTTCATATTCCGTGTGGTGGAACAGCTTGACATAGGCCGTTCCCGTCTTGTTCAACTTATATTCGAACGATATGTCGTTAATCAGGTTCTGCGACAGGTTGTCCTCCGCCGAAGCGTCTGTAGAATAACTTCCGCCCACCACAATCTTGAAGCGGTCGTCGAACACGGTTTTCGAAACCTGATAAGAATAGTTGGTGGTCGTCGATGTTGCACCGTCAACTGTCTTGTCGTACTGGTTGATTCCGAACGAAAGGTCGACTCCTGAAATATTGTCGGCAGCCCACTTGTTGAGCGAAGACTCAAGGAAGGAGTTCACCACATTGCCGGAAAGGTTGGCCGACGCTTTCGAAGTGGAAGAGCCGGTATAAGTGTTATACAGCAACAGGTTCATGGCCTGCGACGAACGTTGCTCCTTGGTCATCGAGCCGAGTTCATTGGCAATCGAAACATCGCCGTCCGTACTCAAGTCAAATGACAGGTCGAGCTGTTCGAGCGTATTTCCCACGTTCAGCGACACTTCAAACGGCACAATGCGCGAATCCTGATTTTCGCTCGTCACATTTGCCTTGATGGTCTGTATTGCCTTAATGTTCAACAACGGATTCAGCAGGTCGCCGTTCCACGTCACACTGCTGCCTTCCACAAACTTAAACAGTTTTTCGGAAAGCATCGGCGGCGTGTAGCGGGCAAAACCTCCGTTGATGACATAGCGTCCGGTCATGTTCATATCACCCTGGTAGGTCTGCGAATAGTTCAACGTACCGTCGCCATTGATTTGCACCTTGTTTTTACCGTCCGGCGAAAGATTGACCGTAAACAACGCATTCGGCTGAATGGCCAGCACGGCATTGATACGCATCGCAAACGGGCGGGCGGCAAGCGTGTCGACCGGCTGTTTCTTCACTGTATCGTTGAGAGCTACAAATGTCACCATGTCGTCGGTTGTCGATTCCGCTACCGCCACGGCATCCGACTGCATGACATACGTCAGGTCCGTACCCGAAAGCACCGACAGCGACGCGCTCATGTCCAGTTCATCCATGTAGCCTCTCACACTTGCCATCACATCGATGAAGCCTTTACCATAGAGTTCCGACTTGCTCGTCTTGTTTCCTTGCACAATCTGCACGTTCCGACCGTTGATTTTTAAGTCGGCATACATTCTGTCGAAAGGCTGCAAACGGACTTCGCCGTCAAAGTTGATGGCGTTCTTGTTCTGTCCAAAAATGCCGAAGCGATTGAATTTCACCGTTCCCTGTTCTACCGGAATGCGCACCGTGTCGAACGCCAGGCTACTACCGAACACAGGCATATTCACCCGAGCGGAATCAAACTGCACGTACCCGTCGATTTCCGGCGCGTTCAAAGTACCCTTCACGGCCATAGAACCATTCAGATAACCGGCCATATTGCCGACTACATCAGGCAGGAAGGCGTTGACCGAAGCAAACGGGAAACGCTTGATGTCCAACTTCAAATCGTAGGTCGATTCGTCGAGCGAATCATTACGGTAGCCGGTCACGTTCACCACCTCGCGGCCGTCGACGTTCATGGCTGCCTTTGCCATCAGTCGATTGTCCTGTCCGAGATAGGCCACACGCGTAATGAGACCGATATCACCGACACGCCGCTTGCCGTAACGCAAATTACTGATACCTACATTGCCATCGCCCCACACATACTTGTCGTAATAGAACAGTTTGAATTCCGAAGCAAGCGTACCTTCCACCGGAGGCGCAAACGGAGAGAAGGTCAGCCATTCTCCCAGTTCGATACCGGCTAGGTCGACATTCAGCCCGTGATATTCGGCGTTCGTTTCTGCCGTGTAGATATTGAGATAGTTGTGGTCGCCGCTCTTGATTTTCATGTCGGCAAGCAACGAACGGTTCCGCAGGTCAAGCGACAGATAATTGCCGTCGTTTATTTCCCAATTGCGGAATGCAATGACCGGCTTCTGCGGGAACAGACTCAAGGTCACCACCGAATCGGCAACCGACAGGAGTGTACCGAAGTCAAAGCCCGTCGTGCCGGTTTTGTCTACCTGTTTGAGTGCCAACGACAGTTTGTTGTCCGTTACGTATCCGCCTGCATCCACTCGTTTGAAAAGCACATTGTTCTGCTTGCTGTTCCGCACATTGACGGCATAATGCAGACTGTCGGCTTCCGTATAGCTGTCGAGCATCAGCGTATCAAGCGCCAGCCCGCCGGCCAGCAGTCCCCGCATATCGGAGTTGATGCGCAGACGGTCGGAATTTTCCATTTCCGCATGCATCGCGTCGTATGTCACGCCCATATTCGACAAATACGTATAGAGGATATTGCGTTTTCCCGACTTCATTTCAAACGTAAAGTCAGGCAGCGTACGTTGCAGTTCATCGACTTTCAGACGCTGTGCAAGGAGCATGGTGTCCAATGCCGCCCCCGTTTTCGCCAACGTATCGAGCATCGGGAACATGGCCAGCGGAGAATGGAACGACAGCAGCAGGTCATTGTTGCGTAGGCGCAGGTTCGTGCTGGCCGAATCGGCACGGAACCCGACATTCAGACTGTCGGTCGAAAACGTCGACTCCGCCATTTGCAGCCGCAATTCCGACAGCCGCACCAGCCCGGCATAATAGTCGCGCTTCAAATCGGCGTCGACAAAGGCATGCACGTTCATGCCGCCGCCAAGCCTGTCGGCAGAAAGATTCATCCGGTTCAGGTCTATGTTGTTGACGTTACCCACAATGCGCGCCATATAGCGGTCGGGAGTCATTCGTCCTTTCAGGTTCAGTGTAACATCGGCAAACTCGTTCAGCGAGCTGAAATCTACCTGATAGTCGCCCTTGTCGAGCGAAGCGTCGAGAAGCAGGTCGCGATAAGTCACGCCGTCATAATTGGCTTCGTTGATGACTGCGCTGCACACGGTCTGCATTTTATAAGGATTGTACCCGCGGCCGTCGACAGAAATGTCGCCGTCAACAATGCCAATAGTACCGCGCGGCATAAAGGAGCGCACATCGAAGCCCGTCAGCGACAGAGAACCACGGTAACGCTCACGTTCCACCGCCCAGTTTCCGTCGAGCACCACACGGCTCGTATCCACCAGAGCCCTCAGATGGGCTGCCAGTCGGGAGTTCCGGTAATCGGCACGACAGCGGAGATTCACATTCGGCACACGCAACGCAGAGTCAAGCCGCATGACGCGGTGCAAATATTCGCCGCCGGTCAGCCGTCCTGTCATGGTGATGTCGCCCGAAAGTTTTTTCGGATCGGTCAGCTTCTCCACCGCCCCTTTTGCATCCAACGTGACGATGCCCGGCACTTTCAGTGCCACAGCTTCCACATTCAGTTTCTCCGCCGTACCGTGCAACTGCACTTTGGCTTCAGCGTTTTTCACACGCGATATGCCACGAGTCAGCGGACGAATGGCAGGCATTGCCGTTCCCACCTCTTCCAGCGAAATGCTCGACTCCAACGCCACATCCACCCGGGCGGTCGAATCGTTCGCCAACAGTCCGTTTTCCACCCGAGCATTGAGGGATAGCGACGACAAAAGGGTTTCTATGCGGAAATCACTGGCCAAAATAGCAGAATCGCCCATTTCAAACGTACCCGACAAGCGGCGCAGGTCCAGCCCGCTCCGTTCGCGAAGACGGATGTCACGAATAGGAACACGGATTTTTGCTCCGCGATTATAGAAATTGTCGATGGCGATATTCACATTCTCCACCGACAGGCAGTTCATGTCCAGTCCTTCGGCCGGCGTTGCCCCTCTCACGGCATAGACAGCAGTAGAATTGCTGATACGAAGGCTGTCGGCAAGAATCGCCCACGGTTCGGACGGTGCCACCGTATCAACGGGCACCGTGTCGGCAGGAACATAGCCGAACGCCTCGACGGCCTCCGCTGTGGGCAGGATATAGGCAGCCGCCAACTTGTCGACAGTCAGACCTCCCACCTTCACCATCGAAGTGCTCATGTTTAATGCCAGATTTTGCAGCTCCGCCTGAGGAATATGTGCATCCAGGCTGTCGATAGTTGGCATCATCGCCATACGATAGCGTATATCATTCAGTTTCAACCGTTTCAGATTAATCAGCCACGGAGAAGCAGCCGAAGTGTCGGGAGGCGTAGGTTGCGACTTGCGCACATCCATGGCTATCGTCACGTCAGCGCCGTCGAGTTCAGCTTCCGACAAATCTATTTGGCTTGCCAGCAGTCCGACACTGCTCCGCCCCAACTCAAAATGCCGCAATCGGGCAGAAAGCACCATCGACGAATCGGAACTGACCATCCGATAGGCAGCATTGTCAAGCGCAAGTTTCCCGACTACAACCTTTCCACGAAAAACAGGCAGAATCTTTACGTGCAATTCCAAAGCCTTGCCTGCCACCATCGTGTCGGCATGCTCGTCGAGCACCAGAAAATCGTCGACTGCCACCCGTAACGGAAATTTCAGCATAAAGCGGCCAATGGAAATGTCGAGTCCTGTCGCTTCCGACACCTTTTCGGACACGATGTCCTTCACTGCATTCTGAATCGGAGGCACATAAAGCAGCAGTGGCAGCAATATCACCACTACCATTACTATCCCTATCCATTTCAGCACTTTCCGAAAGCGGAAACGCTTGCGGGGCTTTTTCTTTATTTCTTCTTTTTTGTGTTCTTCTTCCATTCTAAGTGTTCTTGTCGTCCTTAAACAACAGCATGCGGGCAGTCAGCAAACCGACCACAATACCCGCACAATCGGCCAGCAAATCATAGATATCGCCGGTACGGCCAAATTTCATCATCGTCTGCAATTCTTCTGTCAGGCAACCCAAAGCCAACGACAGTCCGAAACAGATAAACAGCAATGCCTGACGGTTGGAATACTTTTCAGAGCGTCCAAAATCCAGATAGTAGCAAAACGCCACGGCAAAAAACATCAGCCCATGAACTACCTTGTCGGCACCGGGAAACGAAAACAGACCGCTTCCTGCCCCAATATTTGGCGACAACGTCAGATAAAGCACAGCAGCCGTCACCACAATACTCAACAGATTACGGGGTATTTTATATAAAAATTTCATTCTCTTCTATTTTACTTGTAAAGTAACAAAAATAATTGAGAAAAATCAAACTTTCCGCCCATTTATTATCACGGAGCAGCATATCGGGGTTAGAGGTTTGAAATTCTGCAAACTGTAAACAAAAAACATAAACACAAACTGTCATCACATAAAGAACAGCGGCAAAAGCAATTTCACATTGCCCTTGTCGCTGATTTTGCAACTTATCTTTAAACTTTAATCAAATCGTTTGAATAGCCAGAGGCTAAAACTCATAGCCGATACGTAGCCCCAAACCGCAAGCATATATCACACCTTCTATCGTTTCTTCGTTCCATTCAGCCGCTATGTGGAGCGCCTGTTTCTTGTCCAAGGCTATGCGGAGACCCACAGAAATCGGAAGATAAACGCCGATATCCCCATTGATAAACGAATAGCCCATACGCCCCTCGACAAACGGTGAAACTTTTTTGTTCAGAATGTTCACGCGAGCTGCCAAATATATAGGCATCATAAAATCCTTCGTATCGGTAAGACAATTGAAAGCCACGCCGCCCCCTAAAAAGAAGAAATTGTTGAATTGGAATCCATGGGTAGTCGACAGACTGAAACGGTTGCTATTAGGATAATATTGTTCCGATCCCGGTATTTTTTCATCGCGTATATTGTCATACCAATAAGTTTTAACAGTACTTCCTCTTTTGAATGACATTCCTGCGTCTACCGACCATTTATACCCTCGCAACGTGCGGCGCTGTTCCTTCTTAGTCAAACCCACATTGTCCGCAGGCTCGTATGCCATTGCCGAAAACGAACCCAACGCGACCAACAACAGTATCATTATTTTTCTTTTCATAGCAGATAATTTTAAAGTTATTAAATTAAGCAATTAAACATCAGCAAACGGTAAACCCATTTCAAAATTCATAGCCGATGCGAATACCTAAACCACTGGAGAACGAATCGCCGGCAACTTCAAGGATACTGTATTCTGCAGCAAATAGCAATGCCGTTTTGTCATCTATTGCGATACGCAATCCCAGCATTGACGGCCAAAACACGCCTACATAATTAACCGGAGAAATGCCAAAACGTGTTTCCACATAAGGAGTTACTCTACGGTTCAATATATTAACCTTTAACGCAACAAAAATCGGCATGGAAAACTCCTGTTCATCTGTCAAACAATGAAACGCAATGCCCCCACCTAAAAAGAAATAGTTATTGAACTGATAGCCGTGGGTTGTCGAAACGCTAAACCGGTTACTCAGCGGAATAGCACCGACAACTTTGTCTTTATCCATATCCCAATATAAATCCCAATGGTCTTCTATCCGGAACAACATTCCCGCATCCACATTCCACTTATATCCCCGCAGCGTGCGACGCTGTTCCTTCAAACTCAAACCAGCATTGTCCGCTGGCTCGTATGCCATTGCCGAAAACGAACCCAACACTACCAACAACAATAATAAAATCCTTGTTTTCATGATCTTTGAATTTAATTATATCACCCTTATTCTTGATTGCACACTTTATTTATCTGTAAAGTCACAACATATCCTCTATCAAATTCATCCATAAAGTTGCACTACATTAGAGAAGCACGACCTTATTTTTGAAGCACCCACAAGGGCAATTTATCTTTCTGTTCACAACAAATCAGTAGATTATCCTCTTAACTGACAACTTGCCCTTTTTACAACAAAGCAGAATAAAATGGGAAAACGAATATAGTACTTGACAAAATCACCCCATTCTTCATTGGCAAACATATGAAATTTTATCCAAAAAAAACAACAAATTTACTATTTTTTATTTAACAACAGAATATATTAGGACAATCCTCCTTGTTAAGAATAGCAATTTATCATGGCAAATTTCCGAAAATATTAAATTTTTCATAGAAAAAGAGTTTAAAATTTCAATCTGACAAGTATTTTGTGTAATTTTGCAGCAAAATTGAATAAATAACATAATGAGTTCGAAGACAACGTTTACTTCCAAGTTGGGAGTAATTGCCGCAACTGTCGGTTCGGCTGTAGGGTTAGGAACGGTATGGAGATTCCCTTATGAAGTTCAGAACAACGGAGGTTCAATATTTCTGGTCACATATCTGGTTTGTGTATTGCTGATGGGTATCCCCGTCATGCTGGCAGAATTTTCACTGGGCCGCGGCAGCGGTTCCGATTCTGTGGGCGCATTCCGCCGTCTCACTCCGGGCAAGCCCTGGTGGATCATCGGTGCAACGGCCGTCCTTGCCTCCTATCTGATTTTGATTTACTACATGGTAGTGGCAGGATGGACATTGGAATATCTATGGATGTCAATCACCAACCAACTCTATGCAGGTATCGATACGGCTCCGAACCGCACTGCCGTCTTTTCGTCCATTATGAACGAATCATTGTCGACCGGCTGGCGGCCTGCCTTCTGGACTTCAGTCATGATTCTGCTCAATATTCTTGTGTTGCTGCGCGGTGTAAAGAAAGGCATCGAGCGAATGGCCAACACACTGATGCCGCTGCTGTTCGTCATCCTCGTCGTGTTCTGCTGCGTTGCGCTGTCACTGCCCAACGCAATGGAAGGTGTGGACTTTTTCCTCCGCCCCGACTTTTCGAAAATGAACCCGCAAGTACTTATCAGCGCTGTAGGTCAGGCATTCTTTTCGCTTAGTCTCGGTATGGGGATTCTGATTACCTACTCCTCCTATTATCCGAAAACGACAAAACTGGCGCGCACTTCAGTCACCGTTTCCGGCCTGGTATTTTTGGTTGCCGTACTGATGGGCCTCATCATCTTCCCGGCTGTTAAGTCGTTCGGAATCACAAGCGACACTCAGGGCGTCACGCTGATTTTCGTCACGCTTCCTGAAATTTTCACTCAGATGCCCGCCACACAGCTATGGTCCATTCTGTTTTTCTTCCTGCTCGTGGTAGCGGCGCTGACTTCCACCGTTTCGGTAGCTGAGGTGACAATCGCCTTCCTTGCCGCCAAATTCCGGATGCACAGAAAAAAAGCCTGCTATGTGACACTCGTTCCCCTGTTCCTGCTTAGCAGCATCTGCGCCATGTCGCTCGGCCCGTTGTCGCATCTGCAAATTTTAGGCAAGACCATTTTCGACGCGCTCGACTATCTGACATCAAACATCATGCTGCCCGTAGTGGCGATATTCGTGTGCATCTACGTAGGCCATGTGCTTCCAAAATCTTTCCTGCGCGACGAAATGACCAACCACGGAACCATGCGCTCGGCCGTCATGCCGGCTATCCTGTTCATAATCCGCTACATTGCGCCTCTGCTGATTGCCGCCGTGCTTATCAACAAACTTTTGCGCTAAGCCGTCACGCACAATGCTCCGACTCACGAAAAAAGAACGTATCGGAATCCTTCTGCTCGCCGCAATTCTGGCGATTGTTTCGGCCGTGACAGCGCTATGCGTTCCGGACGGAAAAAAGCCGGTGACGATTCCCGACAGCCTGTCGGAAACCGTTGCCGACACACTTACTCCTCCGACTGAATCTACAATTAATGAATTAAATAATCATCCGGCGGAACACATCAATCCGCTGAAACAAAAAATGAAAAGACAATGAGTAAACCACGCGCACAATTTGCCACCCGCATCGGGGTGATTGCCGCAAGTGTAGGATCGGCCATCGGGCTGGGCAACATCTGGAGATTTCCCTATGAAGCCGGACAACACGGCGGAGGGGCTTTCCTGCTGATATATATTCTCTTCGTATTTGCCATCGGCGTACCCATCATCTGTTCGGAATTTCTAATCGGACGTTCGTCGCACAGCAATGTGCTGGGAGCGTTCCAGAAACTGGAACGGAAAGGAAGCAAATGGCATCTGATTTCCTATGTCGGCATCCTGTCGTCGCTGATGATTCTCAGCTTCTATTCGGTGGTGGCCGGATGGACGCTGGAATACACGATACAGTCAGTGGCCGGCGGACTGAAAGACAGTTCGCCCGACTATCTGGCCAATTATTTCCAGGAATTTACCACACAGTCGAACCGCTCGCTGATGTGGACCATCGTTTTTCTGCTGCTCAATTACCTGATTATCCGCAAAGGGCTGAAAAACGGCATCGAACGCATGTCGAACATCATGACGCCGCTGCTGTTTGTCATTCTGCTCGTGTTCTGCGTCAACTCGCTGATGATGCCGGGAGCAGCCGACGGGCTGAAGTTCCTCTTTGTTCCCGATTTCTCGAAAATCACGCCTAAAGTGATGCTCGGAGCACTCGGACAGGCGTTCTTCTCGCTCAGTCTGGGTGTCAGCACGCTCATCACCTACGCCTCCTATTTCAAGAAGGATGTACCGCTGGTACGCAGTGCCTCTATTATTGCCGGACTCGACACGCTGTTTGCCATCGTGGCCGGCCTCATCATCTTCCCCGCCCTTTTCACCTACGGCATCGAGCCGACCGAAGGGCCGAAACTGGTGTTTGAAGTGCTGCCCTACATCTTCTCGCAAACTCCCGGCGGACAAATATGGGCGGCTGCCTTCTTCTTCCTGCTCTTCCTTGCATCGATAACGTCGACCATCTCCATGAGCGAGATTTCCATCTCCTTCTTCTGCGAAGAATGGAAAATGACCCGCGAAAAAGCCTCGATGCTCAACACCGTCATCGCCATCGTTTTCGGCTCGCTCTGCGCGCTGTCGTTCGGCGCGGCTGCCGACTGGAAAATTTTCGGCATGACCGTATTCGACCTGTTCAACTTCACGACAGCCAACCTGCTGATGCCGGTCTGCGGCATCGTGTTCGCCATTTTTGCCGGCTGGTTTATGGACAAGAAACTGGTAAGAAGCCAGCTTACCAACGACGAGACGCTGAAGGTGCGCACCTACAAAAGCATCGTTTTCAGTCTCCGCTACATCGCTCCGCTGGCCATTCTTTCCATTTTCCTGTACCAACTGCTGGGATAAAGGCGGAATTTCACCGAAATGTTTTGTAATGGCAAATTATTGCATTAATTTCGCATGGAAGGAACAGAACATTTTGCACACATGACAAAATTCAAGCCATATACCCTCAACATTGGCGGCAGCCTGCTGGAAATCAGCCGTCCACAAGTGATGGGGATACTGAATGCGACTCCCGACTCTTTCTTTGAAGGGAGCCGCTGCAACACCAACGACCTGATTCGGCAACGGGTGGAACAGCTCCTGTCGGAGGATGCCGACATGATTGACGTGGGAGGATACTCTTCCCGCCTGATGGCTGACGACATTTCGCCCGACGAAGAATATGCGCGGCTTGCCAACGCGCTGGAAATTCTGCGCGGCATTGCTCCGGAAGCCGTCGTGTCGGTCGACACGTTCCGTGCCGGCGTAGCCCGCCGCTGTGTGGAAAATTTCGGTGTCCAGATTGTCAACGACATCTCCGCCGGCGAACTCGACAGGGATATGCTGGCGACGGTGGCAGAACTGAAAGTGCCCTACATCATGATGCACATGCGCGGCAATCCGCACACCATGATGCAGCTGACCGACTACGATAACCTCACGGCCGACATTCTGAAATATTTCTCTGAAAAAATCAAGGCTGCGGAACTGACCGGCATCACCGACATCATCGTAGACCCCGGTTTCGGCTTCAGCAAGACCCTCGAGCAGAACTACCGGCTGATGGCGGAACTCAACGTGTTCCACACGCTGGAAATGCCGCTGCTGGTAGGAATTTCGCGAAAATCGATGATATACAAGCTATTGAACACCACTCCCGCTGAATCGATCAACGGCACGACCGTCCTCAACACGATGGCACTGCTGCAAGGCGCATCGATTCTCCGCGTTCACGACGTAAAGGAAGCCGTGGAAACAGTGAAAATAGTAAACAAATTGCAGGACTATCAAGAACAGCAATATGGCATTAACGATTAAAGATATCATAGACATTCTGATTGTTGCGACAATCCTCTACTATGTCTACAAAATAATGAAGGAATCGGGCACACTGAGCATCTTCCTCGGCGTGCTGGCGTTCATCCTGATTTGGGTGGTGGCTTCCGTTTTCCTTCAGATGGAGATGACCGGGCGTATTCTCGACAAGTTCATGAACATCGGTCTGCTCATTCTTGTCATCATTTTCCAGGAACAAATCAAGCGGTTTCTGGTGGACATCGGCTCCCACAAGCGCTGGAGGTTTATCCACAAACTTTTCAAGCGCAAGAAAGACGGTGCCGACCTCGCACAGAAGCCATGGGTACAGGCCATTGTCTACGCCTGCAAGAACATGTCGAAAAGCAAGACAGGCGCACTGATTATCATCAAGCAAAGCGTGCCTCTCGACACGTACGAACACTCCGGCGACATCATCAATGCGGAAATCAACCAACGGCTCATTGAAAACATATTTTTCAAAAACAGCCCTCTCCACGACGGTGCGATGATTATTGCCAACGACCGTATCAGCGCCGCCGGCTGTATTCTGCCTGTTTCGCATGACGAAGACGTGCCCAAACAGTTGGGTCTTCGCCACCGTGCGGCCTTGGGTATGTCACAGGCCACCGATGCCATCGCCATCATCGTGTCGGAAGAAACGGGCAACATTTCCATGGCATACAAGGGCAAACTCTCCCTGCGCCTTTCGACTGCCGACCTCGAAGCACGACTGACAGAATTTACCCAGAATATCTAGTCAAAGGACTCAGTCCTTACTGCAAAGGCTGCCTTCCCTTTCGGAACGGCAGCCTTTGTTCTTCGTATTCAGAGTAGAACTATTGCATTTTGGCGGCGTCGTTGACGAATATCTCCAGCCCCTTGTCGGTCAACGGATGGTTGAGCAGGCCTTCGATAGCCTTGAGCGGACAGGTAGCCACATCGGCTCCGATTTCCAGACAGCGGAGAATGTGGTTCGTATGGCGGATGGAAGCAGCCAGCACCTGTGTCTTGAAGCCGTAGGTGCGGAACACCTTCACAATCTGTCCCACCATGGCGATGCCGTCCTCGGAGATGTCGTCAAGACGGCCGATAAACGGGCTCACATAAGTAGCACCAGCCTTGGCTGCCAGCAGTGCCTGTCCTACGGAAAAGACGAGCGTACAGTTGGTTGGAATGTTTTTCGACGAGAAATATTTCACAGCGCGGATACCGTCCTTCGTGCAAGGCAGCTTTACGGTGATTTTTGAGTCGATGAAGGCCAGTTCCTCGCCTTCGCGAATCATGCCTTCATAGTCCGTGGCAAACACTTCCGCGCTCACCGGTCCGTCCACAATGCTGCAAATCTGACGATAGTGGTTGAAAATCTGCTCTTTTCCCTTGACTCCCTCTTTTGCCATCAGGCTCGGATTGGTTGTCACTCCGTCGAGGATACCCATGTTCTGGGCCTGACGAATCTGTTCGAGATTGGCTGTGTCGATAAAGAATTTCATTTTGATTAGATTTTAGTGTTATATGTTAAAAGCAAATTCGGATTGGATGCTGTTGCCTAAAATGGCTTGCGGTACTTGTCGTCGGCGCTGTCCTCGATAATGCTCAAATAGCTCGTGTAGCGCGACTCGCTGATGCGGTGTTCCTCCAGCGCCTCTTTCACGGCACAGCCGGGTTCGTGGATGTGCGTACAGTTGTTGTAGCGGCAGTTTTCCGACTCTTTGAAAATTTCAGGGAAATAATGCGCCACCTCCTCCGTGTTGAAATCGATTGTTCCGAAACCCTTCACGCCCGGAGTGTCGATAATATAGCCGTCGCCGTCGGGCAGCGGATACATTTCGGAGAACGTGGTGGTGTGCATGCCCGTATGGTGAACCGACGAAACGCTGGCCGTCTTCACTTCGAGTCCGGGAATCAGACGGTTGATGAGCGTCGACTTGCCCACGCCGGAATTGCCGGAAAGCAGAGTCACCTTTCCCGCCAGCATCGAGCGAAGTTCGTCAATGCCTGCTCCTGTTTCGGCCGAAACCTCCATCACGCGGTAGCCTATCGTCTCATACAGATAGCGCAACGCATCGCAGTATTCACGGCCCTCCTCGTCGAGAAGGTCAATTTTATTGATTACCAGCACCGCCGGCACACGATAGGCCTCGGCTGTGGCAAGAAAACGGTCGATGAACACGGTGGCTGTCATAGGGTTGACCAACGAAATGACAAGAAACGCCTGATCAAGATTGGAAGCAATGATGTGCGACTCCTTCGACAGATTGGAAGCACGGCGGATAATGTAGTTGGTGCGCGGCTCGATAGCCGTGATATAGGCTGTACCGTCGGCATTTTCGGCTATCGTCACCTTGTCGCCTACCGATACGGGATTGGTTGTCCGGATACCTTTCAGACGAAAGTTTCCTTTGATTTTGCAATTCACCAAGCGGTTGTCGTCGGTTTTGACAACATACCAGCTACCCGTATTTTTTACCACAAGTCCGTTCATATTCGTTCTTTTCGCGTTTTCTGTTACAAAATTAAGCAGAAAAACACAGACCTATGGGGATAAATCGCCTTTTTTTGCAACCGTCATTTTTCGGCAGCCATATCCACCCCTTCACGCCCGTCACCATTATACAACTAAAAATCAACCCTTTACGCATAATCCTCTATAATAAACGAAAATATTTTATGTTATAAAACATAAAAATAATAAATTTTCGCAAGCAGAATTAAATATTTTTAGTAACTTTGCCGCCGAAACAAACATATATTAATCAATTTAAGTAAGTATGAACGTTGAACTTATCGGCTCTTGGGCAGGCAAAGTGTGGACAGCACTTGATGCAGTTGAGTCTATGGATTTGAAGCAATTGAGAAAAGTAACCAAGCTGAAAGAAAAAGAAGTTTACGCAGCAATTGGCTGGCTTGGCCGCGAAGGTAAATTGAACATCACTGAAAACGAAGGCGAATTGGTTGCCTCTTTGGTAAAATAAAAACCCTTCGGTGAACGATAAAGAAAAAGGGCAGATGCACAGACATCTGCCCTTTTTTGTTCTGTCAAAAAACTTCGGACAGAAAGACAGAAGCAGGATTCAGTAAACCGTAAACTCTTACAGAAATTCAGACATAAGTTACTATGTTTGCAATAGGAACGCCGACATTTAGAAAAAAAGAGGCGACAAG